>ERZ777010.125-NODE-125-length-98443-cov-89.333404_pt1 | contig 98443 bp, 82 predicted proteins | sample MGYA00374963_ERZ777010 | MGnify/ENA primary metagenome ERZ777010 (study PRJEB29309, sample SAMN06268256) | bioreactor metagenome | isolation source: Joint BioEnergy Institute, California, USA | place: USA:Joint BioEnergy Institute, California, USA | collected...
CTGATCTGGCCGAGTGAGTGGGTCTTGACCGCCTCCATGAGCGCCTCGAACACGTTGCGGCGCTCGCGGGCGGTCTTCTGCAGGTAGGCCAGGCCGTGGCCGTCGTGCGGCTCGGTGGCTGCGGCCGCCGGGTCGCCGTCCACGACGTGTCCGTGTTCGGTCTCCCCTGCCGGCGCCAGCGGGTTGCGGTTGCGCTGCCAGATGCGCAGGTTCTCGATCTGCTGCCGCTTCTCCTCGTCGGTGGAGCGGATCAGCTCGATCTCGCCGCTGACGTCGCTGCCGCCGTCCTTGGCCAGGAAGGTGTTGACGCCGATGATCGGCAGCGAGCCGTCGTGCTTCTTCTGCTCGTAGTACAGGCTCTCTTCCTGGATCTTGCCGCGCTGGTACATGGTGTCCATGGCGCCGAGCACGCCGCCGCGCTCGCTGATGGCCTCGAACTCCCGGTACACGGCCTCCTCGACCAGGTCGGTCAGGTACTCGATGGCGTAGCTGCCCTGCCACGGGTTCTCGATGAAGTTCAGGCCCAGCTCCCTGTTGATGATCATCTGGATGGCCACGGCGCGGCGCACCGATTCCTCGGTGGGCGTGGTGATGGCCTCGTCGTAGGCGTTGGTGTGCAGGCTGTTGCAGTTGTCGAACAGGGCGTACAGGGCCTGCAGCGTGGTCCGGATGTCGTTGAACTGGATCTCCTGGGCGTGCAGCGAGCGGCCGGAGGTCTGGATGTGGTACTTGAGCATCTGGCTGCGCTCGTTGGCGCCGTAGCGCTCGCGCATGGCGCGGGCCCAGATGCGGCGGGCCACCCGGCCGATCACCGTGTACTCCGGGTCCATGCCGTTGCTGAAGAAGAACGAGAGGTTCGGGGCGAAGTCGTCGATCTTCATGCCCCGGGCCAGGTAGTACTCGACGATGGTGAAGCCGTTGGCCAGGGTGAAGGCCAGCTGGCTGATCGGGTTCGCGCCCGCCTCGGCGATGTGGTAGCCGGAGATGGACACCGAGTAGAAGTTGCGGACCTGGTGGTCCACGAAGTACTGCTGGATGTCGCCCATCATGCGCAGGGCGAACTCGGTGCTGAAGATGCAGGTGTTCTGGGCCTGGTCCTCCTTGAGGATGTCGGCCTGGACGGTGCCGCGCACCACCTGCAGGGTCTCGGCCTTGATCTTCTCGTAGGTCTCGCGGTCCACGAGCTGGTCGCCGGTCACGCCCAGCAGCGCCAGGCCCAGGCCGTCGTTGCCCCTGGGCAGTTCGCCGTGGTAGCGCGGACGCTCCCTGCCCTCGAAGAAGGCGTCGATCTTCTTCTGCGCCAGCGCCCAGCGGTCGGCGTCGGCCTTCAGGTACTTCTCCACCTGCTGGTCGATGGCGGTGTTCATGAACATGGCCAGGATGATGGGCGCCGGGCCGTTGATGGTCATGGAAACCGATGTGTTCGGCGCGCACAGGTCGAAGCCGGAGTACAGCTTCTTCATGTCGTCCAGCGTGGGCACGTTGACGCCGGAGTTGCCGATCTTGCCGTAGATGTCCGGGCGCTCGGCCGGATCCTCGCCGTACAGGGTCACGCTGTCGAAGGCGGTGGACAGGCGCGCGGCCGGCTGGCCGTAGCTCAGGTAGTGGAAGCGGCGGTTGGTGCGCTCCGGCGTGCCCTCGCCGGCGAACATGCGGATCGGGTCCTCGCCGGTGCGGCGGTACGGATACACGCCCGCCGTGTACGGGTAGCTGCCCGGCAGGTTCTCCCTGGACAGGAAGCGCAGCAGCTCGCCCCAGCTGCGGCAGGTCGGCGGGGCGATCTTGGGGATCTTCTGGTGGCTGAGCGACTCGCGGTAGTTCTCCACGCGGATGGTCCTGCCGCGCACCTGGTACTCGTTCACCTCGTCGGTGATGGCCTTCAGGCGCGCCGGCCACTCGCGCAGCAGGCGCAGCGACTCGGCCGAGAGCGACTGCACCGCGTCGTTGTAGCGCTGGCGCAGCGTGGCCAGCGAGCGGTCGCCCTCCACGTGCAGGTCGGCGGCCTCGTACAGGTCCAGCGGCCGCGGCAGCCTGGGGTCCTCCAGCTCGCGCAGCGCCTGCCACAGCCCCTGGGCGCGGCTGGCGGTCTCGGACTCGCTCTCGATGCGGCGGTTGATCGCCCGGCCCTGCTCGGCGATCTCGGCCAGGTAACGCACCCGGTTGCCCGGGATCAGCACGGTGGCGCGCGGCTCCCTGAGCGTGGTGTCGATCCGCGGCGCGAAGTCGCAGCGCGGCGAGGCCGGATCCAGCCTGGCCTTCAGCAGCCGGCACAGGTTGGCGAACATCCAGCTCACGCCGGGGTCGTTGAACTGGCTGGCGATGGTCGGATAGACGGGGATGTCCTCGTCGCGGACGTCGAAGGCGTTGCGGTTGCGCTTCCACTGCTTGCGCACGTCGCGCAGGGCGTCCTCGGCGCCGCGGCGGTCGTACTTGTTCAGCACCACCAGCTCGGCGAAGTCGAGCATGTCGATCTTCTCCAGCTGGCTGGCCGCGCCGTAGTCGGAGGTCATCACGTAGACCGGGAAGTCCACCAGGTCCACGATCTCCGAGTCGCTCTGGCCGATGCCGGCGGTCTCCACGATCACCAGGTCGAAGCCCAGCGAGCGCAGGAAGCCGATGCAGTCGTGCAGCACGGTGTTGGTGGCCGCGTGCTGGCGGCGCGTGGCCATCGAGCGCATGTACACGCGGCGGCTGCGCAGCGAGTTCATGCGGATGCGGTCGCCCAGCAGGGCGCCGCCGCTGCGGCGGCGGGTCGGGTCCACCGACACCACGGCGATGCGCATCTCCGGGAAGCAGGCCAGGAAGCGGTTGAGCAGCTCGTCGGTCACCGACGACTTGCCGGCTCCGCCGGTGCCGGTGATGCCCACCACCGGGGTGAGCGGGCGGCCGTCCGGGGTGCGCGCGGCCGCGGCCCAGCCCTTGCGCAGCAGCGCCAGCTCGGCCTCGCCGAAGACGCCGTCCTCGATGGCGCTGAGCATGCGGCCGATGGCGAGCTCGTCCTCCAGCGCCGGGCGCGGATCCACCGGGCCGGCGTGGGCCGGTGCGGCCTCGCGCGCGGCGGCGGCACGGCCGACCACGTCCTGGATCATCTCCACCAGCCCCATCTTCATGCCGTCGTTGGGGTGGTAGATGCGCTCCACGCCGTAGGCCTCCAGGTCGCGGATCTCCTCCGGCGTGATGGTGCCGCCGCCGCCGCCGAACACGCGGATGTGCGGGGCACCCTGCTCGCGCAGCATGTCCACCATGTAGCGGAAGTACTCCACATGGCCGCCCTGGTAGGACGACAGGGCGATGGCGTCGGCGTCCTCCTGCAGTGCGGCACGCACCACCTCCTCCACGCTGCGGTTGTGGCCCAGGTGGATCACCTCCGCGCCCTGCGCCTGGATCAGGCGGCGCATGATGTTGATCGCCGCGTCGTGGCCGTCGAACAGGCTGGCGGCGGTAATGAAGCGGAGCGGCGAGGCATTCGGGCGCGCGTCGGGGATCTGGGTGGCGGGCGTGCTCATGCGTCCTCGTGAATCAAGGGTTTCGCACCGATTCTAGACATTGCACGCGAAACCATTGGTTGCGCCGCAGCGTGACATTTCGCCCCGCCCCTCCCCGGCGTCTCGCCGCCGCCCCGGCCCTGCAGGAGCCGCGTACGCCGCGACCCGGCCGGCGGGGGTCCGAAGCCCGCATTCAAGTGCGCCGGCAAAGAGGCGGCATTCCGCCCATCGGCACGGGCGCCCGCCGCGACGCGCCCGTCGCGTCGCCGCTGACGCGGCTCTCCTGCAGGAAGCGCATGACGACCGGGCCGGCGCGCGAAGCGGTGCCCCTGTAGGAGCCGCGCACGCGGCGACCCGGCCGGCCTATGCGAAACCCGCGTTCAGCCGCAACGGGAAAGGCGCCGCATGCAGTCCCCACACAGGCGCCCGGCCCTGCAGGAGCCGCGTACGCCGCGACCCGGCCGGCGGGGGTCCGAAGCCCGCATTCAAGTGCGCCGGCAAAGAGGCGGCATTCCGCCCATCGGCACGGGCGCCCGCCGCGACGCGCCCGTCGCGTCGCCGCTGACGCGGCTCCCGCAGGGGCGCAACCGGCCGGTACCCGCCTCAGGCGATGCCGAACGGCAGGTTCGGCGAGGACACCACCCGCTCGCCCACAGGCTCCCCGCGCAGGAAACGCAGGGCGGCGGCGATCACCTCCGGATCGCCGGCGATGCGGTGGTGGCCCAGCCCGCGGGTGCTGAGCAGGCGCGCACCGGGCCACAGGCGGGCGTAACGCTCGCCCTCCTCCCACGGCACCTCGTCGTCCTCCAGATCGTGCACCACCAGCGCCGGCATGCCGAACCGCGGCAGGTAGGCATGCACCGAGAGGCTGGCCACCGGCACGCCGAGCTGCCGCTCGAACTGGCGGAACATCCCCTCCACCAGCGGCTCGCGCAGGCCGACCATGCGCCCGAAGCGGTGCCCGGCCGCCAGCACGTCCGCGGCCGGGGCGACCAGCACCGCCCGCCCGGCCTGCAGGCCACCGTCGCGGATGGCCAGCGCGGCGGCCCCGCCGCCCATGGAATGCGCCAGCACCGCCGCGGCCGGGCCGTGCCAGCGGGCCACCGCCGCCACCGCCCCGGCGCACTCCACCAGGTTGGTCTGCGCCGGCTCGTTGCGGCCGTGGCCCGGCAGGTCGAAGGACACCACCGCGTAGCCGGCCTGGCGCAGCGGCTCCACCCAGGGCCGGCAGCGCAGGCCGAAGCTGGACCAGCCGTGGGTGAACAGCACCCAGGGCTGGGCGGCCGGATCGCCCCACGTGTAGGTGGTGAGCGTGCGGCCGCCGCTTTCCACCTGCCCCACCCGGCAGTCGGAGACGTCGGCCTCCCAGGCGCGCCGGTGCGAGTGCGCCAGCGGCGTGGCGAACAGGCGCGAGGCCCGGCGCAGGGTGGTCCCCGGCATCAGCCAGCCGCCGGCGGCGAAGGCCCAGCGCACCGCCCGGGGCACCCTGAAAGAACGAACGGTCGTGCTTTTTTGTGGCGAAGCGGAAACGGTCGTGGGGGACATGGCGGGACTCCTTCGAGTCAGCGGGGGGAGCGGACCGGCCCGGCGCCGGCCCGGAGACGGTCGAGCAGGTCGCGCACCGCGGCGCGGGCGAGCACGTCGGCCTGCGGCTGGTGCAGGCGCATGTGGTGCAGCGCGTACATGAAGCCGTGCAGCTGGTAGGACACCAGCGCCGGATCGGTGCCGGCGCGCAGGTGCCCCTCCTCCACGGCCATGGCCACCGCGCGCTCCACGATCAGGCGCCAGCGCTCCAGCAGTTCGGCCACGTGGTCGCGCATCGGGCCGGGGCGGCCGTCGTACTCGGTGGCCGCGCCCAGGAACACGCAGCCTTCCGGATGGTCCAGGATCCAGCCGATCCAGCCGTCGAGCATGGCCTGCAGCCGCGGCAGGCCGCGCGGCTGGCGCAGCGCCGGCTCCAGCACCTGCGTGGTGAAGCTCCCGGCCGCCCAGTCCAGGGTCTGCCGCACCAGGTCCTCGCGCGAGCCGAAGTGGGCGAACACGCCGCTCTTGGACATGCCGGCGGCGGAGGCCAGCTCGCCGATGCTCACGCCCTCCAGCCCCAGCCGCGCGGCCAGCTCGCAGGCACGGCCCAGCAGCATCCCGCGGGTGCTGGCGCCCTTGGCGGTGGCGGGGGCCGGAATGGTCATGGCCGGCAAAATAGCACGCCCGTTCGGTTCCGCAAGGCCCGGATGGGACCGTCCGTCGGACGGGGGTAGAATGGCGCCCCCGCGACGCAGCCTCCCCGATACTGGCCCCGTCGCGTTTTTGTTTGCCGGATCCGGCAGGCCCGTCCCGCCGGTCCGCCAGCCACGCGCGCCCCCACGCGGAGCCCACGATGCTTTTCGAAACCCTCGCCACCTCCGGTCACGAACAGGTTGTCTTCTGCAACAACCCCGATGCCGGCCTGAAGGCCATCATCGCCATCCACAACACCGTGCTGGGGCCCGCGCTCGGCGGCGTGCGCATGCGCCACTACGCCGACGAGGCCGACGCGGTGCGCGACGTGCTGCGCCTGAGCCGGACGATGACCTACAAGAACGCGCTGGCCGGCCTGAACGTGGGCGGCGGCAAGGCCGTGATCCTGGGCGACCCGAAGACCGACAAGACCGAGGCGCTGTTCCGCGCCTTCGGCCGCTGCGTGGACGCCCTGGGCGGGCGCTACATCACCGCCGAGGACGTGGGCACCGACGTCAACGACATGGAGCTGATCTACCTGGAGACCGAGTACGTCACCGGCGTGCACCAGGTCCACGGCGGCTCCGGCGACCCGGCCCCGTTCACCGCCTACGGCACCTTGCAGGCGCTGATGGCCACGCTCAAGCGCAAGCTCGGCCACGAGGACGTGGGCAAGGTCAGCATCGCCATGCAGGGCCTGGGCCACATCGGCATGGAGCTGGCCAAGCTGCTGCGCGAGCGCGGCGCCAAGCTGTTCGTCACCGACCTGGACCCGGCCAAGGTCGAGCACGCGGTGTCCGAGTACGGCGCCGAGGCGGTCAAGCCCGACGAGATCTACGACGTGGCCGCCGACGTGTTCGCGCCCTGCGCGATGGAAGGCGCCATCAACGAGCAGGTGCTGGACCGGCTGAAGGTGCAGGTGGTGTGCGGCTCGGCCAACAACCAGCTGGCCAGCCACGCGGTGGGCGACGAACTGCACCGCCGCGGCATCCTCTACGCGCCCGATTACGCGGTCAACGCCGGCGGCGTGATGAACGTGTCGCTGGAGATCGACGGCTACAACCGCGAGCGGGCGATGCGCCTGATCCGCAGCATCTACCACAACGTGTCGAAGATCTTCGACCTGGCCGAGCGCGAAGGCATCAGCCCCCAGTACGCCGCCGACCGCATCGCCGAGTCGCGCCTGGCCGCCATCGGCAAGCTCAAGCTGCCGATGGGCCGCGCCACCCCGCGCATGGGCCATCTGCGCGGCGAGCATTGACGGGCGCAACCGGTTGCGGCCGGTGCGCCGGCGCCGCTGCGGCGTGAACGCGCACCCGGAAACGTGGCGGTTGAACGCGGGCGCCGGACGCGCCGGCCGGGTCGCCGCGCACGCGGCTCCTGCAGGGGGTTCCGCCGCGCTGCCTCGCGCTGTAGGAGCCGCGTCAGCGGCGACCCGAGGGCGCATCCGGAGGCGGCGTTCAACGTGGCGTTCGAGGCAGGGCTCCGGCCGCGTGGCGGTTGACCGCCGTCCCGGACGCGCCGGCCGGGTCGCCGCGCACGCGGCCCCTGCAGGGGGCGGCTCATGTGCGGCCGCACAATGAGCTGGAGCGGACCAGCCCCTACACTTCGGTACAGATGAAACCAATTGCAGGGGAGCCGATGGACGCATTCCAGCTGGGAGAGGAGATCGACGCACTGCGCGAGGCGGTGCGCCGTTTCGCCGAGGCCGAGATCGCGCCGCGCGCGGCGCGGATCGATGCGGACAACGCCTTCCCGCAGGACCTGTGGCCGAAGCTGGGCGAGCTGGGCCTGCTGGGCATGACCGTCGCGCCCGAATACGGCGGCAGCGGCATGGGTTACCTGGCGCACCTGGTGGCGATGGAGGAAATCTCGCGCGCATCCGGTTCGGTCGGCCTCAGCTACGGCGCCCACTCCAACCTCTGCGTCTCCAACCTGTTCCTCAACGGCACCGAGGCGCAGCGCCGCAAGTACCTGCCGAAGCTGTGCAGCGGCGAATGGAAGGGCGCACTGGCCATGAGCGAGCCGGGTGCCGGTTCCGACGTGGTCGGCTCGATGGCCTGCCGCGCCGAGCTGCGCGACGGGGTGTGGGTGGCCAACGGCAACAAGATGTGGATCACCAACGGCCCCGAGGCCGACGTGCTGATCGTGTACATGCGCACCGCGGGCAAGGACGCCGGCAGCCGCTGCATCACCGCCTTCATCGTCGAGCGCGGGATGAAGGGCTTCTCCACGGCGCAGAAGCTGGACAAGCTGGGCATGCGCGGCTCCAACACCTGCGAGCTGGTGTTCGAGGACTGCGAGATCCCGCCGGAGAACGTGCTGGGCGAGGTCAACCAGGGCGTGCGGGTACTGATGAGCGGCCTGGACACCGAGCGCCTGGTGCTCACCGGCGGCCCACTGGGCCTGATGCAGGCGGCCATGGACGTGGCCCTGCCCTACGTGCGCGAGCGTCGCCAGTTCGACGCGCCCGTGGGCACCTTCGGCCTGATGCAGGGCAAGCTGGCCGACATGTACACCGCGCTGCAGTCCAGCCGCGCCTTCGCCTACCAGGTGGCGCGCGACTTCGACGCCGGCCGCCGTTCGCGCGCGGCCGCGGCCGCGTGCCTGCTGCACGCCTCCGAGGCCGCGGTGCAGGTGGCGCTGGAAGCGATCCAGGCCCTCGGCGGCAACGGCTACATCAACGAGTATCCGACCGGCCGCCTGCTGCGCGACGCCAAGCTGTACACCATCGGCGCCGGCACCAACGAGATCCGGCGCATGCTGATCGGCCGCGAGCTGTTCGAGGGCCGCGGCTGAGCGCGGGCGGCCGCAGCCGCCCGCGCGTTTTCAGAAGCCGACGCTGTAGCGCAACGACAGCGCGTCCGCCCCGCCGCGCGGGCCGAAGCGGCGGTCCCAGTCCAGCGACAGCAGCGCGTGCGGCGACAGCCAGGCGCGCGCCGACAGGCCGAACACGCCGCCGCTGCGCGCCGGGTCCTCGGCCGCCAGCGGCGACCAGACCTCGATGCCGGTGAAGCTGGCCGGACGGCGCAGGCCGTGGCTGGCCAGGGTCTGCTGCCACTCCACATAACTGGACAGCCGCAGCGCGCCCCAGTCGCGCCGGCCACGCAGGCCGGCGATGGCCTGGGTGCGCGCCGAGCCTTCGCGGCCGCTGCGCAGGCCGAAGCCGGCCGCGCCGGCCTCGGCGAAGGCGTCGCTGCGCACCCGCGCGTGCTCGGCGCCGGCATACGGCACCAGCACCGCGGCGCCGTCGCCGAAGCGGTAGCCGGCCTCCACGCTGGTCACGGCGAAATCGCCACCGTAGTCGCTGCGCAGGCCGTGGTGGCGGTCGCCCAGCAGCAGCTGGCGGTCGATCCAGCGCCGGTACTGGCCGCCGCCGATCTGACCGAAGGCGTAGGCCGCGCCGCGGCTGGCGCCCAGGTAGGCCTGCACCTGGGTCTGCCGCTCGCGGCTGTGGTCGGCGGTGCCGTCCAGGCGGCTGTCGCTGCGGGTCTCGCCGAAGGCCATGCCGGCCACCAGGCCGTCCACCGCCACGTCGCGGCCGGCCATCCAGCCGCCCAGGCGGGCCTGTGCCGCGCCGGCCGCGGTGGCACCGTCCAGGCCGCGCAGCCAGGCGCCGGCGCCCTCGCCTCCGGCCAGCCCGGCGAAACGCGAGGACAGGGTGCGGCGGGTCAGGTCCAGCGTGTCGTAGGTGGCCGCCATCGCCGCACCGTGCACCTCGCCGGACAGGCTGCGCAGGGCCGCCGCGGCGATGCGCGGATCGGTGATGCGCTGCAGCCGGCCGGCAGCGTCGAGGAAGCCGTCCGCATCCGGGGAGCGTCCGCCGTCGATGAGGTCGAACGCCGCCTCCACGCGCTGCGCGGCCTCCAGCGCCGCCGGGGTGATCCCGGCCAGGCCGGCCGCCGCCGCGGTGACCTCCGCCCGGCGCACGTCCAGCCACACTTCGTGGTTGCCGTACAGCAGGCTGGCGTCGAGGAACAGGCCCGGCGCGGCGGTGAGGCCGTCGAAGCGGCCGGTGACGCCGCCCTCGGCGCGCAGCACGTCCTCGCGCACCTCGGCCACGTAGCCGTCGCGCAGGCCGGCCACATGCACCTCGCCGCCCTGCAGCGTGGCCCGCCCCGCCACCTCCAGGTGGCCCCAGCCCAGCACCAGCGACAGCTGGCTGCCGGGGCGCTGCACGTAGTCGCCGCCCACGCCCAGGCCCAGGCCGTCGACGGCCGACTCGCCGATGTGCACCACACCCTCGTTCACCAGGTTCCCGCCCAGGCGGCGGGCGCCGTCCAGGCGGCCGCCCGCGGCGACAGTGACGTCCGAGCGCGTCAGCTCGCCGAGCACGTGCAGGGTGCCGCCCTCGATGCGGGTGGCGCCGGTGTAGTCCAGCTCCACACCCGGCGCGCCCAGGGTGAGCGTGCCGGAGCCGCGCTTGACCAGGCCGCCGCTGCCGGTGATGGGATTGGTCCAGGCCGAGCTGCCGTCGAAGCTGACGGTCACGTCGCCCCAGTCGAAGCGCGCCGGGCCACGCAGGGCCTTCTCCACGTTGAGCAGGCCGTAGCCGAACACCGCGTCCACCCCGGGCTCGCCCAGGTCGGTGGCCGTGCCCAGCAGGGTCTGCCGCACCAGATCGTTGTCGAAGTACGGGAACGCCTCCCACACCAGCGCCGCCGCGCCGGAGACCAGCGGCGCGGCGTACGAGGTGCCGCTACCGTAGTAGTAGCTCGGGTTGGCCGCGGTGGCGTCGTGGCCGGGGAACACCGCCGTGCCCGGCGCCACCAGGCAGTAGTTGCGGGCGATGCCGCAGGCGTTGGAGTACCAGGCCAGGCGGTCGGGACTGGCGGTGTCCAGCGCCGCCACCGCCAGCCAGCCGCGCTCCAGGTCCGCCGCCGGACGGCTGTTGTTAGGGCCGGCCTGGCTGGGCAGCGAGGCCATGTCGGTGGGATCGGCGCGGCTTTCGTTGCCGGTGGAGAACACCACCAGGCCGTCGTAGTCGCGGATGAAGAAGCGGTACTCGTCGGCGATGGCGGCGGTGACCGTGGGCCGGGTCCAGTACAGGCCGCCCCACGAGTTATTCATGATGCGCATGCCCAGCGCCGCCAGGTCCTGGTGGATCGCCTTGACGCCGATCGCGCCGGTGACCTCGTTGCCCTGCCCGGAGCCGTCGTCCTGCGGCCGCTCGTCATTGATGATGCGCGCCGACAGCAGGGTGGCACCGGGCGCCACGCCGCCTGGCCAGGCGCCGAACGGCTGCCCCGCGGCGAGCATGGCCACGGTGGTGCCGTGGCCGACCTTGTCGTCCACGCTCATGTCGTTGCGCGCCGGGTTGACGTAGACCAGGTTGGCCGCTACCCGCCCGGCCAGCGCGGGGTGATTGCGGTTGATGCCGCTGTCGATCACGCCGATGCGGTAGCCGGCGCCGGTGTAGCCCTGGCGCTGGCTGGCGGTGGCGTCGACCAGCTGCAGGTGCGCGTCGACCGCCGGCTGCGGCGTGGGCGGCGGTTCCGGCGCCGGTGGCGTGGCCGGCGGCGGCGGATCGGGGCGCGTGTTGCCCCCGCCGCCTCCGCAGGCCGCCAGGCTGGCCGCCAGCACGGTGGCGACGGCCACCGCCAACATGGGGCGGGCCAGCCCGCCCCGACCGGTCGCGTTGCCGGAGATCCGCATCAATGCATCCTGGCTCGGTTGTGGCGGGCCTCCGCCCGCGGGGATCGCCTCCGCTCTATACCGCAATCGCCCCCCGCCTGTCGCCTGTCCACGCGGACGGTGGCGCCTCCTTCCGGGCGCCGCGATAATCGGGGTTCGATCCTGTGGAGGTCCCAATGTCCGACATCGTCATCGCCGGTGCCAAGCGCACCGCCATCGGCTCCTTCCTCGGCCAGTTCAACGGCGTGCCCACGCCGACGCTGGGCGCGGCCGCCATCGCCGCCGCGCTGGAACAGTCGGGCGTGCCGGCCACGGACGTCTCCGAGGTCATCATGGGCTGCGTGCTGCCGGCCAACCTGGGCCAGGCGCCGGCGCGCCAGGCCGCACTGGCCGCCGGCCTGCCGACCTCCGCCGGCTGCACCACCATCAACAAGGTGTGCGGCTCGGGCATGAAGGCGATCATGCTGGGCCACGACCTGATCAAGGCCGGCTCGGCCTCGGTCGTGGTCGCCGGCGGCATGGAGTCCATGAGCAACGCGCCGCACATGATCCCCAACTCCCGCACCGGCAACCGCTACGGCAACTTCCAGGTCGTGGACCACATGGCCTGGGACGGCCTGACCAATCCGTACGATGGTCAGGCCATGGGCGTGTTCGCCGAGAAGACGGTGGAGAAGTTCGGCTTCACCCGCGAGGACCAGGACGCCTACGCGATCGAATCGGTCAGGCGTGCGCAGGCCGCGCAGGCCTCCGGCGCCTTCGCCGACGAGATCGTCCCGGTCAAGGTCGCCACCCGCAAGGGCGAGGTCGAGGTGGCCACCGACGAGCAGCCGGCCCGCGCCGACATCAACAAGATCCCGACGCTGAAGCCGGCCTTCCGCAAGGATGGCACCGTCACCGCCGCCAGTTCCTCGAGCATTTCCGACGGCGCCGCCGCCACCATCCTGCTCAGCGCCGAGGAAGCGGCCCGCCGCGGCATCAGGCCGCTGGCGCGCATCGTCGGCCATGCCACCTTTTCGCAGGAGCCGGAGTGGTTCACCACCGCGCCGGTGGGCGCGATCTCCGCGCTGCTGGAGAAGGTCGGCTGGAAGGTCGAGGACGTGGACCTGTTCGAGATCAACGAGGCTTTCGCCGTGGTGGCGATGGCGCCGATCCGCGAGCTGGGCATCCCGCACGAAAAGCTCAACGTCAACGGCGGCGCCTGCGCCCTGGGCCACCCGATCGGTGCCACCGGCGCCCGCATCGTGGTGACCCTGGTCCACGCCCTGCGCAAACGCGGGCTGAACCGCGGCGTGGCTTCGCTGTGCATCGGCGGCGGCGAGGCGACGGCGATTGCCATCGAAACGGTCTGACCGTCATATAATCGGCGCACCCGGGATTTCACGAAGCCTTTACCGGACAGAACCGGATTCACCCGTAGCCGCTTGACAGCGGATATGGGCTTGTCATCATTGTCCGTGGCGCGCGACAGCGCGTTGCCCAACTAATCGACGAGGAATCACCAATGAGCATCAACAAGCTGCTGGTCGCACTGGCTCTGGGTCTGGCCCTGGCCGCGTGCTCGAAGCAGGAAGCCGCCCAGGACGCCGCTGCTGCCGCTGACCAGGCGGCTGCCGAGGCCCAGGCTGCTGCCGACGCGGCTGCCGCCGCCGGCGCTGAAACCGCCGACGCTGCGCAGAGCGCCGCCGACGCCGCCGCTGACGCCGCCGACACCGCGGCTGACGCTGCCACCGAGGCTGCTGCCGACACCGCCGAGGCCGCTGCTGACGTCGCCGAGGAGGCGAAGGAAGCCGCCGAGGCCGCCAAGGACGAGGCCCAGCAGTAATCCGCTGAGGGCAAGTCTTTGCGGAAAGGCCGCCGGGGAACCGGCGGCCTTTTCGTTTATGTAGGGTTTTCCGTGCGCGCCGGCGCTTCACGGCATGCTGAGCCGGTCTTGGCGATCCTCGGGTGCCATCCACCACGAAGGACGCCCGCCCATGAAGCGCACCCTGCCCCTGCTGGCCGTCGCCGCCCTGGTTCTGCCGCTGGCCGCCTGCAACGAACCGGCCCGCGACGACGCCCAGGCGCACTACGAGCGCGCCGGCGAGCACGCCGAGAACGCCGCCGCCGAGGCCGTGGACGCGGCACAGGCCGCCACCGACGCGGCCGCGATCCAGGCCCGCGAGGCGGCCGACCGCAGCGGGCAGGCCCTGGACGCGGCCGCCGCCAACACGCGCGAGGCGGCCGACCGCGCCGGCGATGCCGCCCGCGACGCCACCGCCCGGGCGGCCGACGCCACCGCGGACGCGGCCGAACGCACCGCGCAGGAAGCGCGTGAAGCCGCCGAGCGGGCCCGCGACGACGCCGACAACTGAGCGGACGCTAAACGCCGCCGCCTTGTTGCGGCGCCAGAAGGCCGACGGAGCCGGCTGCCGTATGCTTGCGGCAGCCGCACTCCAGGACGCCCATGCCCGCCCTCAGCAGCCAGATCGACTCCCGCTCGACTGAATTCACGCAGAACGCCGAATACCACCGCCAGCTGGCCGCCGAGCTCCGGCGGCGGCTGGAGCGCGCCGCCGCCGGGGGCGGCGAGAAGGCGCGCCAACGCCATGCCGAGCGCGGCAAGCTGCTGCCGCGCGAGCGCATCGACGTCCTGCTCGACCCCGGTTCGCCGTTCCTGGAGATCGCGCCGCTGGCCGCCGAGGACATGTACGACGGCGCCGCGCCGGCGGCCGGCATCGTCTGCGGCATCGGCCGGGTGATGGGCCAGGAAGTGGTGGTCGTGGCCAACGACGCCACGGTCAAGGGCGGCACCTACTTCCCGATGACGGTGAAGAAGCACCTGCGCGCGCAGGAGATCGCGCGCGAGAACCGCCTGCCCTGCATCTACCTGGTGGATTCCGGCGGCGCCTTCCTGCCGCTGCAGGACGAGGTGTTCCCCGACCGCGAGCACTTCGGCCGCATCTTCTACAACCAGGCGCGGATGAGCGCGGAGAACATCCCGCAGATCGCCGTGGTCATGGGCAGCTGCACCGCCGGCGGCGCCTACGTGCCGGCCATGTGCGACGAGAGCATCATCGTGCGCAACCAGGGCACGATCTTCCTCGGCGGCCCGCCGCTGGTGAAGGCCGCCACCGGCGAGGTGGTGGACGCCGAGACGCTGGGCGGCGCCGACGTGCACACCGGCATCTCCGGCGTGGCCGACCACCTGGCCGAGGACGACCGCCACGCCCTGCAGATCGCCCGCTCCATCGTCGGCCACCTCAACCGGCGCAAGCAGCTGCCGGTTGCCGTGCGCGAACCGCGCGAGCCGCTGTACCCGGCCGAGGAGCTGTACGGCATCGTGCCGCAGGACACCCGCCGTCCGTTCGACGTGCGCGAGGTGATCGCGCGCATCGTGGACGGCAGCGAGCTGGACGAGTTCAAGGCCCGCTACGGCAGGACCCTGGTCTGCGGCTTCGCCCACATCCACGGCTACCCGGTCGGGATCGTGGCCAACAACGGCATCCTGTTCTCCGAGAGCGCGCTCAAGGGCGCGCACTTCATCGAGCTGTGCAACCAGCGCGGCATCCCGCTGGTGTTCCTGCAGAACATCACCGGCTTCATGGTCGGCCGCAAGTACGAGAATGCCGGCATCGCCAAGGACGGGGCGAAGATGGTCACCGCGGTGGCGTGCTCGTCGGTGCCCAAGTTCACCGTGGTCATCGGCGGCAGCTTCGGCGCCGGCAACTACGCCATGTGCGGCCGCGCCTACGGTGCCCGCTTCCTGTGGATGTGGCCCAACGCCCGGATCAGCGTGATGGGCGGGGAGCAGGCCGCGGCGGTGCTGGCCACGGTGCGCCGCGACGGCATCGAGGCCGCCGGCGGCAGCTGGAGCGCCGAGGAGGAAGAGGCGTTCAAGGCCCCGATCCGGGAGCAGTACGAGACCCAGGGCAGCCCCTGGTATGCGACCGCGCGGTTGTGGGACGACGGCATCATCGACCCGGTGGACACCCGCCGGGTGCTGGCCCTGGGCCTGTCGGCCGCGCTCAACGCGCCGATCGAGCCGGCGCGCTTCGGGGTGTTCCGGATGTAGCCGCGGCCGCCGCCCGCGTCCCCGCGGGCCGGCGGGGCGCGTCCGCGAGGAGGCGCCCACGGCCGGCATGGCACCACATGGCAAGGGGAGGAACATGGACCTGGGACTGGCGGGCAAGCGTTGCGTGGTACTGGGCGGCAGCCGCGGCATCGGCCGGGCCATCGCCCTGGGCCTGGCGGCCGAGGGCGCGGACGTGGCGGTGTGCGCGCGCGGCGGCGACGCGCGCGGGCGCAGCGCCCTGCACGAGGTGGAAAAGCGGCTGCGCGCGCTCGGCGGGCGCGTGCACGTGCGCGCCTGCGACGCGGGCGACGCCGCGCAGCAGGCGGACTTCCTCGACGGCGTGCGCCAGGCCTTCGGCGGCGTGGACGTGCTGGTGCACAACGCCTCGGCGCTGGCGCTGGGGCCGTCGCTGGAGGACCTCCAGGCCTGCCTGCACCTGGACGTGCTGGCCGCGGCGCGCGCCTGCGGCCAGGTGATCCCGTGGATGAAGGAGGCCGGCGGCGGCAGCATCGTGCTGGTGGCCTCGATCTCCGGCATCGAGGCCAGTCCCGGCGCGGACTTCGGCTACGCCGCGGCCAAGGCCGCGCTGATCGCCTACGCCAAGAAGCTGGCGGTGTTCCACGGTCCGGACGGGATCCGCGCCAACGCCATCGCCCCCGGCTCGATCGAGGCACCGGGCGGACGCTGGGAACGCATCCGCCACGAGGACCCGGCCCGCTACGAGGCCGTGCGCGCCACCATTCCCTGGGGCCGGCTGGGCACACCGCAGGAGGTGGCCGACGTGGTGGTGTTCCTGGCTTCGCCGCGCGCGGCCTGGATCACCGGCGCCTGCGTGCCGGTGGACGGCGGCCAGCACAAGGGCATGCGCTGAGGCGGCCGCGCCCGCCGCGCTCTGCTATCGTCCGGGCCAACGTGGATACCGCTACCAGCCCGATGCGTGCCCTGCTCCGCTGCCTTGCCCTGTTCCTCCTGCCCGTGCTGGCCGCCTGCGGGCGCACGGCCGACGGCACCGCCGGCACCCCGGCCGCGTCCGCCGCCGCCAGTGCCGGCGCGGTGGCCACCGACCACTACCCGGACCTGTTCGCCGAGGCGGGCATTCCGGCCGCCGAGGTGGAAGCCAGGATCGAGGAGGCCTTCGGCCGCCTGTTCCACGGCGACCCGGACGAGGAGGCCGTGTACTACGAGGCCGGCGCCAACGGGCACGGCCCGCTGGCGTACATCCTCGACGTCCACAACGGCGACGTGCGCTCCGAGGGCATGTCCTACGGGATGATGATCGCCGTGCAGCTGGACCGCAGGCGCGAGTTCGACGCGCTGTGGAACTGGGCGCTGACCCACATGTACCAGGACGACCCGGCACATCCGGCCTACGGCTACTTCGCCTGGTCGCTGCGCCCGGACGGCACGCCCAACGATGCGATGCCCGCGCCCGACGGCGAGGAATACTTCGCCACCGCGCTGTATTTCGCCGCCGCGCGCTGGGGCGAGGGCGAAGGCCCCTACGCCTACCGCGCCTGGGCCGACCGCATCCTCACCCATGCCCTGCACCGTGGCCCGATCACCGGGGCCACGGTCACGGCCAGGCAGGCCACCGCCATCAACCTGTTCGACCGCGACGCGCGGATGGTGCGCTTCACCCCGGACCTGCCCAACGCCGCGCACACCGATCCGTCCTACCACCTGCCCGCCTTCTACGAGGTGTGGGCGCGGGTCGGCCCGGAGGCCGACCGCGGCTTCTGGGCCGAGGCCGCGCGCACCAGCCGCGACTACTTCGTGCGCGCGGCGCACCCGCGCACCGCGCTCACGCCCGACTACGGCAACTTCGACGGCACGCCGTGGGCGGCGCCGTGGCGGCCGGAATCGGCCGACTTCCGCTACGACGCCTGGCGCACGGCGATGAACTGGGCGGTGGACTGGTCGTGGTGGCGCGCCGATCCGCGCCAGGTGGCGCTGTCCAACCGGCTGCAGGCCTTCTTCCTGGAGCAGGGCCTGGACACGCACGCCAGCCTCTACACCCTGGACGGCCGGCCGCTGGGCGGCGGCCGCACCACCGGCCTGGTGGCGATGAACGCCACCGCCAGCCTGGCCGCCGACCATCCGCGCCGGCTGGACTTCGTGCGCGCGCTGTGGGAACGGCCGGTGCCGCGCGGCCGGCACCGCTACTACGACGGCATGCTGTACATGCTGGCCCTGCTCCACTGCAGCGGCCGCTTCCGCGCCTGGCTGCCGGCCGACGCCGCCGGCTGAGGCGCCGGCTCAGCGCCGCGGCGGCGGCGGCCCGCAGTTGTCGCAGCCGCCGCAGGCCCCGCCCCCGCCCTGCGCGGGCGGGGCGATGCGCCGCGCCAGCGCGCGCATCCACGCCGGCCGGCCGTCACGCACCAGCGGTTTGGCCAGGGCCAGGCGCAGCCGGCGCAGGGTGCCGGGCATCTGCTTCTTCAGGAAGATCCACAGGGCCAGGGCCACCACCAGGCCGACCACGATGTACTGCACCGTCAGCGGCATGGCCCGGTTCCTCCCTCAGCCCGCGCCCAGCCGCACCGCGACCTGGTAGGTCAGCAGCGAGGCCAGGTAGGCCAGCGCGAACAGGTAGCCGGCGGCCAGGGCCATGGTCTTCCACGAGCCGGTCTCGCGGCGGATCGCCGCCCAGGTGGCGATGCACTGCGGCGCGTAGATGTACCAGGCCAGCAGGGCCAGGCCGGTGGCCAGCGACCAGCCGTCGGAGATCAGCGGCGTCAGCGCCTGCGCCGCGGCCTCGTCGTCGGCGGCCGAGAGCGCGTACACCGTGGCCAGCGAGGACACCGCCACCTCGCGCGCGGCCAGGCCCGGGATCAGGGCGATGCAGATCTGCCAGTTGAAGCCCAGCGGCGCGAACACCACCGCCAGGGCGTGGCCGATGCGGCCGGCCAGGCTGTAGTCGATCGCCGGCAGGGTGGCGTCGGCCGGCGGCGCCGGGAACGACAGCAGCACCCACAGCAGCACCGTCAGGGCGAAGATGATGCCGCCCACGCGCTTGAGGAAGATCACCGCCCGCTCCCACAGGCCGATCAGCACGTCGCGCGGGTGCGGCAGGCGGTAGGACGGCAGCTCCAGCAGCAGCGGATGCTCACCCTTGTCGTGGCGCCACTTCTTCATCACCCAGGACACCGCCAGCGCGCTGAGGATGCCGGCCATGTACAGGCCGAACAGCACCAGGCCCTGCAGGTTGAGCCCGCCCCAGACCTGGCGCGCGGGGATGAAGGCGCCGATCAGCAGCGTGTACACCGGCAGCCGTGCCGAACAGGTCATCAGCGGCGCCACCAGGATGGTGGCCAGGCGGTCGCGCGGGTCCTGGATGCTGCGGGTGGCCATGATGCCGGGGATGGCGCAGGCGAAGGACGACAGCAGCGGAATGAAGGAACGGCCGGACAGGCCGGCGGCGGCCATGATCCGGTCCAGCAGGAACGCCGCGCGCGGCAGGTAGCCGGACTCCTCCAGCGCCAGGATGAAGGCGAACAGGATCAGGATCTGCGGCAGGAACACGATCACCCCGCCCAGGCCGGCGATGATGCCGTCGGCCAGCAGGCTGGCCAGTGGCCCCTCCTCCATGTGCGTGGTGACCCACTCGCCCAGGGCGGAGGTGCCGGCGTCGATGGCGTCCATCACCGGCGCGGCCCAGGCGTACACCGCCTGGAAGATCAGGAACATCACCACCGCCAGGGTCAGCAGGCCGAACACCGGGTGCAGCAGCCAGCGGTCCAGGGCATCGTCGACCTGCGCGGTGCGGCGCGGCATGCTGACCGTGGCCGCCAGCAGGCGCCGGGTCTCGGCGTGCAGGTCGGCGTCCTCCGGCAGCTGCACCGCCGGCGGCTGCGGGGCGTCGGCGAAGCGGTCGATCAGCTCCACCAGCGGGCGCGCGCCGTTGCGGCGCACGGCCACGGTCTCCACCACCGGCACGCCCAGCTCGCGCGCCAGCGCCTCGCGGTCGATGGCGATGCCGCGGCGCGCGGCCACGTCGCTGAGGTTCAGCGCCACCACCATCGGCTTGCCCATCTGCCGCACCTCCAGCACGAAGCGCAGGTGCAGGCGGAGGTTGGTGGCGTCCACCACGCACACCAGCACGTCCGGCGCCGGCTCGCCCGGGTAGAAGCCGCGGCACAGGTCGCGGGTGATGGCCTCGTCCAGGCTGGCCGGGTTGAGGCTGTAGGCGCCGGGCAGGTCCAGCACCGTATAGGTGCGGCCGGAGGGCGAGACCAGCCGTCCCTCCTTGCGCTCCACGGTCACGCCGGCGTAGTTGGCCACCTTCTGGCGGCTGCCGGTCAGCTGGTTGAACAGCGCGGTCTTGCCGCAGTTGGGGTTGCCCAGCAGGGCCAGGCGCAGGGTGGTGCCGTTCATGCCCCGGCCTCCTGCGGACGGCCCACCCGCACCCGCGCGGCCTCGGCGCGGCGCAGGGCGAAGCGGGTGAAGCCCACCTGCACCAGCAGCGGCTCGGCCCCGAACGGACCGCGGGCCACGATCTCGACCGGCTCCCCGGCCACGAAGCCCAGCTCGCGCAGGCGCCGCGCGACCGGGTCGTTCGGGCTGCGGTCCTCCACGGACTGGACGACGACGGGGGTGCGTGGCGGCAGGTCGGACAGCGTCACGGCAGACTCATAATCAAGAACGGTTCTCAATTGTAGCACCCGCCTTCACATCCGGCCCGCGCCGCGATGGCCCGCGTTGGGCAGTGCCTTGCGCGCCTTTGGCCGTCCACCGCGCCCGCGTGGCCTACGCCGCGCTGCGTCATGGCCACTTGCGGCACCACGGCTATCATCGGCGGCTCCACCATTGGGAAAGACGATGGCCGAACCGCTGCTGATCCAACCGGCCGGCCCCGTGCTGCGCCTGCGCCTGAACCGGCCGCAGCTGCACAACGCCTTCGACGCGGGGCTGATCGCCGCCCTCACCTCGGCCCTGGAGGCCGCCGGCCGCGACCCGGCGGTGCGCGTGGTGGTGCTGGAGGGCGAAGGCCCTTCCTTCTCCGCCGGCGCCGACCTGCAGTGGATGCGCGGCATGGCCGCCGCCAGCGAGGAAGAGAACCGCCAGGACGCCCTGGCCTTGGCCCGGCTGATGCGCACCCTGGACGAGCTGCCGCGGCCGACCATCGCCCGCGTGCACGGCGCGGCCTACGGCGGCGGCGTGGGCCTGGTGGCCTGCTGCGACATCGCCATCGGCGTGCCGCAGGCCAGGTTCGGCCTGACCGAAGCGCGCCTGGGCCTGCTGCCGGCGGTGATCTCGCCCTACGTGGTCGCCGCCATCGGCCCGCGCCAGGCGCGGCGCTGGTTCGCCACTGCCGGGACCTTCGACGCTGCCCAGGCCCTGGCCATGGGCCTGCTGCACGAGGTGGCCGAGCCGGAGGCGCTGGACGCGGCGGTGCAGCGCCAGCTCGACCTGCTGCTGCGCGCCGGTCCGCAGGCCGCGGCCGCGGCCAAGACGCTGGTGCGGCAGGTCTGCGCCGGCGGCGACCGCGACGCGCTGGACGCGGCCAACGCCGCCCTGATCGCGCGCCTGCGCGTCTCGCCCGAGGGCCAGGAGGGCATGGCCGCCTTCCTCGACAAGCGCGCGCCGGCCTGGACCACGGAGTAGGACCGTGCCCCTGTTCGACAAGATCCTGATCGCCAACCGCGGCGAGATCGCCTGCCGCATCATCCGCACCTGCCGGCGCCTGGGCATCGCGAGCGTGGCGGTGTACTCGGACGCCGACGCCGGCGCCCTGCACGTGCGCATGGCCGACGAGGCCGTGCACATCGGCGGCCCGGCGCCGGCCGACAGCTACCTGCGCGGCGAACGCATCCTCCAGGCCGCGCGCGCCACCGGCGCCCAGGCCATCCATCCCGGCTACGGCTTCCTCTCCGAGAACGCCGACTTCGCCGAGGCGGTGGCCGCCGCCGGGCTGGTGTTCATCGGGCCGCGCCCGGAGTCCATGCGCCGCATGGGTTCCAAGGCCGGGGCCAAGGAGCTGATGGCCGCGGCCGGCGTGCCGGTGGTGCCCGGCTACACCGGCCAGGACCAGTCGCCGCAGACCCTGCTGCGCGAGGCCGCGCGCATCGGCTTCCCGCTGATGATCAAGGCCGCGCACGGCGGCGGCGGCAAGGGCATGCGCGTGGTGCACCGTCTGGAGGACTTCCCGGCCGCGCTGGAGAGCTGCCAGCGCGAGGCGCGTGGTGCCTTCGGCCGCGACCGCGTGCTGCTGGAACGCTACATCGCCAGCCCGCGCCACATCGAGGTGCAGGTGTTCGGCGACGCCCACGGCAACCTCGTCCACCTCCACGAGCGCGAGTGCTCGGCGCAGCGCCGCTACCAGAAGGTGCTGGAGGAGTCGCCCTCGCCCTTCCTCACCCCCGAACGCCGCCAGGCCATGGGCCAGGCCGCAGTGGCCGCGGCCCGCGCCATCGACTACGTCAACGCCGGCACGGTGGAGTTCATCGTGGATGGCGAGGGCGCGTTCTGGTTCATGGAGATCAACACACGCCTGCAGGTCGAGCACCCGGTCACCGAGATGGTCACCGGCCTGGACCTGGTGGAATGGCAGCTGCGCGTGGCCGCCGGCGAGCCGCTGCCACTGCGCCAGGAGCGGATCGCCCAGCGCGGCCACGCCATCGAGGTGCGTCTGTACGCGGAGGATCCGGAGGCCGGCTTCCTTCCCGCCTCCGGCACCCTGCGCCGGCTGGTGCTGCCGACGCCCTCGCCGCAGGTGCGGGTGGACGCCGGCGTGGAGGCCGGCGACACGGTCAGCGTGTTCTACGATCCGATGATCGCCAAGCTGATCGTGCACGACGCCGACCGCCCCGCGGCGCTGGCGCGCCTGCGCGAGGCCCTGGCCGCCAGCCACGTGGCCGGCACCCGCACCAACCTGGCCTTCCTGGAGGCGCTGGTGCGGCATCCGGCGGTGGTCGAGGGCCGCATCGACACCGGCTACCTGGACCGCCACACCGACGAGTTCCTGGCCCCGCCCGTGCCCGCCTCCACGGCGCTGGCCGCCGCCGCGGCCGCGCTGCTGCTGCGCCAGCAGGCCGACGAGGCCGCGGCCGCCGCGCGCAGCGGTGATCCGTGGTCGCCATGGGCACTGGGCGACGGCTGGCGCCTGCTCGGCCGCGCCGCGCGTATGCTGCGCCTGCAGGCCGGCGGGCAGGTCCACGAGGTGCGCGCCAGCGGCCACGGCGGGAACTGGCGCATCGAAGCCGGCGGCCACGCGCACGAGGTGCAGGCCGCGCGCCTGGACGGGGCCTCGCTGGAACTGCGCCTGGACGGCCAGGCGCACCGCTACGGCGTGTTCGCCGGGGACGGGGGGCTGGAGCTGCACGACGGCCGACAGCGCCTGGCGATACGCCTGCTGCCGCCGGAAAGCCGCGGCGGCGAGGCCGCCGGCGCCGGCGATGGGCGCGTACTGGCGCCCATGCCCGGCAGGGTGGTGGTGGTCCATGCCCAGCCCGGTGCGCGGGTGGAGGCCGGCACGCCGCTGCTGGTGATGGAGGCGATGAAGATGGAGCTGACGGTCAGGGCGCCGCAGGCCGGCGTGGTCGCCGAGCTGCGCGCGGCCGCCGGCGAGTTCGTCGAGGCCGACGCGGTGCTGGCCGTGGTGGCCGCGGAGTAGCGCCATGTCCGATTTCGTCCGCATCGTCGAAGTCGCCCCGCGCGATGGCCTGCAGAACGAGGCCCGGCAGGTCGCCACCGTCGACAAGATCGCGCTGGTGGACCGGCTTTCGGCCACCGGCCTGCGCAGCATCGAGGCCACCGCCTTCGTCAGCCCGAAGTGGGTGCCGCAGATGGCCGACGCGGCCGAGGTGATGGCCGGCATCACCCGCCGCCCCGGCGTGGCCTACCCGGTGCTGGTGCCCAACCTGCAGGGCTACGAGCGCGCCCGCGCCGCCGGCGCGGAGGAAGTGGCGGTGTTCACCGCCGCCTCGGAGGCGTTCAACCGCAGGAACATCAACGCCTCGATCGACGAGTCGATCGAGCGCTTCGTGCCGGTGCTCGAGCGCGCCCGCGCCGACGGGGTGCGCGTGCGCGGCTACGTCTCCACCGTGCTCGGCTGCCCCTACCAGGGCCAGGTGCCGCTGGCCGACGTGGTGCGCGTGGCCCGGCGCCTGTACGAACTGGGCTGCTACGAGATCTCGCTGGGCGACACCATCGGCGTGGGCACGCCGCGCAAGGCCCGCGAAATGCTCCTGGCGGTGGCCGCCGAGGTGCCGATGCCGGCGCTGGCGGTGCATTTCCACGACACCTGGGGGCAGGCCCTGGCCAACGTGGCCGCGTGCATCGAGGCCGGCGTGCGCGTGGCCGACGCCGCGGTGGCCGGCACCGGCGGCTGCCCCTACGCGCGCGGAGCCAGCGGCAACCTCGCCACCGAGGACCTGGTGTACATGCTGCACGGCATGGGCCTGGCGACCGGCGTGGACCTGGAGGCGCTGGCCGGCACCGGACGCTGGCTGGCCGCGCTGCTGGGCCGGCCCACGGGCAGCAAGGTGGGTCGCGCGCTGGCGCGGGCGTGATCCCCCGCGTCCGGTGCCCCCGGCCCCGGGTATCCCTGCTCCCGCGGCGGTGCGGGATTTCCTGCAGCAGCGGCGCCAGCGGCGACACGACGGACGTGGCCGGTTGCGGCGTGCGGCGGATGCACCTGCGCCGTGGACGCTGGCAAGGTGGCGGTTGAACGCCGGCGCCGGACGCGGGCGCGTCGCGGCTGGATGCCGCTTCTGCAGGGCGAGGACGCGGTCAGGCCTGCGGGCCGTGCAGGCGCACGTCCCAGTTTTCGGTTCGGCCCTGCTCCAGGCGGCGCTCGAACACCTTGCGCCAGGACGGCACCAGCGGCAGTGCCAGCGCCGCCACCAGCCCGGCACGATCCAGGGTGCGCCGGTAGAGCAGCCCGGCCAGGCGGGTCAGCGGCCAGTCCGGCCAGGGACGCTCCAGCAACTCCAGCACGTCGCCGGCCTGCACCGGGCCCGGCTCCAGCACGCGGTAGTACCAGCCGGTGCGGCCGCTGTCCTGCACGCGCCGGGCCAGGTCGGCGATGCCGAAGCGGTCGGACAGCTTCCAGCACGGCTGCCGGCCCTGCGAGACCTCGACCACCGCCGCGCCCAGGCGCAGGCGGTCGCCCAGGCACAGGTCGGCCTCGGTCACACCGCGGGTGCTGATGTTCTCGCCGAAGGCGCCGGGCGCCTCCAGCAACGGATGCGGGCCCAGCTCGGCGCGCCAGGCCGCGTAGTGGTCATGCGGATAGTGGTGGATGGCCTTGTCGGGACCGCCGTGCACGCGGCGGTCGCCCTGCTCGTCGCCGTCCAGGCCTTCCGGCCCGGCCAGGACCGGTCCCTGGCGCGGGCGCTTGGCGATGGCGCTGCGGCTGCCCGGCCGGGTGTAGTCCACCGCCCGGCCGGTCAGCACCGCCTCGACCCGGGCCAGCACGCGCGGCACCGGGGGGCGTCCTCAGGCGGCGGCGCGCAGCGCCGCGATCTCGGCCTTGAGCAGCTCGCCCAGGACCTTGATGCCGGCGTCGATCTTCTCGCCCGGCACGGTCACGAACGACAGGCGTAGGGTGTTGGTCTGCGGGTCCACCGCGTAGAACGGCGCGCCCGGCACGAAGGCCACGTTGCGCTCCACCGCCTTGGCCAGCAGCTTGCCGCTGTCCAGGCCCTTGGGCAGCTGCACCCAGATGAACATGCCGCCCTCGGGACGGTTCCAGGTGACTTCCTCGGGGAACTCGCGCTCCAGCGCCGCCAGCATGTGCTGGCACTGCGTGCCGTACAGGGCACGGATGGTGGGGATGTGCCGGTCGAGGAAGCCGTCCTGCACCGCCTCGTACACCACGCGCTGGGAGAAGGTCGGGGTGTGCAGGTCGGCGGCCTGCTTGGCCTGGACCAGCTTGGCCAGCACCTGCTCCGGTGCGACCACGTAGCCCAGGCGCAGGCCCGGGGCCAGCACCTTGGAGAACGAGCCCATGTAAATGACCCCGTCGGGGTTCATGGACAGCAGGCTGGGCAGCGCCTCGCCGCCGTAGGACAGCTCGCCGTAGGGATCGTCTTCGACCAGTGGCACGCCGGCCCTGGCCGCCAGCTCCACCAGCGCCTTGCGCCGCTCCAGCGGCATGCGCCGGCCGGTCGGGTTCTGGAAGTTGGGCAGGCAGTACAGGAAGCGCGCACCGGCCATCTGCTCCGGGGAGATGGCGTCGGTGACGATGCCCTGCGCGTCGCTGGGGAGGGAGGCGAACTGCGGAGAGAACAGCGAGAAGGCCTGCAGCGCGCCCAGGTAGCTGGGGGTCTCCACCAGCACCTTGCTGCCCTCGTCGATCAGCACCTTGCCCAGCAGGTCCAGGCCCTGCTGCGAGCCGGTGGTGACCAGCACGCGCGAGGCCGGGATCCTGGCGCCACCGCGGCTGAGCCGCTCGGCGATCCACTCGCGCAGCGGGCTGAAACCCTCGGTGGGACCGTACTGCAGCGCGGCCTGCGGGGCCTCGCGCAGCACCTTCTCCGTCGCCTCGCGCATGCGCTCGACCGGGAAGGTCGCCGGGGACGGCAGGCCGCCGGCGAAGGAGATGACTTCGGGACGCTCGGTCACCTTGAGGATCTCGCGGATGGCCGAGCTGGTGAGCGCCTGGGCGCGACGGGACAGGGTGAAGGTCGTGGTCATGGCGGCATTGTAGCCGTCCCGGCGCCGTTCCGTACGGAACCCTCACCAGGCGCCAACATGCGCTTAAGCACGGTGGCGAATAATCGTGCCGTGGGGGCGCATTGTTGGCGCCCAACATTCCAGGAGGTGCGCATGTCCTTCCGCCAGTTCCCCGCCACCGACAGCGAAGGCAACTCGTACATCGTCATCGAGTTCCACGACGACAGGCCCGGCCCCGACGGCAAGCCGTCGCTGCGCTACGAGCTGCTGGACGGCATGCCGCTCAAGCGCGAGGGCAAGCAGTTCTCCACGCCAGACGGTTCGCTGGTGCTGACCCAGGCCTAGCGCGCCGCCGGGCCGCCCTCGCGCGGCCACTCCAGGACCCGGCCCAGGCCGCTGGCGTCGATCTCGGCGGCGGCACGGCGCAGCGCGTCCGGGTCCGAGGCCGGCTCGAAGCCGATGCGGAAATGCACCTCGCCGGCCGGCGTGCGCGAGGAATGGATCGAGCTGAGGTTGATGCCGTGCCGCTCGAACACGTGCAGCAGCGCGCGCAGCGAGCCGGGACGGTCCTCGGGCAGGTGCACGCCGAGGCTGTGCGTCTCGGTCAGGTCGGCCAGCAGGTAGCCCACCCGTTCGAAGGTGTAGCTGCCCTCTTCCAGCGCGGCCGCGTCCCAGGCGGCGCGGTTGGCGTCCAGGTACTGCGCGCGGAACTGCGCGCGCGCCCGGTCGTCGCCCTGCTCCACCAACGCGCGCAGGCGCGCGATCTGCGCCTCCAGTTGCGCCAGCACCCGGGCGACGTGCGGGTTCTCGAACTGGATGTCCTCGTAGATCTGCGGGTTCATCGCCAGGATGCGGGCGATCACCGCCGCATCCATCTCGAAGCCCACCGAGCGGAACGGCAGCAGCGCCTGCGGCCCGCCCAGTTCCCCGGCGAAGCTGCGCAACACCCCGGCCTGCCCGAGGTGCGCGGCGTGGACCAGGGCCTGGACCAGCGCCATCACCCGGTCGTGGTGCTCGGGCGTGGTGCGCACGTACTGGCCCTGCAGCGCCTCCAGCAGCTGTTCCAGCCAGGGACGCCAGCGCTCCAGCCGGGCCTCGCACACCACCACCACCCGGCCCTTGAGCGTGGGCGCCTTGGGCGGCGCGCTCATCGGATGCAGGCCCACCACCTCGGCGCGCGAGGCCAGCATCGCCGCCACCGGCGCCTGCTTGAGCGAGGTCACGTCCAGCCACAGCCTGCCCGCCTCGCGCCCGGCCGAGAGCCGGCGGTAGTGGCCGATCAGCGCCGGAGTATGGCGGATGGGCGCGGTGAACAGCAGCACGTCCGCCTCCGCGAGCAGGCGTCCGGGCGTGTCGCTGTCAGGGTCGGCCGGATCGTGGCCGAGCACGCGCAGGCCCATGCGCTGCTCGAAGAAGGCGCGCAGCCAGCGGCCATAGGCACCGGCACTGCCGACCAGGCCGACGACCGGCGCCACGGGCATGGGCTCAGACCTCCACCGCCTGGAACCGCGGCGCGCCCCCGGTGAAGGCGGCCGGCGCCGCGGCCTGCACGTCCAGCTCCTCCCAGCCGTGGGCCAAGGTGGATTCCAGCGCCGCGTGCACGCCGGCCAGGGCGCGTTCGGCGGCGCGCGGCGGCGGCTCGCCACGCAGCAGGCTGGCGGCCAGCACCGCGGTGACCACGTCACCGGTGCCGGCCACGTCCACGTCCAGGCGTGGCGAGGCCAGGCGCCAGGCGCGCTCGCGCCCCACCAGCAGGGTCAGCAGCTCGTCCTCCCCGCCCTGCACGCTGTGCGCCAGCACCCATTCCGGGCCGCGCCGGAGGAGCGCGCGCGCGGCGCGCAGGGCCTCGACCTCCCGCAGCGCCGGCTGCCCGGCCAGGCGCTCCAGCTCGAAGGCGTTGGGGGTGACCATCCAGGCCAGCGGCAGCAGCCGCTCCACGAACACCGCCTCCAGGCCGGGCTCGACGTAGGGTCCGGTGTGCAGGTCGCCGATCACCGGGTCCAGCAGGTAGCGCGGCGCGGTGCCGGCACGGTGGTGGCGCTCCAGCCAGTCGGCGAAGGCCTGGCCGTTGGCCACGCTGCCGAAATAGCCCGACTGCAGCAGCCCGGTGCGGGTGCTGACGCCGCGCTCGTCCAGGCCCTGCAGCAGCTCGGCCAGCCAGTCGGCCGGCAGCACCCGGCCGCGCAGGGTCGGATAGAAGGGGGTGTTGCTGAACAGCGTGGTCGGCACTTCCACGACCCGCAGGCCCAGCATGCGCAGCACCGGCACGGTGGCGCTGTTGCCGGCGTAGCCGTAGGCCAGCTGCGACTGCACCGTGACCACGTCCACCGGCGAGGGCCCGCCGGGCCGGTTGCGGCGGTCGTGGACCAGGTGCTTTTCCAGCGTGTTGCTCATGGGGCGCGGCCTTGTTGGCAAGGCACGCATGCTAACGCTTCGCCCGGCGCCCATGCGACCTGGAGGAACCGCGTGCGGCAGCCCGGCGGGCCGGTCCGGGTTGCGGTGCGGCGTGGCGTGGCCGGAACGGCGTCGCGGGCGCATCCCCGGGATGCGCGTTGAACGCGGGCTCCGGTCGCGGCCTCGGGTCGCCGCTGGCGCGGCTCCTACAGGAGCCGGGCCGGCGCCCTTCTGCAGGCGCCGTGCACGCGGCAGCCCGGCGGGCCGGTCCGGGTTGCGGTGCGGCGTGGCGTGGCCGGAACGGCGTCGCGGGCGCATCCCCGGGATGCGCGTTGAACGCGGGCTCCGGTCGCGGCCTCGGGTCGCCGCTGACGCGGCTCCTACAGGGTGGGGCCTCGGGTCGCCGCTGACGCGGCTCCTACAGGATGGCTCGGGTCGCTGACGCGGCTCCTGCAGGGGCGCGGGTCGATGCGGGGTCAGGAGGAGGTCATGCGGTCCCAGAAGGCCTTGACGCCGTCCAGGAAGGTGGCCGAGCGGGGCGAGTGGCGGCGGCCTTCCTCGCCGGTGAAGGTGGCCTCGAACTTCTCCAGCAGCTCGCGCTGTTCGGCGGTGAGGTTGACCGGGGTCTCGACCACGATCCGGCAGTAGAGGTCGCCGGGCACGCGGCTGCGCACCGAGCGCACACCCTTGCCGCGGATGCGGAACACCTTGCCGGTCTGGGTCTCGGCCGGGATGCGGATCTCCACCTCCCCGCCCAGGGTCGGCACGTTGACCACCGCGCCCAGCGCGGCCTGGGAGATGCGGATCGGCACCTCGCAGTGCAGGTCGTCACCGTCGCGGCGGAAGATGGGATGCTCGCGCACCCGCACCTCCACGTACAGGTCGCCGGGCGGCGTACCCGGCGGGCCGGCCTCGCCCTCGCCGGCCAGGCGGATGCGGTCGCCGTTGTCCACGCCGGCCGGGATCTTCACCGACAGGATCTTCTCGTCCTCGATGCGGCCGACGCCGTGGCACACGCGGCACGGGTTGCGCACGGTCTGGCCGCGGCCGCCGCAGTCCGGGCAGGCCTGCTGCATGGTGAAGATGCCGCGCTGGAAGCGGACCTGGCCGCGGCCGTGGCAGGTCAGGCACGGCTCCAGCTTGCGGTCCTCCGAGCCGGTGCCGGCGCAGGCCGAGCACTCGGCCAGGGTCGGGATCTCGATGCGCTTCTCGACGCCGGCGACGGCCTCCTCCAGGTCCAGCTCCAGCACGTAGCCGATGTCGGCGCCGCGGCGCGGCCCGCGCGAGCCGCCGCCGAAGATGGTCCCGAAGATGTCGCCGAAGATGTCGTCCATGTCCGGCGCCGGACCGCCACCGCCAAAGCCCTGCTCGAAGGCGGCGTGCCCGTGCGCGTCGTAGGCCCGGCGCTTGGCCGGATCCGAGAGCACCTCGTAGGCCTCCTTGCACTCCTTGAACGCGGCCTCGGCCGAGGCGTCGCCCGGGTTGCGGTCCGGGTGGTACTTCATCGCACAGCGGCGGTAGGCCTTCTTCAGCTCCTCGTCGCTGGCGTTGCGGGACACGCCCAGCACTTCGTAGTAGTCGCGTTTGCTCATCGGGATTCCGGGCTGGTTCTCTCAAGGCCGCCTACACGACAGCCCGCGCCACCGGCGGCGGCGCGGGCTGTCCGGACGCGGCGGCTGGGGCGCCGCCGCACGGCCTTACTTCTTGTCGTCCTTGACCTCGGTGAACTCGGCGTCGACCACGTCGTCCTGCGGCTGGCCCGAGGCCTGGCCGGCGCCGGCATCGGCACCGCCCTGGGCGGCCGCGGCGGCGGCCGCGTACAGCGACTGGCCAGCCTCCTCCAGCGCGCGGGTCTTGGCCTCGATCTGGGCCTTGTCTTCGCCCTTGATCGCGGTCTCCAGCTCGGCGATGGCCGACTCCACGCGGCCGATCACGTCGCCCGGCACCTTGCTGCCGTGCTCCTTGATCGCGTTGCGGGTGGCGTGGACCAGGCTGTCGGCCTGGTTGCGGGCGGCCACCAGCTCCTGGAACTTGCGGTCCTCCTCGCGGTGCGCCTCGGCGTCGGCGACCATCCGCTGGATCTCCTCCTCGGTCAGGCCCGAGCCGGCCTTGATCTCGACCTTCTGCTCGCGGCCGGTCTTCTTGTCCTTGGCCGACACGTGCAGGATGCCGTTGGCGTCGATGTCGAAGCACACCTCGATCTGCGGCACGCCGCGCGGGGCCGGCTCGATGCCGGTCAGGTCGAACTTGGCCAGCGACTTGTTGTAGCGGGCCTGCTCGCGCTCGCCCTGCAGCACGTGCACGGTCACGGCCGACTGGTTGTCCTCGGCCGTGCTGAACACCTGCGAGGCGCGGGTCGGGATCGTGGTGTTCTTCTCGATGATCTTGGTCATCACGCCGCCCAGGGTCTCGATGCCCAGGCTCAGCGGGGTGACGTCCAGCAGCAGCACGTCCTTGACGTCGCCGGCCAGCACGCCGCCCTGGATCGCGGCGCCCAGCGCCACGGCCTCGTCCGGGTTGACGTCCTTGCGCGGCTCCTTGCCGAAGAAGTCGGCCACGGCCTGCTGCACCTTGGGCATGCGGGTCTGGCCGCCGACCAGGATCACCTCGGCGATGTCCGAGGCGCGCAGGCCGGCGTCCTGCAGCGCGATGCGGCACGGCTCCAGCGAGCGCTTGATCAGGTCGTCCACCAGCGCCTCCAGCTTGGCCCGGGTCAGCTTGATGGCCAGGTGCTTCGGGCCGGAGGCGTCGGCGGTGATGTACGGCAGGTTGACCTCGGTCTGGTGCGCGCTGGACAGCTCGATCTTGGCGCGCTCGGCGGCGTCCTTCAGGCGCTGCAGGGCCAGCGGATCCTTGCGCAGGTCGATGCCCTGGTCCTTCTGGAACTCCTCGACCAGGTAGTCGATGATGCGCGCGTCGAAGTCCTCGCCACCCAGGAAGGTGTCGCCGTTGGTGGCCAGCACCTCGAACTGCTTCTCGCCGTCCACCTCGGCGATCTCGATGATGGACACGTCGAAGGTGCCGCCGCCCATGTCGTAGACGACGATCTTGCGGTCGCCGCCGCCCTTGTCCAGGCCGTAGGCCAGGGCCGCCGCGGTCGGCTCGTTGATGATGCGCTTGACGTCCAGGCCGGCGATGCGGCCGGCGTCCTTGGTGGCCTGGCGCTGGCTGTCGTTGAAGTACGCCGGGACGGTGATCACCGCCTCGGTGACCGGTTCGCCCAGGTAGGCCTCGGCGGTCTTCTTCATCTTCTCCAGCACCTTGGCGGAGATCTCCTGCGGGGCCATGCGGCGGCCGTCGGCCTGCGCCACCCAGGCGTCGCCGTTGTCGTGCTGGACGATGCTGTAGGGCACCAGGCCGATGTCCTTCTGCACCTCGGCATCGGTGTACTTGCGGCCGATCAGGCGCTTGACCGCGAAGAAGGTGTTCTTGGGGTTGGTCACCGCCTGGCGCTTGGCCGGGGCGCCGACCAGCACCTCGCCGTCCTTGGTGTAGGCGACGATCGACGGCGTGGTGCGGTCACCCTCGGCGTTCTCGATCACGCGGGCCTTGCCGCCCTCCATGATCGCGACGCACGAGTTGGTCGTGCCCAGGTCGATACCGATGATCTTGCTCATGTGTGTGCTCCCTCGGGGAATGGGTTTGGCCGTTGGCGCGGTGGCCCTGCTCGCTAGGTGGGGGGTGCGGCCGCGGCGTTCAAGTGGGGGCGCGCGCGGGCGCGGCGCCGGTTCAGTCGTGGCGGGCGACCACCACCAGCGCCGGGCGCAGCAGGCGGTCGTGCAGCATGTAGCCCTTCTGGAACACCTGCAGCACGCTGCCCGGCGCGGCCTCGCCCGGGTCGGCCTGGCTGATGGCCTGGTGGCGCTCGGGGTCGAAGGGCTGGCCCACCGGGTCCACCACGGACAGGCCGTGGTCGCCGGCGACCTTCATCAGCTGGCGGTAGGTCAGCTCCAGCCCCTCCTTCAGGGGGCCGCCCTCCGCGCCGGCGGCGGCCAGGCCGGCGTCCAGGCTGTCCAGCACCGGCAACAGGTCGCCCAGCAGGCGCTCGTTGGCGAACCGGCGCGCCTGCTCCAGCTCGCGCGCCATGCGCTTGCGCTGGTTGTCCAGGTCGGCACGCTCGCGCAGCGCATCCATCCTCAGCTGCTCGATCTCGCTGCGCAGGGCCTCGATCTCGGCGCGCAGCTGCGACTCGAGCGGATCGGCACCGGTGGTGGCCGCGGCGGCCTCACCGGTCGTCTGCGGCTGCTCCGGATGTTCCGGCTGCTGGGAAGGGGTCTCGTTCTGGGTCATGCAATCGGCTCCGTGCGGCTCCCGGCCGCGTATTCCGGCCGTATGGGGGCCGGAATGGAGCGATTCAAGTCGCCGGAGCCTCGCGGGCCGGCTGCAGGGCCGCGCCGAGCACGTCGGCGGCGGCCTGGACCAGCGGGATCACCCGGTCGTAGGCCATGCGGGTCGGGCCGATCACCCCCAGCACGCCCAGCACCTGGCCGCCGGCCCGGTACGGGGCGGTAACCACCGAGACCCCGTCCAGCGGTGCCAGGCCGGTCTCCTCGCCGATGAAGATGCGCACGCCCGGGGCGCGCATGGTCCGCTCCAGCAGCTGCAGGATCTCGCGCTTGCGGGCGAAGGCCTCGAACAGCTCGCGCAGGCGGTCCAGGTCGGACAGGTCCTGCACACCCATCAGCCGGGTCTGGCCGGCCAGCACCACGTCGTCCCCTGGCGGGGCCAGGGCCTGCTCGGCCAGCTCCACCGACTGGGCCAGCATCCGCTCCATGGCGTCGCGCGCCTGGCGCAGCTCCTGCACCAGGGTGGCGCGGATCTGCGCCAGCGGCCGGCCGGTGCAGTGGGTGTTGAGGTAGTTGGCCACCCGCTCCAGCTCGGCCGCCTCGAAGGCCCGCTGCGGCTCGATCACCCGGTTCTGCACTTCGCCGTCGGCGAACACCACGATGGCCAGGATGCGGCGCCCGTCCAGCGGAACGAAGTCGATCTGGCGGAAGGCGAACTGCTCGCGGCGCGGGGCGCTGACCACGCCCACGAAATGGGTCATGGCCGACAGCAGCTCGGAGGCGTTGCCCAGCAGGGCCTGGGTGCTGCTGCCTGGGGTCAGCTCGCTGCGCAGCCGGGCCAGCTCCTGCTCGCCCGGGGCCTTGACCTGCAGCAGGCTGTCCACGAACACGCGGTAGCCCTGTGCGGTGGGCACCCGCCCGGCGGAGGTGTGCGGCGAGCTGAGCAGGCCGATCTCCTCCAGATCCGCCAGGATGTTGCGGATCGTGGCCGGGCTGACGTCCAGGCCCGAGACGCGCGCCAGGGTCTGCGAACCCACCGGTTCGCCGTCACGGATGTAACGGCCGATCAGGGTCCGCAGGAGCTGGCGGGCACGCGGGTCCAGGGTCGGCAGCGGGGTGCTCATGCACCAATAGATAGTGCCTCCCCCGGGCGGCCGCAATACGCCCGGCTGCCGCCCGCTCCCCCGGTCTCCGCGGCCGAGACGGACGCCCCCTACAATACCGGCCATGCTCCGACACCTCGCCATCCGCGACTTCGCCGTAGTACGCGCCACCGAACTGGAATTCGGCCCGGGCATGACCGTCATTTCCGGCGAGACCGGCGCCGGCAAGTCCCTGCTGGTGGACGCCCTGGGCTTCCTGTCCGGCCTGCGCGCCGACAGCGGGGTGGTCCGCCACGGCTGCGAGCGGGCCGAGCTGGCCGCCGAGTTCGCCCTGACCCCGGACTCCCCCGCCCTGGCCTGGCTGGCCGCCAACGAGCTGGACGAGGACGGCCAGTGCCAGCTGCGGCGGGTGATCCGCGCCGACGGCGGCTCGCGGGCCTGGATCAACGGCCGTCCGGTGACCCTGGCGCAGCTGGCCGAGCTGGCCGGAATGCTGGTGGAGATCCACGGCCAGCACGAGCACCAGGCCCTGCTCTCCCGCACCAGCCAGCTGGCCCTGCTCGACGCCCACGCCCGCAACCAGGCCGAGCGCGCGGCCGTGCGCGCGGCCGCCGCGGCCTGGCAGGCGCTGCTGGCCGAGCGCGAACGGCTGCAGGCCCGGGGCGACGTGTCCGACCGCATCGCCTGGCTGGAGCACCAGCTGGCCGAGCTGGAGCGCGAGGAACTGGACCCGGCCGCGCTGGAGGCGCTGGACGCCGCCCACCGCCGCCAGGCCAACGCCGCCGGCCTGATCGCCGCCTGCGACGAGGCCCTGGCCCGGCTCGGCGGCGAGGACGGCCCTTCGCTGGCGCAGGGGCTGCAGCAGGTGCGCAACCGCCTGACCCGCGCCGCCGCGGACGAGCCGCGCCTGCTCGAGGTGGACCAGCTGCTGGAGGGCGCCGCGGTGCAGATCGAGGAGGCGCTGGCCCAGCTGGGCCGGATCCGCGACGACCTGGACCTGGACCCGGCCCGCTACGAGGAGCTGGAGCGCCGCCTGGGCCGGATCCACGACCTGGCGCGCAAGCACCGCACCGCCCCGGCCGAGCTGGCCGCGCACCGCGACCGCATCGCCGCCGAGCTGGACGCCCTGCGCGGCGCCGGCGAGCGCCTGGAACAGCTGGACGGCGAGATCGCCCGCGCCGCCGAGGCCTGGCGCCAGGCCGCCGCGGCCCTCACCGCCACCCGCCAGGCCGCCGCGCAGGCGCTGGGCGAGGCCACCACCGCCCTGATCGGCGAGCTGGGCATGGGCGGCGGCCGCTTCCTGGTGGAGCTGGAGCCGGTCGGCGAGGCGCGCCCGGACGCCAACGGCGCCGAGCGGGTGGAGTTCCTGGTGGCGGCCAATGCCGGCCAGCCGCCGCGGCCGCTGCGCAAGGTCGCCTCCGGCGGCGAGCTGTCGCGCATCTCCCTGGCCATCGAGGTGGCCGCGCTGGGCTCGGACGCGGTGCCGACCATGGTCTTCGACGAGGTGGACTCCGGCATCGGCGGCGCGGTGGCGCAGATCGTCGGCCGCAAGCTGCGCGCCCTGGCGCGGGCCCGGCAGGTGCTGTGCGTGACCCACCTGCCGCAGGTGGCCGCGCACGGCCATGCACACTACCGGGTCAGCAAGGCGCCGGAGGACGGCATCACCCGCAGCGCGGTGGAGCGGCTGGACGAGGCCGGCCGCGAGGCGGAACTGGCCAGGATGGTGGGCGGCGTGGAGGTCGGGCCCGAGGCCCATGCCGCCGCGCGCCGCCTGCTGGAGGAGGCGGTGGCCTCCGACGCCGAGACCGCGGCGCCGCAGCGCCCGGCCCGGCGGGCCGCCCGCGCCCGCTGACGGCGCGGGCGCGCGGGGCGGCGGCTCAGCGCTGCGGCTGGGCCTGCTTCTGCGGCTTCTTCTTGCGCACGTACAGCACCAGCGAGTGCTCCTCCAGCTCGTAGCCGTGCTGGGCCGCGATCTGGCGCTGCAGTTCCTCGATCTCCGGGCTCTCGAACTCGATGATCTGGCCGGTGTCCACGTCCACCATGTGGTCGTGGTGGCCGCCCCGGTCCAGCTCGTACACCGCCTGGCCGCCCTCGAAGTTGTGCTTGAGCACCAGGCCGGCGGCCTCGAACTGGGTCAGCACCCGGTACACCGTGGCCAGGCCGATCTCGTCGCCGTGCTCCAGCAGGTGGCGGTAGATGTCCTCGGCGGTCATGTGGTGCTCGGGCCGCTTCTGCTCCAGCAGCTCGAGGATGCGCATGCGCGGATGCGTGACCTTGAGCCCGACGCGGCGCAAGTCGTTCGATTCCATGCCGTTACCTCCGGTTCACTGGCGGTTTACCGCGCGCCGCCGAGCGGGGCCGCGAGACGCGGCCGGGAGTGTATCATCGCCCCATTCCAATCCCGACCGTACGCAATGCCGAGCATCCGCCGCCTGCTGCTGATCGCCCCCCTGTCGCTCGCCGTCGCCGGCTGCGGCATCCTCTACAAGCAGCCGATCTACCAGGGCAACCTGCTGGAGAAGGAGGCCGTGGACCAGCTGCGTCCGGGGCTGAGCAAGCAGCAGGTCCTGGGCCTGCTGGGCACGCCGTCGGTGGCCGACCCGTTCCACGCCCAGCGCTGGGACTACGCCGCCTCCGAGCGCACCAACCGCCGCGGCGACGTCGAGATCAAGACGCTGACCCTGCACTTCGAGAACGACCGCCTGGTCAGCTGGGAAGGCGAGTACTTCCCGGAGCAGGACCTGGAGCTGGCCCGCAAGACCGTGCGCCAGTTCGGCCCGAACCTGCCGCGCGAGAAGGAAGGCCGCCGCCGCTGAGACCTCAGCGGCGCGCCCGCGCCGCCGCGCGGCGGCGCCGGGCCTCCTTGGGATCCATCACCAGCGGCCGCAGCAGCTCCACGCGGTCGCCGTCGTGCAGCCGGGTCTCCGGCGCGGCCGCCGCACCGAACACGGCGTAGCCGGCGATCTGGTCCTCGTGGCCCAGCCCGGCCGCGCGCACCGCGTCGGCCACCGTGGCCCCCTCCTCCAGCCGCAGCTCCCGCAGCTCGTGGCGGTGCGGCCAGGCGATCACCACCTCCACCCGCAGCACGGCTCAGCCCTCGCGGTCGGCCACGCGCACGAAGTCGTCCACCATGCGGTCGGCCAGGCCCTGGAAGCCCAGCGCGAACACCGGCGCCAGCAGGCGCGTGGCCGGCTCGAACTCCAGGGTCAACGAGACCTTGCAGGCCGACTCGCCCAGCGGCTGGAACTCCCACACCCCGTGCAGCCGGCGGAACGGACCGTCGTGCAGCTGCATGTCGATGCGGTGCGGGCGCTGCAGCCGGTTCTCGGTGGTGAACCAGGTGCGCAGCGAGCCCAGGCCCACGTCCAACCGCGCCACCACGCGGTCCCCGCCGACCTCCAGCACCTGCGCCTGCTCGCACCAGGAGAACCGCCGCGGGTAGGCGGCCACGTCGTTGACCAGGTCGAACATGCGGGAAGCCGGGTGCTCGACCAGCGCGCTGCGGTGGATGCGGGGCATGGGAAGACGCCTGCGGGCGCCCGAATTGGGCGACAATGGGGGAATGAGCAAGAAACCGGCCCATGATAAGGCAAAGGCGAAGGGCAAGGCCGAACCGGCCACCCGCACCATCGCCCTGAACAAGCGCGCGCGCCACGAGTACAACCTCGGCGAGCGCTACGAAGCGGGCCTGGCCCTGCAGGGCTGGGAGGTCAAGGCCATCCGCGCCGGCCGCGCCAACATCGGCGAGGCCTACGCCCTGGTGCGCAACGGCGAGATCCACCTGTTCGGCGCGCAGATCACCCCGCTGATCCAGGCCTCGACCCACGTGCTGGCCGACGACCGCCGCACCCGCAAGCTGCTGCTGCACCGGCACGAGATCGACAAGCTGGTCGGCAAGATCGAGCGCGACGGCTACACCCTGGTGCCCACCGCCATGTACTGGCGCGGCAACAAGGTCAAGCTGGAGCTGGCCCTGGCCAAGGGCAAGAAGGAGCACGACAAGCGCGACGCCGCCCGCGAGCGCGACTGGCAGCGCGAGAAGCAGCGCGTCATGCGCCGCCACAACAGGGACGCCTGACCACCCCACCCCGCCACCCGCCCCGGAGGACGACGATGGAAGGCACGCCGCGTTACCGCGTGATCGGCAACCACCTCTCGCCCTACGTGCGCAAGGTGCTGGTGTGCCTGGCGCTGAAGGGGCTGGACTACGAGATCGACCCGATCGCCCCGTTCGTGGGCGACGACCGCTTCACCGCGCTCAACCCGCTGCGGCGCGTGCCGGTGCTGTTGGACGGGGAGCGCGTGGTCAACGACTCCTCGGTGATCTGCCAGTACTTGGAGGACCGCCACCCGCAGCCGGCGCTGTACCCGGCCGACGTCGGCGACCGCGCCCAGGCGCGCTGGCTGGAGGAGTTCTGTGACTCCCGCCTGGGCGAGGTGGTGGTGTGGAAGATGTTCTACCAGCGCGGCGCCAAGCGCCTGCTGTTCGGCGAGGCGCCGGACGAGGCGGTGTTCAACCGCGCCCGCGACGAGGAACTGCCGGCGACGCTGGACTGGCTGGAGACCCAGCTGCCGGCCGAAGGCTGGATCTTCGGCCAGGTGTCCATCGCCGACATCGCCATCGCCTGCCTGCTGCGCAACGCCGTGTTCGTGCGCTGGCAGCCGGACCCGGCGCGCTGGCCGCGCCTGACCGCCCTGCTGCAACGCGCCTGGGCCCTGCCCGCCTTCGCCGACCTGGCCCGGCTGGAGGATGCGATCGTGCGCGTGCCCATCCCCGAACAGCGCCAGGTCTTGCAATCCCTGGGCGCCAGGCTCGCTGCCGACACCCTCGGCACCTGGCCGCCACGCAAGGGCGTGATGCGGATCGATTGAGGCCCCGCCGTCCCCCGGCCCGTGGCGGCTGGACGCACCGGATACGCCCGCCAGGCCGCCGCCCCTCTTGCAGGGCCCTCGACGGGCAACAAAAAACCCCTGACGACGGTCAGGGGTCCGGTGTGATGGTGGAGGTGGGCGGAGTCGAACCGCCGTCCGAAGGCACTCCATCTCCGGCACTACATGCTTAGCCCACCGTTGGGTCTCGCCCCCGGGCAGCACGGTGTGCGAAGCGCGCCCTGGGACCAGCCTGCCTGGTTTGACCGGAGGCAGGCAGGCGGCCACCTCCGGCGATCCCGTGATGATGACCCTACATCCACGAGCACGGGCACAAGTGGGTTCGGGGCTAGGCCTTAGGCGGCCAGAGCGTAGTTGTCGTCGTTGGCAACTATTTTTTTCGCCGCTGGATTAACGAGGAAAGCAGCCCCCTCGGCATGCGCCGGTCGATTTCGCAACCCCCGTCGAAACCAGGACACCCCCGGCAACTTCGGGCGAAGCTTCTCGCCAGACGGAACCCAGTGTAGGGGCGTGGCCGCGCCGCATCAAGGCGCACCCGGCCCGCACGCAGGCGCCGTTCATGCGCGCGGTTCAGCGGAAATCGCGGCTGCGCACGTCCAGCCCGTCCAGCAGCGGGGTCAGGTCGTGCAGGCGCCGGGCCAGCACGTGGCGCACCTGCCCGGCCGCCTCCAGCCGCCCCTCCACCATCAGCAGCCGCGCCTGCAGGAACTCGCGGCGCTGGCGCGCGGCCAGGTCGCGGCGGACCACCACGTTGACCATGCCATGCTCGTCCTCCAGGGTCACGAAGGTCACGCCGCTGGCCGTCTGCGGCCGCTGCCGGCCGGTGACCAGTCCGGCGGCCAGCACCTGCCGGCCGTCGGGCACGTCGGCCAGCTCAACCGAATCCAGGCAGCGGCGCGCGCGCAGTTGCCGGCGCAGCATGGCCAGCGGATGCCGGCCCAGGGTGGTGCCGTAGCTGGCATAGTCGGCCAGCAGGTCCTCGCCGGCCGCCGGCGGCGGCAGCGCCACCTTCGCCTCGGGCGTGGCCGGGGCACCGGCGAACAGCGGCCGCTGCGGCTCCACGCCGGCCACCGCCCAGCGCGCGCGGTGGCGGTGCCCGGCCAGGCCGCGCAGCGCGCCGGCGTCGGCCAGGCAGGCGCGCTCGGCCGCGTCCAGGGCCGCGCGCGCGGCCAGGTCGGCCACGTCCGCGAACGGCGCCTGCGCCCGCGCGCGGACGATGCGCGCGGCGGCCGCGGCGTTGAAGCCGCGCAGCATGCGCAGGCCCATGCGGATGGCCAGCGCCTGGCCGCGGTCCGGCTCCAGGGTGCAGTCCCACTCGCTGTAGCGCACGTCCGGCGGGCGCACGGACACGCCGTGGCGGCGCGCGTCCTGCAGCAACTGGTCCGGGCTGTAGAAGCCCATCGGCTGGCTGTTGAGCAGCGCGCAGGCGAACTCGGCCGGATGGTGGCGCTTGAGCCAGGCGGTGGCGTAGGCCAGCAAAGCGAAGCTGGCGGCGTGGCTCTCGGGGAAGCCGTAGCTGCCGAAGCCCCGGATCTGCTCGAAGATGCGTTCGGCGAAGGCCAGGTCGTAGCCGTTGGCGAGCATGCCGGCGACCAGCCGCTCGCGGTGCTTCTCCAGGCTGCCGTGGCGCTTCCAGGCGGCCATCGAGCGGCGCAGCGCGTCGGCCTCGCTGGCGCTGTAGCCGGCGGCGACCATGGCGATCTGCATCACCTGCTCCTGGAACAGCGGCACGCCCAGGGTGCGCCGCAGCACCTGCTCCAGCGCCGGCGACGGGAAGCTCACCGGCTCCTCGCCCGTGCGCCGGCGCAGGTAGGGATGGACCATGTCGCCCTGGATCGGGCCGGGGCGGACGATGGCCACCTCGATCACCAGGTCGTAGAAGCACGCCGGCCTGAGTCGCGGCAGCATGGCCATCTGCGCGCGCGATTCGATCTGGAACACGCCGATGGTGTCGGCGGCCTGGATCATCCGGTAGGTCTCCGGATCCTCGGCCGGGATCGTGGCCAGGGTGTAGCGGCGGCCGCGGTGGCGCGCCACCAGCTCCAGCGCCTTGCGCACGGCGGTGAGCATGCCCAGCGCCAGCACGTCCACCTTGAGCAGGCCCATCATCTCCAGGTCGTCCTTGTCCCACTGGATCACGGTGCGCCCGTCCATGGCCGCGTTTTCCACCGGCACCATGGTGTGCAGCGGGCGTTCGGAGACCACGAAGCCGCCGGGGTGCTGCGACAGGTAGTGCGGCATGTCCACCAGCTGCCCGGCCAGGGCCAGGATCCGGCGCAGCAGCGGGCTGTCCGGGTCGAAGCCCGCCTCGCGCAGGCGCGCCGCATCCGGCAGCTCGTCCGACCAGTGCCCGGCCAGTTCGGCCAGGCGCGAGATCGCGTCCTGCGGCAGGCACAGCACGCGGGCCACGTCGCGCAGCGCGCCGCGCGCGCCGTAGGTGGTGGCCACCGCCGCCAGCGCCGCGCGCTCGCGGCCATAGCGCGCGAACACGTACTGGATGACCTCCTCGCGCCGCTCGTGCTCGAAGTCCACGTCGATGTCCGGCGGCTCGTCGCGGTCGGCGGAGATGAAGCGCTCGAACAGCAGGTCCATGCGCGCCGGGTCCAGCGCGGTGATGCCCAGGGCGAAGCACACGGCCGAGTTGGCCGCCGAGCCGCGGCCCTGGCAGAGGATGCCGCGCTCGCGGGCGAAGCGGACGATGTCGTGCACGGTGAGGAAGTACGACTCGTACCGCTTCTGCGCGATCAGCGCCAGCTCCTTCTCGATCTGCGCCGCGGCCTTCTCCGGGATGCCCTCCGGCCAGCGCACGCGGGCCCCGCGCATGACCAGCTCGCGCAGCCAGCTGCCGGCGTCGTGCCCGGGCGGCACCAGCTCGTGCGGGTACTGGTAGTCGATGCCGGCCCGGAGGTCGAAGCCGGTGCAGCGCTCGGCCACGCGCACGCTCTCCTCCAGCCAGGCGCGCGGGTAGATCGCCCGCAGCGCCGCCAGCGGACGCAGGTGGCGCTCGCCGTTGGGGAACAGCAGGCCGCCGGCCTCGGCCAGCGTGGTGCGGTGGCGGATGGCGGTCAGCACGTCCTGCAGGGCGCGGCGCCCGCGCACGTGCATGTGCACGTCGCCGGCGGCCACCACCGGCAGCCCCAGGCGCGCGGCCGCCGCCTGCCAGCGCGCGACGCGCCCGGCATCGTCGGCCAGGCGGTGGAGCCCGGCGGCCAGCCAGGTGCGCCCCGGGAAGCGCTCCCGCAGCCAGCGGCCGTGCGCCTCGTCGGGCACGGCGCCGGGCAGCCACAGGCACAGCAGACCGCCCTCCAGCCCGTCGAAGTCCTCCTCCAGCAGGCGGTAGGCGCCCTTGGGCGCGCGCCGGCGCGCGCGGGTGACCAGCCGGCACAGGCCGCGGTAGCCGGCCGCGTCCTCCACCAGCAGCACCAGCTTCGGCCCCTGCTCCACCTGCAGCTCGCTGCCCACCACCAGCGGCACGCCGGTTTCCCGGGAGGCCTGCCAGGCGCGCACGATGCCGGCCAGGCTGCACTCGTCGGTGATGGCCAGTGCGCGGTAGCCCAGGTCGCGGGCGCGCTGGAACAGTTCGGCCGCGGTGGAGGCCCCGCGCTGGAAGCTGAAGGCCGACAGGCAGTGCAGCTCGGCGTAGCCGTCCACCCCGCTCATGCGAACCACCCGTGCAGCATCCAGCCGTCCGCGGCGGGCGGGTCGCCGGCCGGACGGAACGCCCAGGCCTCCTGCCCGGCCGCGGTGCGCAGGCGGTAGTAGTCGCGGCGCAGGTCGCCGCCGTCCCACCAACCGCTCTCGATCCGCTCCGGGCCGGCGAGGATGCGCACCGCCCCGCGCAGCGGCAGCGGCGCCGGCAGCAGCCAGCCCGGGCGCGGCGCCGGCGGCAGCGGCGCGGCCGCGTGCGCCCGGCCGTCGTCCTCCTCCGCGCGCCAGGCGCGCTCGGGCCGGTGGTCGGCATGCACGCGCAGGCCGTGCACCGCCCCGCTCCCCAGGCGCGCGCGCAGGCGTTCGCGCAGCTGCTCCCAGGGCAGCGACTGCCGCGCGTGCGCGTCGAACAGGCCGCGGTGCGCGGGCACGAAGGTGGGCAGTTCGTCGGCATGCAGCGCCAGCGCGCGCACCGGGGCCGGCACGTCCGCGCGCTCCAGGCGGCTGCGCGCGATCTCGAACAGCAGCGCCGGATCGCGCTCGCTGGCCAGCAGGCCCACCTCCACCGGGGTCGGAGCGCGGTCCTCGTGCTCCAGATGCAGCACGAAGCGCTGCACGCCGCCGTCGCGCGCGGCCAGGCAGGCGGCCAGGTCGCCGACCAGGCGCCGCAGCGGGAACAGCAGTGCCTGCGAGGACTCGACCTCGTAGCCCAGCTCGATGCGCCCGCGGAAGCGGTCCGGCGGGCGGTACCAGTCCAGCAGCGGCGGCTGGCGGCCGAGCAGCGCGTCCAGGTGGCGCAGCACCTGCGCCGGGAAGCGCCGGGCCAGGCCCGCGCGCGGCAACGCCAGTACCTGGCCCAACCGGCGCAGGCCCATCCGCGCCAGCGCCTGGGCCACCTCCGCCGGCAGGCCGGCGCGCTGCACCGGCAGTGCGTCCAGCGCCGGGCGCAGGCCGTCCTCGTCCACCGCCAGGCCGTCGTGGACGTTGGCCAGCACGCGCGCGGCGAAGGGATTGGGCGCGGCGACGATGCGGTGGCGGAAGCCCAGCTCCTCCAGCCCGGCGCGCAGCCGCGCCTGGAAGTGCGGCCAGTCGCCGAACAGGCGGCGGCTGCCGGCCACCTCCAGCAGCAGGGCGTTGCCGCCGTGCAGGCTGACCTGGGAGCTGAAGCGGTAGGCCCAGGCCGCCAGCAGCCGCTGCCAGGCGGCCAGCTGGCCCGGGTCGCACCCGCTTTCGGCCAGGCCGTGGGCCAGCGCGCGCGCCTGGGCCAGCGGCTGGCCGGGACGCACGCCGCGCGCACGCGCGGCCGGGTTGGCGGCCAGCACCACCCGCCGTTGCGCCGGGCCGCCGACCAGGATCCGCGGCGCCTGGCGGTCGGCACAGCCGCGCAGCACACCGTCCATGGCCAGGTGCGGCAGCAGGATGCAGGCCCAGCGCACGGCTCAGCCTCCGGCGTGCAGCGGGATCGGCCGCGGCGGGGCCAGCCCGCCACGGCACTTGAGCACGCGCAGCCGCGGTGGCTGCGCCTCCAGGGCGATGCGCAGCGCCGCCGGCGAGGGGTTGCGCGCGGCCGCCAGTGGCCGGGTGGCGAAGCCCAGGGTGGCGCCGGTCTCGGCCGCCACCTGCAGGCGGCGCAGGGCACGGTCGTCGGCCTGGCGCGGCCAGCACAGCACCGCGCCGCAGCAGCCGGCGCGCAGGCACTGCTCGGCCGCCCACAGCGCCTCGCGCGGCGGCGTGGCCGCGTCGCCCACCACCTGCACGAGGCCCAGGTCCACGCCCGCCGCCTGCCAGGCCGGTGCGTACGGCAGGTACGGCGGGGCCACCAGCACCACGCGCTGGCCGGCGCGGGTCAGCCGCGCCAGCGCCGGCCACAGCAGGCGCAGCTCGCCGATCCCGTCCAGCGGCACCAGCAGCTCGCTCAGCGCCGCCTCCGGCCAGCCGCCGGTGGGCAGGGCCGCGTCCAGCCCGGCATGGCCGGTGGGCTGCGCCCCCGGCGCCGGCGCCGAAGGACGCCCCTTCCAGACGCGCCGCTCGCGCAGCAGCGCATCGATGGCCACCACCGCGCCCATGGCCTCACTCCCGGCGGACCAGGCCGCAGAACACACCCTCGATGGCGAAGTCCTGGCCCGGCGCCACCTCGATGGGCGCGTAGGCCGGGTTGCGCGGCAGCAGGCGGATGCCGTCCGGCCCCAGGGACAGGCGTTTGATGGTCAGCTCCCCGTCCAAGCGCGCCACCACCTTCTGCCCGTCGCGGGCCTCGGGCGTGCGCCGCACCCCGACCAGGTCGCCGTCGAGGATGCCGTCGTCGATCATCGAGTCGCCCTGCACCCGCAGCAGGTAGTCCGGCCGTTGCGCGAACAGGCGCGCGTCCAGGGCCAGCACCTCGGACAGGCCGGCGTCGGCGCCGATCGGCGCACCGGCCGCCACCCGGCCCAGCACCGGCACCTGCAGCAGCGCCGGCCGCGCCCGCGGCCCGGCCGGACGCACACCGCGCGCCTGCCCGGCCGCCACCTCCACCAGCCCGGCCTCGGCCAGGGCCAGCACGTGCTTGCGCGCGGCCCCGCGCGAGGCCAGGCCGCAGGCCTGGGCGATCTCGGCCAGGCTGGGCGGACGCCCCTCCTCCTCCACCCGTTCGCGGATGAAGGCCAGGACGGCGGCACGGCGGGGGGACAGTTCGCTCATGGAGTACATTTGTACTCCCGCCGGCGGCCGCCGCCAAGGGGGGGTGCCCTCGCCGGCCGTTCACGGCCGCCGGCGTGCAATGGACCTCCCCCCGCCACCCGAGGAGCCCCGCCATGGCCCGTTGCGACGTCTGCGGCAACGACTACGACAAGGCCTTCCAGCTGGTCCTGGCCGACGGCACCCGCGGCACCTACGACTCGTTCGAGTGCGCCATCCACGCCGCGGCCCCGCGCTGCGGGCACTGCGGCTGCCCCATCATCGGCCACGGCGTGGAGCAGGACGGGCGCTTCTTCTGCTGCGCCCACTGCGCCGGCCACGAGGGCGTGGGCGGCCTGCGCGACCGGGTCTAGCCCCGGTCGACCACCGGCTCAGGGCTGGCGCGGCAGTGCGGCCAGCGCCGGGCCGCGCGCGGGCGCGGCCCCGCCCAGGGCCTTGTACACCGCCACCGCGGCCACGTTCACCGCCGCCTCGGCCTCGGCCAGGGCGTCGTCGGCGGCCAGCAGGGTGCGCTGCGCGTCCAGCAGGGTCAGGAAGTCCACCGCGCCCTCGCGGTAGGCGATCCGTGCCAGCTCCTCCGCGCGCCGCGCCGCCTCCGCCTGCTCGGCGACGATGCGCAGGCGCTCCTGCTGGCGGGCGTAGGCGTTGAGGGTGTTCTCCGCGTCCTCCAGCGCGGCCAGCACCGCGCGCTCGTACTGCACCGCCACTTCGTCGGCCGCGGCTTCGGTGGCGCGCAGCCGCGCGCGCACGCTGCCCAGGTCGAACGCCGCCCAGCTGATGGACGGGGCCAGTGCCCAGGCCTCGTTGCGCCCGGCCACCAGCGAGCCGGCCTGGCCGGAGACGAAGCCGGCGAAGCCGCGGATGCTGATGCGCGGGAACAGGTCGGCGGTGGCCACGCCGATGCGCGCGGTGGCCGCGTGCAGGCGGCGCTCGGCGGCGCGCACGTCCGGCCTCCGGCGCAGCAGCTCGCGGGTGTCGCCCAGTGGCAGCGCGCGCGTGTACGCGGGCGTGGGACGCGGTGCCAGCTGTGCGTCCAGCGCGCCGGGGTTCAGTCCCAGCAGCACCGCCAGGCGGTGGCGGGCCTGCGCCTCGACCGTGCGCAGCAGCGGGATGCCGGCCTCGATCGCCTTGAGCCGGGCGCGGCTGCTCTGCACGTCCAGCTCGCTGCCGGCGCCCAGGGCGAAGCGGGTCTCGGTCAGGCGCTGGGTCTGGGCCAGGTTCTCCAGGGTGCGCTCGGCGACCTCGATGCGCTTCTGCGCCCCGCGCAGCAGGAAGTACTGGCGGGCCACCTCGGCGGCGATGCTGACCTGCATGTCCTCCAGGCCGGCCTCCTCCGCCTCCAGGTCGGCGCGCGCGGCCTCGGCGCCGCGCCGCAGGCGGCCGAACAGGTCCAGCTCCCAGGCCGCGTCGAAGCCCAGGCTCCAGGTCTCGTCGATGCCGCCGCCGGCCGCATCGGGCCGGCGCTCGCGCTCCAGCGCCCCGGCCGCGCCCGCGTGCGGCCACGGGTCCAGGCGCCGTTCCACGAACACCGCACGCGCCGCCTGCACCCGGGCCATGGCGATGCGCACGTCCGGGCTGGCCAGCAGTGCGTCGGCCACCAGGCGGTCGAGCACCGGGTCCTCGAACTGCCGCCACCAGGCCGCCTCCGGCGTCTGCGTGGTGAACACCGCCTCCTGCGCACCCTGCAGCCGCACCTGCTCCGGCGGCACGGCGCGGTAGTCCGGGCCCACGGTGCAGGCGGCCAGCAGCGCGGCGGCCAGCACCACCACAAGAGGCCGCGTCACCATGGCAGCCTCCGCTCGACGTGGAAGAACCCGCCGTTGGGTGCGTCCTCGCCGGCCAGGGCCAGGCGCACGCTGGTGCGCGCGCCCTCGGCCACGTCCAGTTCGCCCTCGCCGGCGTTCATGTCGGTGCGCACGTAGCCCGGATGCACGGCATTGACGCGGATCCGGCTGTCGCGCAGCTCCCAGGCCAGCTGCACGGTCCAGGCATTGAGCGCGGCCTTGGAGACGTTGTAGGCCGGCAGCTTGAGATCGTAGACCGGCGAGTCCGGGTCGCTGTGCAGGGCCAGCGAGCCGAGGATGCTGGAGACGTTGACGATGCGCCCGGCCGGCGCCGCGTGCAGCAGCGGCAGGAACGCGCGGGTGACCTCGACCACGCCGAACAGGTTGGTCTCGAAGGTGGCGCGCCAGGTCGCCGCCGCCTGCTCGGAGGGGCGCAGGCCCGGCGCGTCGCGCAGGATGCCGGCGTTGTTGACCAGGATGTCCAGGCGGCCGTGGCGTTCGCGCACGGCGGCCGCGGCGGCGGCGATGCTGGCGGCGTCGGTCACGTCCAGCTGCAGCGGCTCCACCGGCAGGCCTTCGACCTGCAGGACGGCGGCCGCGGCGGCGGTGCGCGTGGGGTTGCGGCCGGCCAGCAGGGTGTGGACGCCGGCCTGGGCCAGCTGGCGCACGGTCTCCAGGCCGATGCCGCGGGTGGCGCCGGTGACCAGGGCGATGCGGGAAGGTGTGCTCATCGGTTGTCCTTGCGGGAGTGGATGGCGCGGCGCCGGACGGCGCCGCGCCGGTGGAGGGGAACTCAGGCCTGCACCGTGCCGGCGGCCGCCTGTGGCGCGTGTGGCGCATGCGAGACCAGCGGGCGGCCGGCCAGCCTGCGCAGGGCCACGTAGAACACCGGGGTCAGGAACAGGCCGAACAGGGTCACGCCGAGCATGCCGGCGAACACGGTCACGCCGGTGATCGAGCGCACCTCGGCGCCGGCGCCGCTGGACAGCACCAGCGGGACGGTGCCGGCGATGAACGCCACCGAGGTCATCACGATCGGGCGCAGACGCAGGCGGCAGGCCTCCAGCGCGGCCTCGAGGACCGGCCGGCCCTGCAGCTCCAGCTCGCGGGCGAACTCCACGATCAGGATCGCGTTCTTGCAGGCCAGGCCCATCAGCACCACCAGGCCCACCTGCACGAACACGTTGTTGTCGCCCCCGGCCAGCCACACGCCGGCCAGCGCCGACAGCAGCGTCATCGGCACGATCAGGATCACCGCCAGCGGCAGGGTCCAGCTCTCGTACAGCGCCGCCAGCACCAGGAACACCAGCAGCACGGCCAGCGGGAACACCACCAGCGAGGCACGCCCCTGGGTGGCCTGCTGGAAGCTCAGGTCGCTCCACTCGATGGCCATGCCCGGCGGCAGCACCCGGGCGGCCAGGGCCTCGACCGCGGCCATGGCCTGCCCGGAGGACAACACGCGCGGGTCGGACTCGCCCAGCAGGTCGGCCGCCGGGTAGCCGTTGTAGCGGATCACCGGGTCCGGGCCGTAGGTCTGGCGCACGCTCACCACCGAGCCGACCGGCACCATCTGCCCCTGCTGGTTGCGCGTGCGCAGGTTGGCGATGTCCTCCACCCCGTCGCGGAACGGCGCATCGGCCTGGGCGATCACCTGCCAGGTGCGGCCGAACAGGTTGAAGTCGTTGACGTAGGCCGAGCCGAGGTAGACCTGCAGCGTCTCGAACAGCTCGGTCAGCGGCACGCCCTGGGCCTTGGCCTTGACCCGGTCCACGTCGGCCTCCAGCTGCGGCACGTTGGCCTGGTAGCTGGTGATCGGGAAGCCCAGCCCCGGCGTCTGCGCCACCGCGCCCTGGAACGCCTGCACCGCCTCCTGCAGCTGGCCGTAGCCCAGGCCGGCGCGGTCCTCGACGAACAGCGTCCAGCCCGAGCCGTTGCCCAGCCCGTCGATCGGCGGCGGCATCAGGGCGAAGGTGAAGCCTTCCTCGATGGTGGAGAACCGGGCATTGAGCTCGGCGACGATCTCCTCGGCGCTGCGGCTGCGCTGCTCGAACGGCTCGAGGGTGAAGAACACCACGCCGTGGTTGGGGGTGTTGGTGAACTGCAGCGCGTTCAGGCCCGGGAAGGCCACCTCGCTGGCCACCCCGTCCACCTCGGCCGCCATCGCCGCCATCTTCCTCAGCACCGCGTCGGTGCGCTCGATCGAGGCGCCCTCCGGCATCTTCACCCCGGCCAGCACGTACTGCTTGTCCTGCACCGGGATGAAGCCGGCCGGAACGGCGTTGAACATCAGGCCGGTGGCCAGCAGCAGCACCGCGTACACCGCGAACACCGCGCCGCGCCGGCCCAGGGCGCGCGACACCGCGCCCTGGTAGCGCTCGGAGCTGGTGTGGAAGAAGCGGTTGAACGGGCGGAACACCCAGCCGAACAGGCGCTCGATGATGCGGGTGGGCCGGTCCTTCTCCGCGCCGCGTGGCCGCAGCAGCCGGGCCGCCAGCGCCGGCGACAGGGTCAGCGAGTTGACCGCCGAGATCACCGTGGAGATGGCGATGGTCACCGCGAACTGCCGGTAGAACTGGCCGGTGACGCCGGACAGGAAGGCCATCGGCACGAACACCGCGCACAGCACCAGGGCGATGGCGATGATCGGCCCTGACACCTCGCGCATGGCCAGGTGCGCGGCCTGCAGCGGCGTGGCGCCCTCCTCGATGTGGCGCTCGACGTTCTCCACCACCACGATGGCGTCGTCCACCACGATGCCGATGGCCAGCACCAGGCCGAACAGGGTCAGGGTGTTGATCGAGTAGCCCAGCAGGTACAGCACAGCGAAGGTGCCCACCACCGACACCGGCACCGCCAGCAGCGGGATGATCGAGGCCCGCCAGGTCTGCAGGAACAGGATCACCACCAGCACCACCAGCACCACCGCCTCCAGCAGGGTGCTGACCACCGCGCGGATGGACTGGCGCACGAAGATGGTGGTGTCGTAGATCGAGGTGATCTCCACGCCCGGCGGCAGGCGCTCCCGGATCTCGGCCATCTTGGCCACCACCGCGTCACGGATCTCCAGCGCGTTGGCGCCGGGCGCCTGGAAGATGCCGATGGCCGCGGCGTTGCGGCCGTCCAGGCGCGCGCGCAGGGTGTAGTCGCCGGCGGCCAGTTCGATGCGGGCCACGTCCGCCAGGCGCACCACCTGGCCGTCGTCGCCGTGCTTGAGCACGATGTCGCCGAACTCCTCCACGCTCTCCAGGCGGCCGCGGGCGTTGATCGGCAGCAGGAAGTCGCTGCCGCCCGGCATCGGCTCGGCGCCCAGCTGGCCGGCGGAGACCTGCACGTTCTGCTCGCGCACCGCGCGCAGCACGTCGCCGGCGGTCAGGCCGCGCGAGGCCACCTTGTCCGGGTCCAGCCAGATGCGCATGGCGTAGTCGCCGCCGCCGAACAGCTGCGCGTCGCCCACGCCGGGGATGCGCGACAGCTCGTCCTTGACGTGCAGGCGCGCGTAGTTGCGCAGGTACAGCGAGTCGTGGCGCCCGTCGGTGGACACCAGGTGCACCACCATCAGGAACACCGCCGACTGCTTCTGCGTGGTCACGCCCTGCCGGCGCACGTCCTCCGGCAGGCGCGCCAGCGCCTGGGACACACGGTTCTGCACCCGCACCGCCGCGTCGTCCGGGTCGGTGCCCGGGCGGAAGGTCACGGTCATCTGCAGCACGCCGTCGGAGCCGGCGACGGACTTCATGTACATCATGTCCTCCACGCCGGTGATCGCTTCCTCCAGCGGCGTGGCCACGGTCTCGGCGATGACCTTGGGGTTGGCGCCCGGGTAGACGGTGCGCACCACCACCGACGGCGGCACCACGTCGGGGTACTCGCCGATCGGCAGCAGCGGGATCGAGATCAGGCCGGCGGCGAAGATCACGATCGACAGCACCGCCGCGAAGATCGGCCGGTCGATGAAGAATCGGGAAAAGTCCATGACGGCGGGTTCCTGGGAAAAGACGGGCCCGTCCCCTCCACGGGGGAGGGGAAGATGGAAGGGACGGGCACCGGGGAAAGGGAGCGGCGGCGTGCGTCCGGCCGCCGCGGCTCAGCGCGCGGCCACCGCGGGCGCGTCGCGCTCGCCCATGGCCACCGGCCGGGCCTGCACCGGCATGCCGGGGAAGAACACCTTCTGCACGCCGCTGACGATCACCCGGTCGCCGGCCTGCAGGCCCTCCTCGACGATGCGCAGCCCGTTGTCGGCCAGGCGCCCGATGCGGATGTCGCGCCGCTGCGCCCTGCCCTCGCCGTCCACGACGTAGACGTACTTGCGGTCCTGGTCGGTGAGCACGGCGCGGTCGTCCACCAGCACCGCGTCGAAGCGGCCACTGCCGGGCAGGCGCACACGCGCGTACAGGCCCGGGGTGAAGCGGCGGTCGCGGTTGTCCAGCACCGCGCGGACGCGGATGGTGCCGGTGCCGCGGTCGACCTGGTTGTCGAGGAAATCCACGGTGCCGGTGTGCGGGAAGCCCTCCTCGCCGGCCAGGGCCACCTGCACCGGCAGGCCGCCGTCGCGCTCGCTGGGCCGCTGCCCGCGCCGGGCCAGCTCGGCGTAGCGCAGGAAGCTGTGCTCGTCGGCGTCGAAGTGCACGTGCACCTTGTCCAGCGACACCAGCGTGGTCAGCACGCTGGCCGCGTCGCCGGCGCCGACCAGGTTGCCGGCGGTGACCAGCGCGCGGCCGGCGCGGCCGTCGATCGGCGCGCGCACCCGTGTCCATTCCAGGTCCAGGCGCGCGGCGTCCACCGCGGCCTGCGCCGCCGCCAGCTCCGCACGGGCCTGCTCGGCCGCGGCGCGGCGCTGCTCGTAGGTCTCGGTGGCGATGGCCTGCTCCTCGACCAGGCGGCGGGCGCGCTCGGCCTCGCTGCGCGCCAGCTCGGCCTGGGCGCGGGCACGCCGCAGGGCGGCCTCGGCGCGGGCCAGCTCGGCGCGGTAGCTGCGGTCGTCGATGACGAACAGCACGTCGCCCTTCTTCACCTCCTGGCCTTCGCGGTAGTTGACCTTCTCGATGTAGCCGGACACGCGCGGGCGCAGCTCGACGGTCTCGACCGCCTCGATGCGGCCGCTGTACTCGTCCCACTGGCTGACCGGACGCACCGGCACCTCGGCCACGCCGACCTCGGGGGGCGGCGGGGCCTGTTCGGCGGCCTGGCCGCCGCTGCAGCCGGCCAGCACCGCCAGGGCCAGCAGGCCGGCGGCACCCAGGGACAGTGCCTGCGGCCGGAAACGGGGATCGCGGGTGTTCATGTGGGGGGACCTCGTGGGGAAGTGGAACGGGGAACCTCGAACGGTCAGGACGCCCGTGGCCGCGCATCCGGACAGTGCGCGATGGCCTCCAGGACATCGCCGGGCTGGCAGGGCAGCAGGCGCCGCGGCGGCACCGCCTGTCGCGGCGAGAACGCCACCACCGCGCCGGCGGGCGGATCGCGCCCGCCGAGCAGCGCGACGACATGGCGGCCCACGGCCAGCGCGCTGGGCCAGCCGGCGCAGGCGCGCGCGGCGTTCTCCGGTGTCCACACCGGCGCGTCCACCGCCAGCAGGTGCACGTGCACGCCCAGCGCCTGCGCCTCCTCGTGCAGCACGCGCGCCATCATCCGCAGCGCCGCCTCGCCCACCGAGGCATGGCCATAGCCGGCCCAGCCCTGGCGCGCGTAGGGACCGCCGATCAGCAGGTAGCGCCCCGGCGCCGCGCGGCCGGCCAGGTACGGCAGCAGGTGGCGGGCCAGCGCCAGGCGCGGCAGCAGCATGCGTTCGAGGGTGCGGCGCATCACCGCCACCGGGCTGTCGAGCAGGCGCGCGGCGGCGTGCGGCACGCCGATGGCGTCCACCACCGCGCGCAGCGGGCGCGGCCGCCGCGCGATGCGCGCGGCCAGGCGCGCGGCGTCGCGGTCGCCGGCCACCGGCATGGCCAGCGTCTCCAGCGCCGGCTCCTCGGCATGGCGTTCGGCCAGCGCGTGCAGCCGCTGCCGGTCGCGGCCGGCGGCCAGCACCGGACTGCCGGCCTCCAGCAGCGCGGCGACCACGCCGGCGCCGACCTGGCCGCTGGCGCCGAGCACCAGCACCTCGGGTGGCAGCATCCCGCTCACGGGATTTTTTCTCCCGTCAGCGGAACAATCCCGCGCAGCAGCCCGCGCAAGGCGGGATTGCGCCGAGGCTGCGGCGCGCCGCCGCGCTGGTAGCGGCGCGGCAGCGTGAACTCGCGGAAATGCCCGACAGGCCTGATGCGGCGGGCGTTGCGCCCGTCCAGCTCCGCGTCCGGGACGGGGCCGGCCAGCGCGGACAGGAAGGAGAACAGCCTGGTGATGGCCATGGCGTGGCTCCTGCTCGTTGGGGGATGGACGCAGGCTACGCCGCAAATCCGGACTTGATTAGTCCTGATTGGAGGGAATAATCATCCCGCTACAGGGCCAATCCCGGCCTCCCCCACCGGAGCCCTCCCACATGGCATTCGATCTCAACGACACCTTGATCTTCGTCAAGGTGGTCGAACAGGGCAGTTTCACGGCCGCGGCCCGGGCGCTCGGCCTGCCCAAGACCACCGTCAGCCGCAAGGTGCAGGAGTTGGAGGCGCGCCTGGGCGCGCAGCTGCTCAACCGCACCACGCGCCGCCTGGGCCTGACCGAGGCCGGCAGCGTGTACTACGAGCACTGCCAGAACATCGCCCGCGAGCTGGACGAGGCCGAGAGCGCGGTGGGCCAGCTGCAGGGCGGGCCCCGCGGCTGGCTGCGCTTCAGCGCGCCCTACTCCATCGGCATCGCCTGGATCACGCCGCTGCTGGGCGAGTTCCACGCACGCTACCCGGAAGTGCGCCTGGACATGCACCTGAGCAACGAGCCGGTGGACGTGATCGGCGGCGAGATCGACATGGCCCTGCGCGCCGGACCGCTGCCGGACTCCTCGCTGGTGGCGCGGCGCCTGGCCACCTTCCGCACCCAGGTGTTCGCCAGCCCGCGCTACATCGAGCGGCACGGCGAGCCGCTGCATCCGGACGAGCTGCGGCACCACCGCGTCATCGCCGTGCGCAAGCACTACCATGCCCACCCCTCGCGCATCACCTGGCCGCTGAGCGACGGCACGCGCACGATCGAGTACCCGGTGGATCCGCTGATCGTGGCCAACGATCCGTCGGCGGTGATCGGCCCGGTGCTGTGCGGCGAGGGGCTGACCCTGGCCTCGGACGTGGGCGCCAAGCCCTACGTCGAAGCCGGCGCGCTGCGCCGCGTGCTGGCCGGCTGGACCGGCCCGGAGGTGGCGCTGAGCGCGGTGTTCCCGCGCGGGCGCGTGGTCCCGCCCAAGGTGCGCGTGTTCGTGGACTTCCTGGTCGAGCGGCTCAGCTCCAGCGCCAACTACATGCTGGTGCAGTGCCCCTCGCACTGCACGGCGGGCCGGATCGGGCAGGAGGCCGAGGCCCTGGCCACGGAGGACGTGGACGAGGGCCGGCGCCTGCTCGAGGCGGTGGCCGGCTGAGCCGGGACCGGAAACGGAAAGGGCCGCGCGTGCGGCCCTTTCCGTTCGTGCGCCTGGCGGCCGGCGTCAGGAGCGCACCGGCACCAGGGTGATCTCCACGCGGCGGTTGGCGGCGCGGCCGGCCTCGGTGTCGTTGCTGGCGATCGGGTAGCGCTTGCCGGCGCCGACCACGATGAAGCGCTGCGGGTTCACACCCTGGGCCATCAGGTACTGGGCCACGGCGTTGGCGCGCTGCTCGGACAGGCGCTGGTTGACCTCGTCGCTGCCGATGCTGTCGGTGTGGCCGGCCACCTCGACGATGGTCTTGTCGTACTCCTTGAGCACGGTGGCCACGCTGTTGAGCACCGGGTAGAACTGCGGGTCGAGGTTGGCGCTGTTGAAGGCGAAGGTGACGTTGCCCGGCATGTTCAGCGTGATGTTGTCGCCGTTGCGGGTGACGCTCACGCCGGTGCCCTGCAGCTGCTCACGCAGCGCCGCCTGCTGGCGGTCCTGGTAGGCGCCGATCGCGCCGCCGGCCAGGCCGCCGATGCCGGCGCCGACCAGGGCACGCTGGCGGCGCTCGACCGCGCTGTCGCCGGTCAGCAGGCCCGCGGCCACGCCGATGCCCGCGCCGATCAGCGCGTTGCGACTGGTGCGGGTCATCTGGGCCTCGCCGGTGTAGGGGTTGGTGGTCTGGCAGCCGGTCGCGACGGCCGCGGTGAGCGCGGCGGCGGCCAGCAGGGTCAGGGTCTGCTGCGGGCGGATCATGGTGGACCTCCTTGGAATGCCGTGGTTCCGGACGCCCACGGGCGATCCGGTGGCGCGGATGTTAAGGCAGCGGGCGTGACCGGAACAGGAACGGCGGAGGCCTTACTCGAAGGCCCCCACCGAGTCGTGCGCCAGGTTGTCGAAGCGGGTGTACTCGCCGAAGAACTTCAGCTTGATCGAGCCGGTCGGGCCGCTCCGGTGCTTGCCGATGATGATCTCGGCCAGGCCCTTGTCCGGCGAATTCTCCTTGTTGTAGTACTCGTCGCGGTAGATGAAGATGATCAGGTCCGCGTCCTGCTCGATGGCGCCGGATTCGCGCAGGTCGGCCATCACCGGGCGCTTGTCGGTGCGCGTTTCCAGCGAGCGGTTGAGCTGGGACAGGGCGATCACCGGCACGTTCAGCTCCTTGGCCAGTGCCTTGAGCGAGCGCGAGATCTCCGAGATCTCGGTGGCGCGGTTCTCGCTGTTGCCGGGCACCTGCATCAGCTGCAGGTAGTCGATCACCACCAGGCCCAGGCCGTGCTCGCGCTTCAGGCGGCGGCACTTGGAGCGCAGCACCTCCGGCGACAGCGCCGGGGTGTCGTCGATGAAGATCTTGGCCTCGCGCAGCAGCTTGATGGCGCTGGTGACGCGGCTCCAGTCCTCGTCCTCCAGCTGGCCGGTGCGCAGGCGCTGGGCGTTGACCCGGCCGTTGGACGAGATCAGGCGCAGGGCCAGCTGCGCGGCGGACATTTCCATCGAGAACACCGCCACCGCCTTCTTCGACTTGATCGCCGCGTACTCGGCGATGTTCAGCGCGAAGGTGGTCTTGCCCATCGCCGGGCGCGCGGCCAGGATGATCAGGTCGGTTGGCTGCAGGCCGGCGGTGATCTGGTCGAACTCGGTGTAGCCGGTCGGCAGGCCGGTGATGTTGCCGCCGCTCTCGAAGCGCTTCTGCAGCACCTCGAAGGCGTCGCGCAGCGCGGTGTTCAGGCCGGTGAAGTCGCTGCGCCCGCGCGCGCCGGCCTCGGCGATGGCGAACACCTCCTGCTCGGCCTTGGCCAGCAGGGTGGCACTGTCGCGGCCCTCCGGCTGGAAGCCGTCGTTGACGATGCGCGTGCCCACGTCGATCAGCTGGCGCAGGATGGCCTTGTCGCGCACGATCTCGGCGTAGGCGCGGATGTTGGCCGCCGAGGGCGTGGTGGTGGCCAGCTCCACCAGGTAGGCGCCGCCACCGATCTGCTCGGACAGGCCCTGCGAGTCGAACCATTCGCCCAGCGTCACCGCGTCGAAGGGCCGGTTCTTCTCGGCCAGTTCGCGGATGGCGCGGTAGATCAGCTGGTGGTCGCGGCGGTAGAAGTCGGACTCGACCAGCACATCGCCGACGGTGTCGTAGGACTCGGGCGCCAGCATCAGGCCACCCAGCACCGCCTGCTCGGCCTCGACCGAGTGCGGCGGCACCCGGAGCTGCTCCACGCGTGCGTCGCTGCGTTCGCTGCGGTCGTTGCGGAAACCAGGGCGGGATGCCATGGGGACGGAAGACTCCTTGGACGTCATCGCCGGCGGGGCCGGCGGGAACGGGATCGGTTCGGCCATCGTAGTCGGCTTGGCACGGAGCGGTTGCAGATAACCCTGTGCATAACCGGTGGGAATCTCAGATCCCGAGACGGCCAAAAAGAAAGGGCGCCTGGCGGCGCCCTCCCTTCGCGATCGGCGTTGCCGGTCAGGCTTCCGGCTCGACCACCACCTTGACGGTGGTCTCGACGTCGGCGTGCAGGTGCACGGTGACCTCGTACTCGCCCACGTGGCGGATCGGGCCCTGGCCCATCACCACCTCGCTCTTCTCCAGCGGCAGGCCGGCGGCGGTGAAGGCCTCGGCGATGTCGCGCGGGCCCACCGAGCCGTACAGCTTGCCCTCGGTGGAGGCGTTGGCCTTGACGGTCACGCTGGCGCCTTCCAGCTTCTCCTTGCGGGCCAGGGCCTCGTCCAGCAGGGCCTTGGCCTTGGCCTCGTACTCGGCGCGGCGGGCCTCGAACTCGGCGATGTTGGCCGGGGTGGCCGGCACGGCCTTGCCCTGCGGCACCAGGTAGTTGCGGCCGTAGCCCGGCTTGACCGTGACCTTGTCGCCCAGGTTGCCCAGGTTGGTGACCTTCTGCAGAAGGATCAGTTCCATCGTATTGCTCCTCTATCCGTTAGCGGCGCCGCCGGCGGACCGGGGCACCGCAACGCTCGCTGTCCGGATCGGACGGATTGTTCGGTGACAGCCGCACACTGTGCGGATGCCCCGGCGCCGGCCCGCGGCCGCCCGGGGCCCCCGGATCACAGGTCGTGGTTGTCGGTGTACGGGATCAGGGCCAGGTAACGGGCGCGCTTGATCGCGGTGGCCAGCTGGCGCTGGTAGCGCGACTTGGTGCCGGTCACGCGGCTCGGGACGATCTTGCCGGTCTCGGTCAGGTACTGGCGCAGGGTGTTGAGATCCTTGTAGTCGATCTCCTTGACGCCCTCGGCAGTGAACTTGCAGAACTTGCGGCGGCGGAAGAACTTGGACATGGGTGCGCTCCTCAGGCGGCTTCGGCGTTGTTACCGCCGTCGTTCTCGGCGGAGGCGGTGTTGGCCTCGCCCTCATCCTCGCGGCGGCGGCGCTCGCCACGGTCGGGCTTGTCGCCCTTCTCGTCCTTGCTCTTCATGATCAGCGAGGGCTCGGTCTCCGGGCCGTCGCGGCGGATCACCAGGTGGCGCAGGATGGCGTCGTTGAAGCGGAAGGTCTCGACCAGCTCGTTCAGGACGTCCTGGCCGGCCTCGATGTTGAACAGCACGTAGTGGGCCTTGACCAGGTTCTGGATCGAGTAGGCCAGCTGGCGGCGGCCCCAGTCCTCGACGCGGTGGACCTTGCCGTTGCCGTTCTCCACGACCGCCTTGTAGCGCTCGATCATGGCCGGCACCTGCTCGCTCTGGTCAGGGTGGACCAGGAACACGATTTCGTAGTGGCGCATGGTGTTTTCCTTGTGGATGCGGCCCTTGCGGGCCTGACAGCCCCCCGCGATGCCGCATGCGGTGGGGCAAGGTTCCCCCGCACCGGGGGCGCAGGGAGTCGGAAATTATGCCGGGGCGGGCCGCCCGGCGCAAATCCACCAGGGGGCGGCCCGCCCCGCCCCCGCCTGCGCCTCAGCCGGCGTTGCGCTTCTGCGCGGCGATCCAGGCGCGGACGTGGGCCTCCAGCGTCTCGAGCGGCACCGAGCCGGTGGCCAGGACCTGGTCGTGGAACGCGCGCAGGTCGAAGGCCGGCCCCAGCTCGCGGGCGGCCTCCTCGCGCAGGGCCGAGATCCGCAGCTGGCCGATCTTGTAGGCCAGGGCCTGGCCGGGCCAGGCGATGTAGCGGTCGATCTCGTTGACCACGTCCTGCTCGGTCTTGGGCGCGTTGTCCAGGAAGTAGTCGATGGCCTGCTGGCGGGTCCAGCCCTTGGCGTGCATGCCGGTGTCCACCACCAGGCGCACCGCCCGCCACATGTCGTAGGCCAGCTGGCCCATGCGGTCGTAGGGATCGTCGTACAGGCCCATGTCGTAGCCCAGGCGCTCGGCGTACAGGCCCCAGCCCTCGCCGTAGGCCACGAAATAGGCGGTGCGGCGGAACATCGGCAGGTCCGGCAGCTCAGCCCCGCGCGCGAACTGGAAGTGGTGGCCGGGCACGGCCTCGTGCAGGGTCAGGGCCAGCATCTCCCACTTCGGCCGCGCCTCGGGCTTGTACAGGTTCACGTAGTAGTAGCCGGCGCGGGTGCCGTCCACCGCGCCGGGCTGGTAGTAGGCGGTGGTGGTGTCCGGAGCGATGTTGTCCGGGATCGGGCGCACCCCGTACGGCAGGCGCGGGATGGTGCCGAACACCTTGACCAGCTCCGGGTCCACCCGCTTGGACAGGGCCTGGTAGGCCTCCAGCAGCCGCTCCGGGTCGGAATGGAAGAACTTCGGATCGGTGCGCAGGTGGTGGAAGAAGGCCTTCAGGTCGCCGGCAAAGCCCACCTCCCGGCGGATCTCCTCCATCGCGGCGCGGATCCGCGCCACCTCCTCCAGGCCGATGCGGTGGATCTCGTCGGCGGTCAGGCGGGTGGTGGTGTACCAGCCGGCCAGGAAGTCGTAATAGGCCTGCCCGTCCGGCAGGTCGGTGGCGGCGATGCTGTCGCGGGTGCGCGGCAGGTACTCCTGCTCGAAGAAGCGGCCGAACTCGCGGTAGGCCGGCACCACCCTGGTGGCGATCACCTCGCGGGCGCGGGCGCGCAGGGCCTCCTGCTCGGCCGCCGGGATGCCGTCGGGCATCTTCCGGAACGGGCGGTAGAAGGGGCTGGCCTCCGGGTCGTCCACCACCTGCGCGGCGATCTGCCCGGTCACCCGCTGCATCAGCACCCGCGGCGGCATGCTGCCGGCGGCCATGCCTTCGCGCATCAGCGCGGTGGTCTGCCCGACCAGCACCGGCAGGGCCTCCATGCGCGCGATCCAGTTGCGGTAGTCGGCGGCACTGGCGAAGGGCAGGATCTCGGCCAGGCCGTCGGCGGTCTGCACCCCGCCCTGGTGGTCCACCGGGCGCAGGTACTCGCGGAAGCGCTGGCGCTGCACCGCCCGCTCGGCCAGCCACAGGAAGGTGTCGTAATTGAGCTGCTCGGCCGGCGGCAGCAGGTTGCGGTCGATGCGACGCAGCCGCTCCAGGGCCTCGCGCTCGGCCGCCTCGCGCCGGGCGATGGCCTCCAGGCTCATGTCGGTCCAGCGGTCGGCGTAGCGGTGGTCGCCGTGGTAGGCCGCGGTCTCGGGCGACTCGCGCAGGCTGCGCTCCCATTCCTCATCGAACAGGCGGTGCAGCTCGGCCACGGCCCGGTCGCGGGCGGCCTCGGCGGTGGCGGGCACGGCGGCGTGGGCCGGCAGGAGCGGACAGCAGGCGGCCAGGGCGGCCAGCAGGAGGGTTCGGCGCATGCGGGAGGCTCCGGTGTCGACGGAAGGCCCCAAGCCTACCGTCCGCCCCCGCCCCGGCAAGGGTGCCGGAAGTCGTCCACCGGCCACGCCCGGCCGGGCGCGCCGGCGGCCGTGCTCAGGCCACGTCGGCCCGGGTGGTGAAGCTCTCGCCGCAGCCGCACTCGGCGGTGGCGTTGGGGTTCTCGAAGGTGAAGGTCTCCGACAGGCCCTGCCTGACGAAGTCGATGCGGGTACCGTCCACCAGCGGCAGGCTCTGCGCGTCCACGAAGATGCGCACCCCGTCCTGCTCGAACACGGCGTCGTCCCCGCGCTGCTCGCGCGCCAGGTCCACGGTGTAGCCCCAGCCGGAGCAGCCGGTGCGGGTCACGCCGAAGCGCAGCCCCAGCACGCCGGGCGTGGAAGCCATGAAGCGACGGACGCGCTCGTAGGCGGCGGGAGCGAGGGTGATGGCCATGCGGTGTACCTCCGGAACCGGCAGTATAGCCCCGGGGCCAGCGGGAAAGCTGGCACTCCGGTAAACTTGCCACCCCCTGCAGATCGGGTCCATTGGACGAGGATTCAAGTCATGACGGTGGTCAGCGTCGAACACGCCCTCGCCGGCCGCATCCCCGCCGGCGGCGAAGTCACGGTGCGCGGCTGGGTGCGCACCCGGCGCGATTCCAAGGCCGGTCTGAGCTTCGTCAACGTCAGCGACGGCTCCTGCTTCGCCCCGATCCAGGTGGTGGCCCCGGCCACGCTGCCCAACTACGAGTCCGAGGTGCTGCACCTGACCACCGGCTGCTCGGTGGTGGCCACCGGCACCCTGGTGCCTTCGCAGGGCAAGGGCCAGAGCTTCGAGATCCAGGCCACGAAGATCGAGGTGCTCGGCTGGGTCGAGGATCCGCTGACCTACCCGATGCAGCCCAAGCAGCACTCGCTGGAGTACCTGCGCGAGTTCGCCCACCTGCGCCCGCGCACCAACCTGTTCGGCGCGGTGACCCGCATCCGCCACTGCCTGGCCCAGGCCGTGCACCGCTTCTTCCACGAGCGCGGCTTCTACTGGATCAGCACCCCGATCATCACCACGTCCGACGCCGAGGGCGCCGGCCAGATGTTCCGGGTCTCGACCCTGGACCTGGCCAACCTGCCGCGCACCAGGGACGGCGAGGTGGACTTCTCCCGCGACTTCTTCGGCAAGGAGACCTTCCTGACCGTCTCCGGCCAGCTCAACGTGGAGGCCTACTGCCTGGCGCTGAGCAAGGTCTACACCTTCGGCCCCACTTTCCGCGCCGAGAACTCCAACACCACCCGGCACCTGGCCGAGTTCTGGATGATCGAGCCGGAGATCGCCTTCGCCGACCTCGACGACGACGCGGCCCTGGCCGAGGACTTCCTCAAGTACCTGTTCCGGGCGGTGCTGGAGGAGCGCGCCGACGACATGGCCTTCATCGCCGAGCGCGTGCAGAAGGACGCCATCACCCGCCTGGAGAACTTCCTCAACTCGCCGTTCGAGCGCATCGACTACAGCGAGGCGATCCGGCTGCTGCAGGGCTCGGGGAAGAAGTTCGACTTCCCGGTCGAGTGGGGCCTGGACCTGCAGACCGAGCACGAGCGCTGGCTGACCGAGGAGCACGTCGGCCGCCCGGTGGTGGTGATGAACTATCCCGAGCACATCAAGGCCTTCTACATGCGCCTGAACGACGACGGCAGGACCGTCGCGGCGATGGACGTGCTGGCCCCGGGCATCGGCGAGATCATCGGCGGCTCCCAGCGCGAGGAGCGCCTGGACGTGCTGGACGCGCGCATGGCCCAGTTCGGCCTGGACCCGCAGCAGTACGCCTGGTACCGCGACCTGCGCCGCTACGGCACGGTGCCGCACGCCGGCTTCGGCCTGGGCTTCGAGCGCCTGGTGGTGTACGTCTGCGGCCTGTCCAACATCCGCGACGCCATCGCCTACCCGCGTGCGCCGGGCAATGCCGACTTCTGAGGCCGGCCCGGGCCTGACCGCGAGCGCGCCATGATCCTGTTCCTGGCCCTGTGCTTCGTCGGCGTGGCCATTGCCGGGGCCACCGCGTTCGTCATCTTCTGGCCGCTGACCCTGGTGCACATCCGTGAACGCCACGCCGGCACCGAGGCCGACTTCGGCCCGGGCGCCTTCCTGGCCCCGGCGGCGCTGCGCTGGCTGCTCGGCGGCGGCTACCGCGCCCTGCGCGACCCTTCCCTCAGCGGCCTGGCCACCCCGGCCAGGATCGCGCTGCTGACCGTATTTGCCGGCCTGGGCATGGCCGGCCTGCTCTGGCTGATCTCGGAGGCCACCCCATGACATACGACACCTGGTGGCTCGCCACCCTCGGCCAGACCCTGTACTGGGCCCGCCTGCGCGTGCGCGAGGCCGGCACCGCCCAGGTGCTGGACCACAACGGCACCGTGCACAGCTACGACAGCGAGGATTCGGCCCGTTCCATGCTGCTGGACGCCGGCTACGTCGAGTTCGGCGGCATGGACGAGGACGACGCGCTCGAGCGCGGCTTCTCCCTGGCCGAGCTGTCTCCGCCGCAGGCCGACAGCGACACCGAGCTGGTCGGCCGCATGACCGTGACCCTCGGCCACCGGACCTGAGCCATGTACCTGCCGCGCGCCTTCGCCGAGACCGACCTGGCCGGCCTGGACGCGCTGCTGGCCCGCGATCCGTTCATCACCCTGGTCACCACCGGCGCCGACGGCCTGCCGGAGGCCTCGCACCTCCCGGTGCTGTACACCCGCCAGGGCGACGCGGTGCGGCTGGAAGGCCACTGGGCCGCCGCCAATCCGCAGGCCGGCCATCGCGGCCCGGCGCTGGCCATCGTCCACGGCCCGCACCACTACATCACCCCCGACTGGTACCCGGACAAGGCCGAGGCCGCCCGCGTGCCGACCTGGAACTACGCGGTGGCGCACCTGCGCGGCGAGCTGGAGCCGCTGCGCGGGGAGGACGAGCTGGCCGCGATCGTGGCCGGCCTGGGCCGGCGCTTCGAGCCGGAGGTCGGCGGCCGCTGGGCCTACGACCACGCCAACCCGCGCGAGCGCGCCCAGCTCCGCGGCATCGTCGGCTTCCGCTTCCATGCGCGGCGGATCGAGCTGAAGTTCAAGCTCAACCAGAACCACCCGCCGGCCAACGTGCGCGGCGTGGTCGAGGGCCTGCGCCGCTGCCCGGGCCCGGCCGCGGCGGAAGTGGCCGCGCTGATGGCCGAACGCCTGGCGCGGCGGCCGTGAGGGCGGCGCAGGTGCCGCGCGCGGGCCGCTCGGGGATAATGCGGCGATGACCAAGGACCTGCAGGACCTGATCCGCCGCAACCATGCCTGGTCCGAGCGCGTGCGCGCCGAGGACCCGGGATTCTTCGCCCGCCTGTCCAGGCAGCAGGCGCCCGAATACCTGTGGATCGGCTGCTCCGACTCGCGGGTGCCGGCCAACCAGATCATCGACATGGCCCCGGGCGAGGTGTTCGTCCACCGCAACGTGGCCAACGTCGTGGTCCACACCGACCTCAACTGCCTGTCGGTGATCCAGTTCGCGGTGGACGTGCTCAAGGTCCGCCACATCCTGGTGGTGGGCCACTACGGCTGCGGCGGCGTGTACGCCGCCCTCACCCGCCAGCGCCTGGGCCTGGTGGACAACTGGATCCGCCACGTCAGCGACGTGGCCGAGCACCATGCCGACTGCCTGGCGCACGCCGGCGACACCGACCTGCAGCACGCCCGCCTGTGCGAGCTGAACGTGGTCGAGCAGGTGGTCAACGTGTGCAAGACCCACGTCGTCCGCGACGCCTGGGAACGCGGCCAGCCCCTGACCGTGCACGGCTGGGTCTACAGCCTGCGCGACGGCCGCGTCCACCACCTGGGCATGGACGTGGACCGGATCGAGGAGCTGGAACCGCAGTACCAGGCCGCCCTGGAGCGCATCGGCCAGGACCGCGAGCTGCGCTGAGCCCCCTTCCCCACGCGAGGCCCGCCATGCTGACCGCCCCGTTCAACCTGCAGGCCTGGATCGAGGAGCACCGCCACCTGCTCAAGCCGCCGGTGGGCAACCAATGCCTGCACGACGGCGAGTTCATCGTCATGGTGGTCGGCGGCCCCAACGCCCGCACCGACTTCCACTGGGACGAGGGCCCGGAATGGTTCTACCAGCTGGAGGGCGAGATGGTGCTGCGCGTGCAGGAGCGGCCGGAGGGCGGCCCCGGCGCGGTGCGCGACATCCCGATCCGCGCCGGAGAGGTGTTCCTGCTGCCGCCGCGCGTGCCGCACTCGCCGCAGCGCATGGCCGGCTCGGTGGGTCTGGTGGTCGAGCGCCGCCGCCTGCCGCACGAGCGCGACGGCCTGCTGTGGTACTGCGAACGCTGCAACCACAAGCTGTACGAGGAGTTCTTCCACCTGCGCGACATCGAGCGCGACTTCCCGCCGGTGTTCGAGCGCTACTACGGCTCGCCCGAGCACCGCACCTGCGGCCATTGCGGCCACCTCAACCCCGTGCCGGCCTCCGGCGCCGCCACCGGCCCCTCCTGAGCCACCGCCCATGACCCGCCACGACGACCTCGCCCAGGCCCTCGCCCTCGACGCCGCCGACCCGCTGCGCGGATTGCGCGACGAGTTCCTGGTGCCGCGCCACGGCGACGGCGAACAGGTCTACTTCGTCGGCAACTCGCTGGGCCTGCAGCCGCGCGGCGCGCGCGCGCAGGTGCAGGAGGTGCTGGACAAGTGGGCCAGCGAGGCGGTGGAAGGCCACTTCAGCGGCGACACCGCGTGGATGCACTACCACCGCCTGGTGCGTGGGCCGCTGGCGCGGCTGGTCGGCGCGCGGCCGGAGGAAGTGGTGGCGATGAACACGCTGACGGTGAACCTGCATTTGATGCTGGCCAGCTTCTACCGCCCCACCCCGGAGCGGCCGGCGATCCTGATCGAGGCCGGCGCCTTCCCGTCCGACCGCCATGCGGTGGAGTCGCAGATCCGCCTGCGCGGCTTCGATCCGGCCACCGACCTGGTCGAGGTCGAGGCCGACCAGCCGGACGGCACCCTCTCCGACGAGGCCATCGCCCACGCCATCGCCACCCACGGCCCGCGCCTGGCCCTGGTGCTGTGGCCGGGCGTGCAGTACCGCACCGGCCAGGCCTTCGACCTGGCCGGCATCACCCGCCTGGCCCATGCCCAGGGCGCGGTGGCCGGCTTCGACCTGGCCCACGCCGTGGGCAACCTGCCCCTGGCCCTGCACGACTCCGGCGCCGATTTCGCGGTGTGGTGCCACTACAAGTACCTCAATGCCGGGCCCGGCGCGGTGGCCGGCTGCTTCGTGCACGAGCGCCACGCCCGCGCCGGCCTGCCACGCCTGGCCGGCTGGTGGGGCCACGAAGCCGCCACCCGCTTCCTGATGGGGCCACGGTTCGTGCCGGAGGCCGGCGCCGAGGGCTGGCAGCTGTCCAACCCGCCGGTGCTGGCGCTTGCACCGCTGCGCGCCTCGCTGGAGCTGTTCGAGCGCGCCGGCGGCATGGCCGCCCTGCGCGCCAAGTCCGGGCACCTGACCGGGCTGCTGGAGCGGCTGATCCACGAACGCCTGGCCGACACCCTGCAGGTGGTCACGCCCGCCGACCCGGCGCGGCGCGGCTGCCAGCTGTCGCTGCGCGTGGCCGGCGGCCGCGAGCGCGGCCGCGCCCTGTTCGAGCATCTGCGCCGGGCCGGCGTGCTCGGCGACTGGCGCGAGCCGGACGTGATCCGGGTGGCGCCGGTGCCCCTGTACAACCGCTACGCCGAGGTGGTGCGCCTGGTCGAGGAAGTGGAGCGCTGGCGTGGTGGCTGAGCTGCCGGGCGAGCGCGAGCTGGTCCTGGTCGGCGCCGGCCTGGCCGGCTGCCTGCTGGCCATCCTGCTGTGCCGGCGCGGCTGGAAGGTGACCGTGTACGAGCGCCGTGGCGACCCGCGGGTCAAGGGCTACGAGTCCGGCCGCTCGATCAACCTGGCCCTGGCCGAGCGTGGCCGCCATGCCCTGGAGCAGGCCGGCGTGCTGGAGGCGGTGATGCGCCAGGCGGTGATGATGCGCGGGCGCATGGTCCACGGCCGCGACGGCTCCACCCGCCTGCACCGCTACGGCCGCGACGACAGCGAGGTGATCTGGTCGGTGCACCGCGCCGACCTCAACCTGACCCTGCTGGAGGCGGCCGAGCGCGCCGGCGCCACCGTCCACTTCCACCGCCGCCTGCACACGGTGGACTTCGACGCCGGCTACGCGCGCCTGATCGACGACCGCGACGACCAGCCGCACGACATCCGCTTCCGCACCCTGGTCGGCACCGACGGCGCCGGTTCGGCGCTGCGCGCGGCGATGGTGCGCAAGGCCGGCCTGGTCGAGCGCACCGAGTTCCTGGACCACTCCTACAAGGAGCTGACCATCCCGCCGGCGGCCGACGGCGGGTTCCGCATGGAACCGCACGCCCTGCACATCTGGCCGCGCGGGCGCTACATGTGCATCGCCCTGCCCAACGACGAGCGCACCTTCACCGTCACCGTGTTCCTGCCCGACCAGGCCGCGCCCGGCAGCGGCGACCCCTGCTTCGCCAGCGTGCGCAGCGGCGCCGGGGTGCGCGCCCTGTTCGAGCGCGACTTCCCCGACGCGCTGCCGCTGATCCCGGACCTGGAGCGCGACTGGGAGCACCACCCGCCCGGCCTGCTGGGCACGCTGTACCTGGACCGCTGGCACCTGGACGGCCGCGCGGTGCTGGTGGGCGACGCCGCGCACGCGATGGTGCCGTTCCACGGCCAGGGCATGAACTGCGCCTTCGAGGACTGCCTGGCCATGGTCGAGGCGATGGAGCGCCACGGCTCGCTGGAGGCGGCCTTCGCCGCCTACGAGGTCGAGCGCAAGCCCAACGCCGCGGCCATCCAGGCCATGGCCCTGGAGAACTACATCGAGATGCGCGACCGGGTGGACGACGCCGGCTTCCAGCTGCAGCGCGAGCTGGAGCTGGCCCTGCAGCAGCGTCATCCGCAGCGCTTCGTGCCGCACTACACCATGGTCACCTTCATGCGCGTGCCCTACGCGGTGGCGCTGTGGCGCAGCCAGGTGCAGCGGCAGATCCTGACCGAGGCCACGCGCGGCCGCGCCAGCCTGGACGGCATCGACTGGGAAGCGCTGGCCCGCGCGGTGCACGAGCGCCTGCCCCCGCTGGAAGGAGCACGATGAGCGGCAGCTTCCTGTTCTACGACCTGGAGACCTTCGGCGCCGACCCGCGCCGCAGCCGTATCGCCCAGTTCGCCGCGCTGCGCACCGACGCGGAGCTGAACCCGGTCGAGGCCCCGATCAGCCTGTACGTGCGCCCGGCCGACGACCTGCTGCCCTCGCCCACCGCCACGTTGATCACCGGCATCGACCCGTACCAGGCCCTGCGCGACGGCCTGACCGAGGCCGAGGCGGCCGCGCGCATCGTCGAGGAGATGGGCCGCCCGGGCACCTGCACCCTGGGCTACAACTCGCTGCGCTTCGACGACGAGTTCGTCCGCCACACCCTGTTCCGCAACTTCTTCGACCCGTACGAGCGCGAGTGGCGTAACGGCAACTCGCGCTGGGACCTGCTGGACGTGCTGCGCCTGGCCCATGCCCTGCGCCCGGACGGCATCACCTGGCCCAAACGCGAGGACGGCGCCACCTCGTTCAAGCTCGAGCACCTGGCCCTGGCCAACGGCGTGCGCGTGGGCGAGGCCCACGAGGCGCTGTCGGACGTCAACGCCACCGTGGGCCTGGCGCGCCTGCTGCGCCGCGCGCAGCCGCGGCTGTGGGACTACGCCCTGCGCCTGCGCGACAAGCGCCACGCCGCCAGCCTGCTGGACACCTTCGCCATGGCCCCGGTGCTGCACGTCTCGCAGCGCTATCCGGCCAGCCGCCTGTGCGCGGCGGTGGTGCTGCCGCTGGCCACGCACCCGGACATCCCCAACCGCGTGATCGTGTTCGACCTGGACGGCGACGAGCAGGCGCTGCTGGACCAGGACGCCGACGCCATCGCCGACCGCCTGTACACCCCCACCGCCGACCTGCCGGAGGGCGTGAGCCGGGTGCCGCTGAAGGAGGTGCACCTGAACCGCTCGCCCATGCTGGTGCCGTGGGCGCACCTGCGCGCGCCGGACTTCGAGCGCCTGGGCCTGGACCCGGACGCGCTGCTGGCCAAGGCCGAACGCCTGCGCGCGCACGGCCCGGAACTGGCCGAGAAGGTGCGGCGGGTGTTCGCCCGGGTCCGCGACGGGCAGCCGGGCGATCCGGACGGCGCGCTGTACGCCGGCTTCTGTGGTGACGGCGACCGCCGCCTGTGCGTGCAGGTGCGTGCCTGCACGCCCGAGGAGCTGGCCCGCCGCCACTTCGGGTTCCGCGACCCGCGCCTGCCGGAACTGCTGTTCCGCTACCGCGCGCGCAACTGGCCCCATACCCTGGACGCGGCCGAACGCCAGCGCTGGGACGAATACCGCCGCCTGCGCCTGCAGCAGGACAGCGGCCTGTCGGAGCACACCTTCGACAGCTACTTCGCCGAGATCGCCGCCCTGCGCGCGGCCCACGCCGGCGACGGCCCGCGCCAGGTTCTGCTCGACCGCCTCGAGGCCTGGGGCCGCGAACTGCAAGCCACGCTATGACCACCTACTTCACCGAGGCCAGCTTCCGCTTCCTGCGCGGGCTGGCGCGCCACAACGACAAGGCCTGGTTCCAGGCGCACCGCGCCGACTACGAGGTGCACGTGCGCCAGCCGTTCCTGCGGCTGATCGCCGACCTGCAGCCGGCGCTGGCCAGGATCAGCCCGCACTACCGCGCCGACCCGCGCCCGCTGGGCGGCTCGCTGTTCCGCATCCACCGCGACGCGCGCTTCTCCCGCGACAAGTCGCCGTACAAGACCTGGCAGGGCGCGCGCCTGTTCCACGAACGCCGCCGCGAGGTGCCGGCGCCCTCGTTCTACATCCACCTGCAGCCGGGGGAGAGCTTCGTCGGCGCCGGCCTCTGGCACCCGGAGCCGGACACCCAGCGCCGCGTGCGCCAGTTCATCCTCGAGAACCCCGGCAGCTGGAAGGCCGCGGCCCACGCCCCGGCCCTGCGCCGCCGCTTCGCCATGGACGAGCGCGAAATGCTGGTGCGGCCGCCGCGCGGCTTCCCGGCCGACTTCCGGTTCATTGACGACCTGCGCCACCGGAACTGGGTACTCTGGAGGCTCCTGGAGGACGCGACCATGACCGGCCCACGCCTGCGCCACACTCTGGAAACCGACCTGGCGGCCCTGGGCCCGTTCGTGGACTACCTCTGCGCCGCGCTGGACCTGGAGTTCTAGCGATGGCCGGGGGGCAGGCACCGCCGCTGCAGCGGACACGGCGCCGGGCCGCCCTCTTCGCCGTACCGCTGCTGCTGGCCGTGCTGGCGCTGGCCGCGTGGCTGGCGGCCGGCCCGTGGCTGGCGGTGCGCGGCATCGGGCGCGCCTTGGAGACGCGCGACACCGCCGCGCTGGAACGCCACGTGGACTTCCCGCGCCTGCGCGCCAACCTCAAGGCGCAGCTGGACGACCGTCTGGTGCGTGCCGCCGGTGATGCCGCCGCGCACCCGCTGGGCGCGCTGGCCCTGGCCGCCGCCGGCGGCCTGGCCGGCGCCACGGTGGACGTGATGGTCACGCCCACCGGCATCGCAGGACTGCTGCAGGGCCACGCGCTGTGGCAGCGGAGCCGGGGCCGCACCGTGGACCACGATCCCTGGGGCGCCACCGAACCGGCGCGGCCGCTGCACGATGCCCGGCTGCGCTGGGAATCCCCCTCCCGCTTCACCGCCACCGTGGTCCATCCCGACGGCCGCCGCACCGTGTGCGTGCTGCAGCGCCAGGGGCTGCGCTGGCGCCTGGTCGACATCCGCCTACCCGAGGAGCCTGTCGCCCCCGTCTTCTGAGCCGCGGCCTCGCGGCCGCGGACATCCGCCCGTTCGTATCCCAGGGAGAGGACGCCGATGGAGAAGGAGACCGGACCCGACCGCACCATCACCGAGGCCATGTGGGAGCGCCTGGCCACGCGCCTGAAGGTGGAGGTGGCCGCGCTCAAGGCGGTGGCCGAGGTGGAATCCTCCGGCAACGGCTTCCTGCCGCCGCCGGACCGCCGGCCCACCGTGCTGTTCGAGGGCCACGTGTTCCACCGCCTCACCGCCGGACGCTTCGGCCGCAGCCATCCCGACCTCAGCCACCCGCGCTGGAACCCGCGCCGCTACGCGCGCACGCCGGCCGGCGAATGGGAACGCCTGGACCGCGCCGCGCAGCTGGACGCCACCGCGGCGCTGCAGTCGGCCAGCTGGGGCGCGTTCCAGATCATGGGCTTCAACTACGCGCTGTGCGGCTTCGACAGCATCGGCCGCTTCGTCGAATGCCAGTCCACCAGCGCCGAGGCGCAGCTGGAGGCCTTCGCCACCCTGCTCGGCCGCCCCGGCTCGCCGCTGCTGGCGCCGCTGCGCCGCCGCGACTGGGCGCGCTTCGCCCGCCTGTACAACGGGCCGGAGTACCGCCGCAACCGCTACGACGACAGGCTCGCCGCCGCCTACGCGCGCCATGCCGGCACCGCCCCGGCGCGCGCGCGCCGGCCGACCGCGCCGGCTCGGCCCGCCCCCGGCCGGCCCGAGCCGGCGCCGCTGGAACTGCTGGAGACCGCCCGGCCCGTGTCGCGCCGCAGCGGCATCCGCGTGCTGAACGTGCGCCCGGACGCGGTGGACCTGCGCGACTGGGAGTACCGGCCACCGGTGGCCTCGGCGCCGCCGGACGTGGTCTATCCGCCCGAGGTGCGCCCGGTGCTGGACCAGGGCCTGAGCGCGGCCTGCACAGGCTACGCCCTGGCCACGGTGATCGAGTACCTGCTGGTGCGCGCCGGCCGCCACGTCGAGCCGGTGTCCCCGCACATGCTCTACAGCATGGCCCGCCGCTACGACGAATGGGCCGGCGACGGCGAGGACGGGGACGAAGCCGACACCGGCTCCTCGCTGCGCGGTGCGCTCAAGGGCTGGCTGCGCCACGGCGCCGCCGCCGCGCGTCTGTGGCCGCGCCCGCCGATGCCGCCGCCGCGCGCCGACGCCTGCGAGGACTGGTGGACCGACGCGGTGAAGCGCCCGCTGGGCGCGTACTACCGCATCGACCCGCGCTCGCTGCGCGACATGCACGTGGCCATCGCCCAGACCGGGGCGCTGCTGGCCAGCGCCTGCATCCACGCCGGCTGGGAGGAGCTGTTGCAGCCGGCGCCGCTGCCGCGTCCGCAGGACCCGGCCGGCCTGCCGGTGATCCGGCGCATGAGCGGCCAGCCGGACGCCGGCCACGCCTTCGCCATCATCGGCTACACCCGCGACGGCTTCATCGTGCAGAACTCCTGGGGGCCGGCCTGGGGTGCCGGCGGCCTGGCCGTGCTGCGCTACGGCGACTGGCTGGAGAACGCCATGGACTGCTGGGTGGCGCAGCTGGGCGTGGTCACCGCCGAGCACGAGGCCATCGCCAACGCGGTGTCGCTGCGCACCAACCCCGCCGGCACCCGCACCGTGCTCTCCGGCAACCCGGTGCTGGCCGAGCACGAGCTGGGTCCGTTCATCGTCAACATGGGCAACGACGGCCTCCTGAGCCGGCGCGGCCGCTTCCGCACCCAGCCGGAGGACGTGGACGCGCTGGTGCGCATCCACCTGGCCGAGGCCTGCCGGCGCTGGGGGATCGGCCGGGACCAGGCGGTGGACGTGGCCGTCTATGCCCACGGCGGCCTGACCGACGAGGACGCCGCGGCGGTCAGCGCCCGGCAATGGGTGCCGATGCTGTACGACCAGCGCATCTTTCCGGTGTTCCTGATGTGGGAGACCGGCGCGCTGCGCACCATCTCCAACATGATCGAGGACCACCTGGCGCCGCTGGACCAGCGTGCCGCCGGGCGCCTGCAGCAGCTGCGCGAGCGCTGGAAGGAATGGTGGAACCAGCGCGTGGAGAGCATCGCCCGCCCGCTGGGCCGGCCGCTGTGGCGCGAGATGAAGGAGAACGCCGCCAAGATCGGCAACAACCCGGCCTCCGGCGCGCGCATGCTGCTGGACGTGCTGCGCGGCAAGGCGCGCGAATACGGCCTGCCGCGCGTGCGCCTTCACCTGGTCGGGCATTCGGCCGGCAGCATCGTCCACGCGCACCTGGGCGTGGCGGCGATCCGCGCCGGCTTCGACCTGCGCTCGGTCAGCCTGATCGCGCCGGCGGTGCGGGTGGACGAGTTCGACCGCACCCTCGGCCAGGCGGTGCTGCGCACCGGCACCCGCATGCTGGTGGCGCACCTGACCGACGCGGCCGAGCGCGCCGACCCCACTTGCCGGCCCTATGGGCACTCGCTGCTGTACCTGGTCTCGCGCGCCTTCGAGGACCACCGCGAGACGCCGCTGCTGGGCCTGGAACGCGACCTGGTGCCGGCGCGCGCCACCCTGCCCTGGGGCGCGCAGATGCTGGCCGTGGCCAGCCCGCAGACCGCGATCGCGCGCCTGCCCAGCGCCCAGGGCGTGGACACGCGCTGCTCCCGCCCCACCGAGGCCACCACCCATGGCAGCCTGGACGACGACCCGGCCGTGCACCACCTGGTGGTGCAGCTGATCCGCAAGTCCTGAAGGCGCACGAAAAAGGAACGCCCGGCACGGGGCCGGGCGTTCCCTGCGCGTTCCGCCGGAAGGATCAGGCGGCGACGGTCTCGGCCGTCCTGCGGTACTCCTCGATCTGGTCGAAGTTCATGTAGCGGTAGATCTCGGCACCCTTCTCGTTGATGATGCCGATGTCCGCCATGTACTCCTCGCGGGTCGGGATGCGGCCCAGGCGCGAGCAGATCGCCGCCAGCTCCGCCGAACCCAGGAACACGTTGGTGTTGCGGCCCAGGCGGTTCGGGAAGTTGCGGGTGGAGGTGGAGAACACCGTGGCGCCCTCCCGCACCTGGGCCTGGTTGCCCATGCACAGCGAGCAGCCCGGCATCTCCATGCGCGCGCCGGCCACGCCGAAGGTGCCGTAGTGGCCTTCCTTGGTCAGCTCGGAGGCATCCATCTTGGTCGGCGGCGCGACCCACAGGCGGGTCGGGATGTCGCGCTTGCCTTCCAGCAGCCTGGCCGCGGCGCGGAAGTGGCCGATGTTGGTCATGCACGAGCCGATGAACACCTCGTCGATCTTCGTGCCAGCCACCTCGGACAGCGTCTTCACGTCGTCCGGGTCGTTCGGGCAGGCCACGATCGGCTCGACGATCTCGTTGAGGTCGATCTCGATGACCGCGGCGTACTCGGCATCCGGATCCGGCTCCAGCAGCTGCGGGTTGGCCAGCCACTCCTCCATCTTGCGGATGCGGCGGGCCAGGGTGCGCGCGTCCTGGTAGCCCTGGGCGATCATGTTCTTCAGCAGCACGATGTTGCTGTTGAGGTACTCGATGATCGGCTCCTTGTTCAGGCGCACGGTGCAGGCCGCGGCCGAGCGCTCGGCCGAGGCGTCGGACAGCTCGAACGCCTGCTCCACCTTCAGGTCCGGCAGGCCCTCGATCTCGAGGATGCGGCCGGAGAAGACGTTCTTCTTGCCCTTCTTCTCGACCGTCAGCAGGCCCTGCTTGATGGCGTAGTACGGGATGGCGTTGACCAGGTCACGCAGGGTGATGCCCGGCTGCATCGTGCCCTTGAAGCGCACCAGCACCGACTCGGGCATGTCCAGCGGCATCACGCCGGTGGCCGCTGCGAACGCGACCAGGCCCGAGCCGGCCGGGAACGAGATGCCGATCGGGAAGCGGGTGTGCGAGTCGCCGCCGGTGCCGACGGTGTCCGGCAGCAGCATGCGGTTGAGCCAGGAGTGGATCACGCCGTCGCCCGGACGCAGGGACACGCCGCCGCGGGTGGAGATGAACTCCGGCAGCGTGTGGTGGGTCTTCACGTCCACCGGCTTCGGGTAGGCCGCGGTGTGGCAGAACGACTGCATCACCAGGTCGGCGGAGAACCCCAGGCAGGCCAGGTCCTTCAGCTCGTCGCGGGTCATCGGGCCGGTGGTGTCCTGCGAGCCCACCGAGGTCATCTTCGGCTCGCAGTAGGTGCCCGGACGCACGCCCTTGCCTTCCGGCAGGCCGCAGGCACGGCCGACCATCTTCTGCGCCAGGGTGTAGCCCTTGCCGGTGTCGGCCGGCTGCCTGGGCAGGCGGAACAGGGTGGACGGCGGCAGGCCCAGGGCCTCGCGCGCCCTGGCGGTCAGGCCGCGGCCGATGATCAGCGGGATGCGCCCGCCGGCGCGCACCTCGTCCAGCAGCACCTCGCTCTTGAGCTGGAACTCGGCGATCACCTCGCCGTTCTTCAGCGCCTTGCCCTCGTACGGGCGCAGCTCGATGACGTCGCCCATCTCCATCTTCGAGACGTCGAGCTCGATCGGCAGGGCGCCGGCGTCCTCCATGGTGTTGTAGAAGATCGGGGCGATCTTGCCGCCCAGGCACACGCCGCCATAGCGCTTGTTCGGGATGTACGGGATGTCCTGGCCGGTCCACCACAGCACCGAGTTGGTGGCGGACTTGCGGCTGGAGCCGGTGCCGACCACGTCGCCGACGTAGGCGACCATGTGGCCCTTCTCCTTGAGCTTCTGGATCAGGCCGATCGGACCGCGCTTGCCGTCCTCCTCCGGCTCGAACGGCGCGCCCTCGCGCTTGTTCTTGAGCATGGCCAGGGCGTGCAGCGGAATGTCCGGGCGGGTGGTGGCGTCCGGGGCCGGCGACAGGTCGTCGGTGTTGGTCTCACCCGGCACCTTGAACACGGTGACGGTCAGCGACTGCGGCACCTCCGGGCGGCTGGTGAACCACTCGGCGTCGGCCCAGCTCTGCAGCACGGCCCTGGCGTTGGCGTTGCCGGCCTTGGCCTTCTCCTCGACGTCGTGGAAGGCGTCGAACACCAGCAGGGTCTTCTTCAGGCCGTCGGCGGCGACGGTGCCGACCTCCGGGTCGTCCAGCAGGTCGATCAGCGGGGCCACGTTGTAGCCGCCCAGCATGGTGCCCAGCAGCTCGGTGGCGCGGGCGCGGGAGATCAGCGGGTTCTTCTCGCTGCCGAAAGCCACGGCCGCCAGGTACGAGGCCTTGACCTTGGCCGCGTCGTCCACGCCGGCCGGCACTCGGTGGGTGAGCAGGTCCAGCAGGAACTGCTCCTCGCCCGCCGGCGGGTTCTTGAGCAGTTCGATCAGGTCCGCCGTCTGCTGCGCGTTCAGCGGCAGCGGCGGCACGCCGAGCGCGGCGCGTTCGGCGGCGTGTTGGCGATAGGCTTCCAGCATCGGGGTCTCCGGTAAGAGGGAGTGGGTTGAAGGGGAATCCGTGGGGTCAGGGCTGCGGCACGATGAGCTTCAGGCCCTTGAAGTAGTCGCGGTAGAACGCCGCGTCGGTGGCGATCAGCGCGTCGCACTGCAGCAGCGCGTGCGCGCCCACCAGGAAGTCGGCCAGCGGCCGCGGCGCCGCGCCGCGCTGGCGGTGGCGGCGCAGCATCTCGCCGGCGCGCAGCGCCGACTTGGCCTCGACGGGGCTGTAGTGGATGCCCATTTCCTCCAGGGCACCGAGGACCTCGGCGCCGTTCTTCAGGCCGGCGCACAGACGGGCCAGCGCGGCGTCGCACACCACCACCCGGCCGCCGACCAGGCACTGGCGCAGGCACGCCTCGGCGGCGTCGGCCTGCGGACCGTCGGTCAGCAGCTCCAGCAGGACGGGGGCGTCGATGGCGATCACCGGGCGCTATTCCCCCGCCCGCTCGCCGGCCGCGGGGTCGCGGGCGAACTTGCCGCGCACCCGGGAGATGGCATCGTCCACGTTCTTGCGCAGGACGATGCGACTGCCTTCCAGCTCCACTTTCAGCACGCTGCCCTTGGTCAGGCCGAGGGCGTCGCGCACGGCCTTGGGCAGGGTGATCTGGCCCCGCTCGGCGACGATGGCTTCCATGGCGGATGCCTCCACGGATCTGGTATGCACGCATGATACATACCTTTCCATGCATACTCAAACATGCATGGCCGATCCGCCGGATAATGCCCGGGCCGGCTCCGCCCAAGGACGGATTGCCGGCGTGGACCCAACTGTCATCCAATCGGGACGACAATGGACCTGAGAAGGCCGCCGCCGGCGGCCGGGTCCCCAGCCAAAGGAGCTCCGCCCATGCGCGATTCCTTCGCCACCCGCAGCCGCCTGGAAGTCGGCGGCAAGGCCTACACCTACGCCAGCCTGCCCCGGTTGGGCGAGCGCTTCGACCTGGTCCGCCTGCCCTACTCGATGAAGATCCTGCTGGAGAACCTGCTCCGGCACGAGGACGGGGTCACCGTCCTGCCCGAGCACATCGAGGCCGTGGCCGGCTGGGATCCGCACCGGGAGCCGGATACCGAGATCGCCTTCATGCCGGCCCGCGTGGTCCTGCAGGACTTCACCGGCGTGCCCTGCGTGGTCGACCTGGCCGCCATGCGCGACGCCGTGGTCCGCCTCGGCGGCCGGCCCGAGCAGATCAACCCGCTGATCCCGTCCGAGCTGGTGATCGACCACTCGATCCAGGTGGACGTGTTCGGCAAGCCCGACGCCCTGGACCTCAACGGCCGCATCGAGTTCGAGCGCAACCGCGAGCGCTACGCCTTCCTGCGCTGGGGCCAGAAGGCCTTCAACAACTTCAAGGTGGTGCCGCCCAACACCGGCATCGTCCACCAGGTGAACCTGGAAAACCTGGCCCGGGTGGTCTTCACCCAGGAGAAGGACGGCGAGCTGTGGGCCTACCCGGACACCGTGTTCGGCACCGACTCGCACACCACCATGGTCAACGGCCTGGGCGTGCTGGGCTGGGGCGTGGGCGGCATCGAGGCCGAGGCGGCCATGCTCGGCCAGCCCTCCTCGATGCTGATCCCGCAGGTGGTGGGCTTCGAGCTGACCGGCCGCCTGCCGGAGGGCGCCACCGCCACCGACCTGGTGCTGACCGTGACCCAGATGCTGCGCAAGCTGGGCGTGGTGGGCAAGTTCGTGGAGTTCTTCGGCGAGGGCCTGAAGCACCTGCCGCTGGCCGACCGCGCCACCATCGGCAACATGGCGCCCGAGTACGGCGCCACCTGCGGCATTTTCCCCATCGACGCCGAGTCGCTGAACTACCTGCGCCTGTCCGGCCGCAGCGAGGAGCACATCGCCCTGGTCGAGGCCTACGCCAGGGCCCAGGGCCTGTGGCACGACGAGAACACCCCGCGCGCGGAGTACAGCCAGACCCTGCACCTGGACCTGGGCGACGTGCGCCCCTCGCTGGCCGGCCCGCGCCGGCCGCAGGACCGGGTGCTGCTGCAGGACGTGAAGGCCAACTTCCGCGAGAACCTGGCCCCGTTCGCCGCCGCGCGCGACAAGCGCAGCCAGGCGGTGGCCGACTTCATCGCCGAGGGCGGCAGCGCCGCGGTGGGCAACGAGGCCGTGCGCAAGGGCACGGCCATCGCCACCATCGACGGCCGGCAGGTGGAGCTCCGCGACGGCGCGGTGGTCATCGCCGCCATCACCTCCTGCACCAACACCTCCAACCCGGCGGTGATGGTCGGCGCCGGCCTGCTGGCGCGCAACGCGGCCGCTCGCGGCCTGACCCGCAAGCCCTGGGTCAAGACCTCGCTCGGACCGGGCTCGCTGGTGGTCACCGACTACCTGCGCAAGGCCGGGCTGCTGGAGGCGCTGGAACAGATCGGCTTCTATCTGGTCGGCTACGGCTGCACCACCTGCATCGGCAACTCCGGCCCGCTGCCGCCGGAGGTCAGCGCCGCCATCGCCGCCGGCGACCTGGTGGTGACTTCGGTGCTGTCGGGCAACCGCAACTTCGAGGGCCGCATCCACCCCGAAGTGAAGATGAACTACCTGGCCAGCCCGCCGCTGGTGGTGGCCTACGCCATCGCCGGCACCACTGACATCGACCTGACCTCCGAGCCGCTGGGCACCGACCGCGAAGGCAAGCCGGTGTACCTGCGCGACATCTGGCCCAGCAGCAAGGAGATCGGCGACGTCATCGCCGCCACCATCGGCCCGGAGCTGTTCAAGAAGAACTATGCCGACGTGTTCAAGGGCGACAGCCGCTGGAACACCATCGCCTCGCCGGACGGCGAGCTGTACGCCTGGGACGAGTCCTCCACCTACATCAAGAACCCGCCCTACTTCGAGGGCATGAGCATGGAGGTGGGCGGCATCCCGGACATCCACGGCGCCCGCGTGCTGGGCCTGTTCGGCGACTCCATCACCACCGACCACATCTCCCCGGCCGGCACCATCAAGAAGGACTCGCCCGCCGGCCGCTACCTGCAGTCGCGCGGCGTGCAGCCGGCGGACTTCAACAGCTACGGCAGCCGCCGCGGCAACGACGACGTGATGGTGCGCGGCACCTTCGCCAACATCCGCATCAAGAACCTGTTCTTCGGCGGCGAGGAAGGCGGCAACACCCTGTACTTTGGCGCCAACCCGCCGGAGAAGATGCCCATCTACGACGCGGCCATGAAGTACAAGGCCGACGGCACCCCGCTGGTGGTGATCGCCGGCAAGGAGTACGGCACCGGCTCCTCGCGCGACTGGGCGGCCAAGGGCACCAAGCTGCTGGGTGTGCGGGCGGTGATCGCCGAGAGCTTCGAGCGCATCCATCGCTCCAACCTGGTGGGCATGGGCGTGCTGCCGCTGCAGTTCATGGACGGCCAGAACGCGCGGAGCCTGGGCCTGGACGGCACCGAGGTGTACGACATCACCGGCCTGGAGGACGGCGCGTCGCGCACCGCCACGGTCACCGCCCGCCGTGCCGACGGCAGCACGGTCAGCTTCCAGACCCACGTGCTGCTGCTCACGCCCAAGGAGGTGGAGTACTTCCGCCACGGCGGCCTGTTGCATTACGTGCTCCGACAGCTGGCCGCGCGCAAGTAAGCCCGCACGCAAGGAAGCCGCCCCCCGGGGCGGCTTCCTTCTTTCCGCAGGCACCGCGTCCGCGGTGCCCCGGCAGGGGCTTCCGCCGCCCGCGGACAACGCGGCGCTTCCTGGCCGGCTGATGCCGGATCAGACACCCGTTCCCGCAGGAGCCGTCGATGTCGCCCCTTGCACGCGTTGAAGGCCGGCTCCGCATACGCCGGCCAGGTCGCCGCTGACGCGGCTCCTACAGGGGGGGCGTCCGCAGCGACCCGGCAGGGGCTTCCGCCGCCCGCGGACAACGCGGCGCTTCCTGGCCGGCTGATGCCGGATCAGACACCCGTTCCCGCAGGAGCCGTCGATGTCGCCCCTTGCACGCGTTGAAGGCCGGCTCCGCATACGCCGGCCAGGTCGCCGCTGACGCGGCTCCCACGGAGGCACGGGTCAGCGGCGCTTCCACTCGGCGTAGTAGAGGCGCCATTGGCCGTCCTCGTCGCGCCAGCCGGAAGTCACCTCCCAGACGCCGGCGCGCTCGGGCAGGACGCGGCCGCCGCCGGTGGCCACCGCGCTGAAGCGGACCGTGGCCCGGTCGCCGTGCACCTGCACCTCGGCCGGCCCCAGGGTCAGGCCGACCCGGGTGTTGGCCAGCAGCTGCAGGCGCACCATCTGTTGCAGCGCAGCACGATCCAGCCCGCCGTTGCCGCTGAAGTCGGCGGCCACACCCTCCATGAAGCGGTCCGCGTGGCGCTCCTCCAGGGCCTCCTGCATGGCCGCCAGCCGCGCGCGCAGGCGCTGTTCCGGCATGTCGCGGCCGCATCCGGCCAGCACGCCCAGGGCCAGCAGGACGGCCGCCACGGCCATGGCCCGGAACCCGGGCCGGCGATTGATTGACATCATCTGCTTCGCCTTTTCCATCCGGGACGGTATGCTCCCACCACCGCGGCGCCGGTAGAAGCCCGTGAAGAACGACAGCACACACCACCTTCGTGAGGGGAGCGCAATGAGTCTGGATCGTCCTTGGCTGCAGAGCTATCCGCAGGGCGTGCCTGCCGAGATCGACCCCGACCGGTTCCGCTCGATCGCGGACGTCTTCGCCAAGTCGGTCGCGGAGTTCGCCGATCGTCCGGCCTACCGCAACTTCGGCAAGACCCTCACCTACGCCGAGATCGACCGGCTCAGCAAGCAGTTCGCCGCCTACCTGCTGGGCGAGCTGGGCCTGAAGAAGGGCGATCGCGTCGCGATCATGATGCCCAACTGCCTGCAGTACCCGATCGCCGTCTTCGGCGTGCTGCGCGCCGGCCTCACCGTGGTCAACGTCAACCCGCTGTACACAGCGCGCGAGCTCAAGCACCAGCTCGTGGACGCCGGCGCGTCGGCGATCGTGGTGGTGGACAACTTCGGCCACACCGTGCAGGAAGTGCTGGCCGAGACCCCGCTCAAGCAGGTCATCACCACCGGCCTGGGCGACATGCTGGGCTTCCCCAAGGGCCCGCTGGTCAATTTCGTGCTCCGCTACGTCAAGAAGATGGTGCCCGAGTACGACATCCCGGGCGCCGTGCGCTTCCGCGACGCGCTGGCCATCGGCAAGCGTCATGCCCTGCCCCCGGTGGAGATCGACCCGGGCGACATCGCCTTCCTGCAGTACACCGGCGGCACCACCGGCGTGGCCAAGGGTGCCATGCTGACCCACCGCAACCTGGTGGCCAACATGCAGCAGGCTTCGGCCTGGCTGGGCGGCAACAAGCTGGAGCGCGGCAACGAGGTGATCATCACCGCCCTGCCGCTGTACCACATCTTCGCCCTGACCGCGAACTGCCTGGTGTTCATGGAGCTGGGCGGCCTCAACCACCTGATCACCAACCCGCGCGACATGCGCGGCTTCGTCAAGGAGCTCAAGGGCACCCGCTTCACCGCCATCACCGGCGTCAACACGCTGTTCAACGGCCTGCTCAACACCCCGGGCTTCGAGGAGGTGGACTTCTCCTCGCTCAAGATCACCCTGGGCGGCGGCATGGCGGTGCAGCGCGCGGTGGCCGAGCGCTGGAAGAAGGTCACCGGCGTGACCCTGGTGGAGGCCTACGGTCTGACCGAGACCTCGCCGGCGGCGTGCATCAACCCGCTGGACCTGAAGGAGTTCAACGGCTCCATCGGCCTGCCGATCCCGTCCACCGACGTGTGCATCAAGGACGACAACGGCAACGTCCTGCCCTACGGCGAGATCGGCGAGCTGTGCATCAAGGGCCCGCAGGTGATGAAGGGCTACTGGCAGCGGCCGGAAGAGACCGCCAAGGCCATCGACGCCGACGGCTGGCTGCACACCGGCGACATGGCGCGGATCGACGAGAAGGGCTTCGTCTACATCGTCGACCGCAAGAAGGACATGATCCTGGTCTCGGGCTTCAACGTGTACCCGAACGAGGTCGAGGACGTGGTGGCGGCCATGCCGGGCGTGCTGGAGGTGGCCGCGGTCGGGGTGCCGGACGAGCACTCCGGCGAGGCGGTCAAGGTCTTCATCGTGCGCAAGGACCCGAACCTGACCGAGGAGCAGGTCAAGGCCTACTGCCGCGAGAAGCTGACCGGCTACAAGCGTCCGCGCTACGTCGAGTTCCGCGACGAGCTGCCCAAGAGCAACGTCGGCAAGATCCTGCGCAAGGAGCTGCGCGACGCCAGGCCGGCGCAGGCGGCCGCCGCCGACGCCCGCCACTGACGCGCGCCGCCACGGGACGCACCGGGGGCGCCGGGCCGCGAGGCCCGGCGCCCTTCGTTTCGGGGCAGCCCTGCCCCGCCCCCGGGGGCTGGCGGGGCGGCCGCCGCGCCCTCCGGACGGGGCCATGACGGCTGCGGGTTTGTGTGTAGCATGGCTGCGCACCCAACGCCCGCCAACCGGGCCTGCCACGGAGACCCGTCAATGAGCACCATCGAGAAGCTGCAGCGTTCCCATCCTTTCTCCACCATCCGCGTGCAGGTGTCGCCGGATGAAAACGCGCACTGGCTGTACATGCACGCGGACGCGGCGCCGGGCGTGCGCCCGTGTTGCCGCTTCGAGATGCTCGAGGAGATGTGGCGCTACATGAGCGCCATGACCCTGCCGGCGGAGCAGCGCGAGCCGGGCCGGCTGCGCCACTTCGTGCTCGCCTCGGACGCGCAGGCCTACAACCTCGGCGGCGACCTGGACCTGTTCATGCGGCTGATCCGCGCCGGCGACCGCGAGGGCCTGCTGGCCTACGCGCGCCGCTGCGTGGAGGGCGTGCACCATGTGCACACCGGCTTTGGCGGCGACGTGCACACGGTGGCGCTGATCCAGGGCGACGCCCTCGGCGGCGGTCTGGAGATGGCCCTGGCCTGCCACACCATCGTGGCCGAGGAAGGCGTGGGCATGGGCCTGCCGGAGGTGCTGTTCGGCCTGTTCCCCGGCATGGGCGCCTACTCGTTCCTGTGCAAGCGGGTCAGCCCGCGCCAGGCCGAGAAGATGATCCTCGGCGGCGAGGTCTACAGCAGCGAGGAGATGTACCGCCTGGGCGTGGTCGACGTGCTGGTGCCCAGGGGCCAGGGCGAGTCGGCGGTGCAGGAGCTCATCCGCCAGCACCAGCGCGCCCCGCACGCGCACCTGGCGATGAACGCGGTGCGCCAGATCGGCCAGCCGGTCACCTACGAGGAACTGCTGCGCATCACCGAGGTGTGGGTGGACACGGCCCTGGCCCTGGGCGAGAAGTCGCTGCGCACCATGGAGCGGATCGTCCGCGCCCAGACCCGCCGTTCCAACGCCGAAGCCGTCGCCTGAGCAGGCCTGGCGGCGCGCCGCGCGCGGGCCCCGTCAGGGCCCGCCGTCGCGCGCACCCTCCTCGCGCTGCTGCAGGCGCCCGGCCAGCGCGGCGCGGCCTTCCTCCAGGGCCGCCCCGAGGGCGGCGACGCGCTGCTGCCACTGCTCGCGCATCTGCCAGTCGGCCAGGCGCATCAGCTCGCTGCCCAGGGCGCTGAGCCGGGCCAGGCCCATGTTGGCCGCCACGCCTTTGAGCGCGTGCGCCTGCTCGCGCACCTGTGCCCACTCGCCGGCCTGGGCGGCGGCGCGGATGGCGACCAGGCAGGCGTTGGCATCGGCCAGGCAGTGGGCAATGAACTCCCGCTCGAACTCCGCACCCATGCCCATGGCCGCCAGTTCGTCCAGGACGGTGGTGTCGAGCACTCCGGCCTCGCCGCCGTCGGCCGTGCGCCGCGCCGCCGCGGCCACGCCCGGGCGGCGGCCGCGCCGGGCGGCGATGTCGGCCAGCACCTCCAGCAGCCGCTCGGCCGAGACCGGCTTGCCGAGGAAGGCGTAGGCGCCGGCCTGCTCGCAGCGCTGGATGGACTCGGGGGTGACGTCGGCGCTGAGCACCACCACCGGCGTGCGCGGGCCACCACCGGCCTGCATCACCCGCAGGTGCGCCAGCAGGTCCAGGCCGCTGATGCCGGGCATGTGCAGGTCCACGATCACCGCGTCGTAGTCGGACGCGGCCAGGGCGTCGAGCACCTCCTCGCCGCCCGGCACGCAGGTGGGCCGGTGCCCGGCCTTCTGCAGCAGGCGCTGCAGGACCATGCGGTTGGCCTCGTAGTCGTCGGCCACCAGGATCTGCATGCTGCGCACGCGCACGCGGTGGCGCAGGAACGGATCGGTGAAGGCGATGACGTTGCCGCTGCGGTCGTAGCGGGTGGCCTCGCCCTCGCTGACCGCCGGCCGCGCCTCCGGCACGGCCAGGGCCGGGGCCGCGAACGGGATCTCCACCCAGAACCGGCTGCCGCGCTCCTCCGGCGTCTCGTAGCCGATGCGGCCGCCCATCGCCTCGGCCAGTCCCTTGGCGATGGTGGTGCCCAGGCCGGTGCCGCCGTGGCGGCGGGCCAGGCCGGTGTCGCCCTGCTCGAAGGCGTCGAACAGCCGCCCGCGCATGGCCGGGGGCACGCCCACGCCGGTGTCGGTGATCACGAAGCGCAGGCGCACTCGCCCGTCGTCCCCGGCCTCGCCCACCGGCGTCACGTCCACCCGCACCCGGCCCTGGTCGGTGAACTTGACCGCGTTGCCGATCAGGTTCAGCAGGATCTGGCGCAGATGCCCGGCGTCGCCGCGCACCAGCTCCGGCACGCGGTCGTCCACCACCACCAGGTAGTCCAGATTCTTGGCCCGGGCCTGCGGCTGCAGGATCAGGCCGACGCTGGCCAGCAGCTCGCGCGGCGAGAAGTCCTCCTCGCGCACCCGCACCTTGCCGGCCTCGATGGCGGAGATGTCCAGCACGTCCTCCACCAGCGCCAGCAGGCTGCGGGTGGAGGCCTGGATGGTGCGCACGCACTCGCGCTGCTCCTCGTCCAGGCGGGTGGTGGCCAGCAGCTCGGACATGCCCGCCAGGCCGTTGAGCGGCGTGCGGAACTCGTGGCTCATGTTGGCCAGGAAGCGGCTCTTGGCCTCGCTGGCGCGGCGCGCCTCCTCGGTGGCGCGGGTCAGCTGGCGCAGCAGGCTGGACAGGTACATGGGCACGGCCACCAGGCCGGCCAGCAGGCCGATGCCCAGGCGCTGCACCTGCGGCTGCTGCCAGTAGTCGGCGGCCAGCAGCACCGTGCCGAAGCTGACCACGGCCATGGCCACCGCCAGGGCCAGGTAGCGGTCGCCGTAGCGCAGGCCGTTGCCGACGGTGACCCACATCACCACCACGTAGACCCAGGCCAGCGGCTCGCCCATGCGGATCATGCCCGCCGCCATCAGGCCGTAGTCGGCGACCATGCCGACGAAGCGGCGCACGTCGGAACGCCCCGGCCGCGCCAGCAGCGCGCCGAAGATGGCCACGCTCAGGCCCAGGCCGGTGAGGACGATGGCCAGGACGTCGCGGTACTGCTCCGGCGACAGGCCGGCGCGGGAGGACGGCAGCAGGACGTAGCCCAGGATCAGCAGGATCAGCACCACACGGACCAGCGCCTGGCCGTGCTCGCTGTCCGGCCGCTGCGACAGGCGTCGCGTCACCCAGGCCGCCAGCTCACGCACGGGCCTGGCCTCCCGGCGGCGTGGGCACGGCGGAGAACTGTTCGCAGATCTGCTCCAGCCGCTCCCGGTTGCGCATCAGCGCGTCCACGCAGTCCGGGTCGAACTGGCGGCCGCGTTGCGCGTACAGGTAGGCCAGCGCGGCGTCGATGCTCCAGGCCTCCTTGTAGGGGCGCGGCGAGATCAGCGCGTCGAAAACGTCGGCCACCGCCACGATGCGCGCCTCCAGCGGAATCGCCTCGCCGGCCAGGCCGTCGGGATAGCCGCTGCCGTCGTAGCGCTCGTGGTGGCGCAGGGCGATCACCGCCGCCACCTGGATGAAGCGGTTCTGGCTGCCGGAGAGCAGCTCGTAGCCGATGCGGGGGTGCTGGCGCATCACCGCCATCTCCTCCTCGGTCAGCTTGCCCGGCTTCATCAGCACCGAGTCGGGGATGGCGATCTTGCCCATGTCGTGCAGGGGCGCGGCCATCTCGATGATGCGCGCGTCCTCCTCCGGCAGGCCCAGGCCCTCGGCCACCAGGCCCGCCACCCGCGACATGCGCTCCAGGTAGGCGCTGGTGCCGGCGTCGCGGAACTCGATGGCGCGGGCCAGACGCGAGAGCGTCTCGCGCTCGCGCTCCTCCACCTCGTGCATGCTGGCCAGCAGGCGCTGCTCCAGCGACAGGGCCCGCTGCTTGACCGTCTCGGCCTGCTGGCGCAGCTGCAGCAGGTTGTGGCAGCGCGCGCGCAGCTCGCGCGGGCGCACCGGCTTGACCAGGAAGTCGATCACCCCCGCCTCAAGGGCGGCCTGGCGCACCGGTTCGTCGCCGACCACGGTGATCAGGATCACCGGGATGTCGCGGTGCTTGGGCAGGCGGCGGAAGCGGCGGGCGAACTCCAGGCCGTCCATGCCGGGCATGCGGTAGTCCAGCAGCAGCAGGTCCACCGGGTTGGCCTCGCACCAGGCCAGTGCCTCCCGGGCATCGCCGAAATCGTGCACGGCCAGTTCCGAGGCGATGTCCTCGATGATGTGGCGCAGCATGGTGCGCGCCGATGCCTGGTCGTCGACGATGACGATGTTCAAGTCCGGACCATCCGCTCAAGCCGCTACGGACCGCCAGAATAGCGCGGTCCCGGCCCGTGCGGCACCCGGCTGGTGCGAACCGGCCGGGCCGGTCCGCGGCGCTCCCGGCCGCCCGCCCACCGGGGGCGCCGGCCGGTGCCGGTTCAGGCGGACTGCTCCGGGCGCATGTACGGGAACAGCAGCACGTCGCGGATCGAGCCCACGCCGGTGAGCATCATCACCAGGCGGTCGATGCCCACGCCCAGGCCGCCGGTCGGCGCCATGCCGTACTCCAGGGCACGGATGTAGTCGGCGTCGAAGTACATGGCCTCGTCGTCGCCGCCCTCGCGGGCCGCGACCTGGGCCAGGAAGCGCTCGCGCTGGTCGTCCGGGTCGTTGAGCTCGGAAAAGCCGTTGGCGATTTCCTTGCCGTTGACGAACAGTTCGAAGCGGTCGGTGTAGCCGGGATCGTCGTCGCTGGCGCGGGCCAGCGGCGAGACCTCGATCGGGTGCGCGGTGATGAAGGTCGGCTGCACCAGGTGGTGCTCCACCGTGGCCTCGAAGATCTCCAGCAGCAGCTTGCCCCAGCCCCAGGACGGCTTGTACCGGATGCCCAGGCGCTCGCAGTGGCGGCGCAGGGCCTCGGCGTCGGTACAGTCGGCGGCGCTGATATCCGGGTTGTGGTGGCGCACCGCCTCGTCCATGCGCCAGCGGCGGAAGGCCGGGCCCAGGTCGATCTCCGCGCCCTCCCAGGCCACCCTGGTGGTGCCCAGCACCTGCCGGGCGGTGTCGCGGATCAGCGCCTCGGTCAGGTCCATGATCTCGTGGTACGTGGCATAGGCCTCGTACAGCTCGAGCATGGTGAACTCGGGGTTGTGCCGGGTGGACACGCCCTCGTTGCGGAAGTTGCGGTTGATCTCGTACACCCGCTCCAGGCCGCCGACCACCAGGCGCTTGAGGTACAGCTCCGGGGCCACGCGCAGGTACAGGTCCAGGTCCAGCGCGTTGTGGTGGGTGACGAACGGGCGCGCGGTGGCGCCGCCGGGGATGTAGTGCATCATCGGCGTCTCCACCTCGAGGAAGCGCCGCGCGTCCAGCCACGAGCGGATATGGCGGATGATGCGGCTGCGCTTGACGAACACATCGCGCGCCTCGGGCGTCACGATCAGGTCCACGTAGCGCTGGCGGTAGCGCTGCTCCACGTCGGACAGGCCGTGCCACTTGTCAGGCAGCGGGCGCAGCGACTTGACCAGCAGGCGCAGCGAGGTGGCCTTGACCGACAGCTCGCCGGTGCGGGTGCGGGTCAGGCCGCCCTCGACGGCGATGATGTCGCCCACGTCGAAGGACTTGAACGCCTCGTAGGCCTCGCCCAGGGCATTGGCCTGCAGGAACAGCTGGATGCGCCCGGACTCGTCCATGAGCTGGGCGAAGCTGGCCTTGCCCATCACCCGCTTGGCCATCATCCGCCCGGCGAGCTTCACCTGCCGGCCCTGCCCCTCCAGCGCCTCGGCGGTCCACCGCGCGGCGTCGGCGTACTCGGCCTGCAGGTCGCCGGCGTAGTCGCTGCGCCTGAAGTCGTTGGGATAGGCATTGCCCTTGGCACGCAGGGCGGCGAGCTTGGCGCGGCGGTCGGCGATCAGGTGGTTCTCGTCGGCGGGCGCGGGCGTGGCGGTGGATTCGGTCATGGGGGATCGGGCGCGGGAAGTCGGGGGCGGCCGGCGCCAGGCACGGCGCCGGGACAACACGGGCGGCGGGGCCGCTGACGCGGCTTACGCCGCGTCGCTGCGTTTGGCGCCGGCCTCCAGGCCGGCCTTCAGGCTGGCCTCGACGAACTCGTCCAGGTCGCCGTCGAGCACCTTCTGCGTGTCGGTGCGCTCCACGCCCGTGCGCAGGTCCTTGATGCGGCTCTGGTCGAGCACGTAGTTGCGGATCTGGCTGCCCCAGCCAATGTCGGACTTGCTGGCCTCCAGCGCGTTCTTCTCGGCGTTGCGCTTCTGCAGCTCCAGCTCGTACAGCTTGGCCGCCAGCATCTTCATGGCGCGGTCGCGGTTGGCGTGCTGGCTGCGCTCGGTCTGGCAGGCCACGACGATGCCGGTGGGGACGTGGGTGATGCGCACCGCCGACTCGGTCTTGTTCACGTGCTGGCCGCCGGCGCCGGAGGAGCGGTACACGTCCGTCTTCAGGTCGGCCGGGTTGATCTCGATGTCGATCTTGTCGTCCACCTCGGGGCTGACGAACACCGAGGTGAAACTGGTGTGGCGGCGGTTGTCCGAGTCGAACGGGCTCTTGCGCACCAGGCGGTGCACGCCGGTCTCGGTCTTCAGCCAACCGTAGGCGAAGTCGCCCTCCACGCGGAAGGTGGCGGACTTGATGCCGGCCACTTCGCCGGCGCTGACCTCCATCAGCTCGGTCTTCCAGCCGCGCGACTCGCACCAGCGCAGGTACATGCGCAGCAGCATCTCGGCCCAGTCCTGGGCCTCGGTGCCACCGGCGCCGGCCTGGATGTCCACGAAGGCGTTGGCGCTGTCCATCGGCCCGGAGAACATGCGCTGGAACTCCAGCTGCTCCACCTCGCGGGCGTAGCGTTCCACGTCCGCGGCCACGGCCTGGGCGGTGTCCTCGTCCTGCTCGGACTCGGCCAGCTCCAGCAGCTCGGAGGACTCCTGCAGGCCCTCCAGCACCCGGGCGATGCCGCCGACAGTCTTCTCCAGGGTCGCGCGCTCGCGGCCCAGCGCCTGGGCCCGCTCGGGGTCGTCCCAGACGTCCGGCAGCTCGAGCTCGCGGTTTACTTCCTCAAGACGCTCTTTCTTGGCGTCGTAGTCAAAGATACCCCCGTAGCGAGACCACACGCTCGGTCAGGTCGGCGATGCGCTGGCGGACGGTGTTCAGCTCGATCATGGGGGGATGCACGCAGTCGGACAAACGGCTGCGGATTCTAGCATCCGCGGCCGCGGATGCAGGCCGGCGCGCGGCCTACTCCCGCCCCGGCACGCTGCCGTTGTCCTCCTGCAGCTCCGGCTTGAACGGCACCTCCGGCGGCGGCCGCGCCACCGCAGGCTGTTCGTTGAGGTTGGGATCGCGGATGCCGCAGCCGCCGCCCAGCTGCAGCAGCGAGACCACGCAGGTCAGCGCCCGGCCGTTGCCGCCCGGGATCGGGATGGAGATGGTCCTGATGCCCTTGCGCACCCACTCGGCCAGCAGCGACTCGTTGGGCCGCCAGAAATCGTCGAACCGGGTGGGCTGGTAGTCGTACGGCGGCCGCTTCAGCCAGGTGCCGGCCTGCTCCAGCCGCTCGCGCGTCCACTCGTCGCCGCCGGCGCTGCCCGGTGGCCCGCGCCCGCCGCCCTCCGCCCCCGCCAGACCCTCGCCGGGCACGCGCACGCGACCCTGCCCGTCGAACAGACCCGGCTCGCCGCCGGGACCGGGCGTGCCCTGGCGCGCCTGGCCCCAGTCGTCGCCAGCCAGCAGGCTCTGCCAGCGGCCGTCGGCCGCCTGGCCCGGGGCCGCGGCGCCCTCCCCGGCCGCGGCGGCCGGCGCGGCGGTGGCGGCCGGCTGCGCCGGCCCGGGCCGGGCGCCGGAGGTCTGCGGCACCTGCGCCGCCGTGTCCGTGGAAGCGGCGGGCGCGGCGGCCGGGGCCGGCGCCGGGCGGGGCGCGGGGATCTCGCGCTCGCGCAGACGCGGCTCCGGCGCCGGGCGCGGCACCGCCTCGACCTGCGGCAGCGGCACGGCCGCGGCGGCCGGCCGCGGCTCCGGCATCGGCCCGGCCACCTCGCGCGGACGCAGTTCCGGCTCGCGCACGGCCGGCGCCGGCACGTCGAGCGGCCGCGGCCGCAGCTGCACTTCCGGCACCACCACCAGCGGCACCTCGCGCGGGCGCAGTTCCGGTTCGCGCACCCGCGGCTCGGGCACGGCAGGCGGGCGCGGCTGCGGCACCTCAAGCCGCGGGGCCACCACCAGGGGCACCTCGCGCGGGCGCAGGGTCACCTCCGGCGGCTCGGGCGCGGCCGGGGCGCGGCGTGTGGGGGGCAGCACGTAGTCGAAGGTGGGCACCTCGACCTCGGTCACCTGCACCGGCTGCTCGGCCTCCACCGGCGCGCTGGTCTCGGCCGGCACCGGCTCCGGCGCGGTGCGCGCGGGGGCGGCGGCGGCCCGGGGCGCAGACGCGGTGGCCGGCGGAGCGGCCGCCGGTGCGGGTTCGGCGGGCGTGGCCGTACCGGCGGCGTCCGCCGCCGTTTCCCCGCCGGCCTGCGGCGCACCGGGATCGCCGCGACCGCTGAAGCCCACCTGCACGCGCTCGTCCCCGCCCCCGGCGGCCGGCGGCGCCGGAGGCAGCGCCCGCACCAGCGCCACCCACACCAGCGCCACGGCGAACAGCAGGTGCATGGCGATGCTGCCGGCCCAGGCGGCGGCACGCAGCGGACGCTCGTCGCGCGGGGCCGGCGCCCAGCCCTGCCGCCACAGCGCGAGGAAGGCGCGCCAGAGCGTCAGCCTCTCGCCGGCCGCGGGCGGCGACGGCGGCCGCCCGGCCAGCAGTCCGGCGATCTCCCGCGCGCTCGGCAGCGGCCGGGCCGGGGCCTTCGGCTGCGCGCGCAGCCACAGGGCCCAGCCCCAGGGCAGCCCGGTGTGGCGTTCGAGCAGCAGACGGCGTGGCGAACGCTCGATGAGCGCCTGGATGATGTCGGCCGCCTTCGCCACGCGACCGTCGCCCCTGTCAGCCCGCGCCGCCGCGCCGCATGTAGGGCGCCTGTCCGCTGGCGTGGTCGGTGGCGTCGCGCACCGCGGTCACGCCGGGCACGCGGGCCATCAGGGTCTTCTCGATGCCCTGCTTGAGGGTCACGTCGGCCAGGCCGCAGCCATGGCAGCCGCCGCCGAAGCGCAGCACCACCACGCCGTCGGCCGACACCTCCTGCACCGTGGCGTGGCCGCCATGCGAGGCCAGCTGCGGATTGATCTCGTTCTCCATGACCCAGCGCACGCGCTCGACCAGCGAGGCCTCGGCGCCCGGGGCCTCGCCCTTGATCTTCGGCGCGCGGATGGTCAGCTGGGCGCTGGTGCCCTGGTGGACGTAGTCGATCTCCGCCCCGTCCAGCCACGGCACACTGTCGGCGTCCACGTACAGGGTGAAGCCCTCGCAGTCCACCGCCCACTCGTTGCCGGCCAGCTCGGACGGCTCGGCGAACTCCAGGCGCGCGTCGGCGCGCGGGGTGCCCGGGTTGACCGCGCTCAGGCGCACGCCCAGGCCGGGAATGGCCTCGCGTTCGATCAGCTTGCGGAAGTGGGCCTGCGCGGTGTCGGAGATGTTGATCATGCGGAGTATTCTAGCCCCGTCCCGCCGCCCGGCTGGCGCCCAGCGCCCGTCCGGCGAACGGAGCGTTCAGGCACTGCGACGGAGAACATCGATGTCAGACCTCATCCCGCTGGTGCAGGCCCACTGCATGCCGCGCGCCCGCGAACACCGGCTCACCCCGGCCCGGGTCGCCGAGCTGCTGCCGCAGGTCCCCGGCTGGGAGGTGGCCGAGGAAGGCCGGGCGCTGGTCCGCACCTTCACCTTCCCGGACTACCATCGCACCATGGCGTTCGTGAACGCGCTGGCCTGGATCGCCCACCGCGAGGACCACCATCCGGACCTCTCGGTGCACTACGGCCGCGTGGTGGTGCGCTTCTCCACCCACGACGCCGGCGGCCTGACCGAGAACGACTTCATCTGCGCGGCCAAGGCCGCGGCCCTGCTGGAGGACTGAACCATGGCCCGCCGTCCCGTCTTTCCACTCCTGGCCGCCGCGACCCTGGCCGTGGCCGGCTGCGGCCGCGATGCCGACCGCCCGGCCGGGCCGGTGATCCCGCCCACCGAGGTCACCGCGGTGGACACCCCGCCGCCGGAGTACCCGCTGGCGCTGGCCTGCGCCGGCATCGGCGGGCAGACCGTGCTCAACGTGACCATCGGCACCGCCGGCACGCCGACGAAGATCACCCTGCTGCGCACCAGTGGCAACGAGGAGCTGGACCGGCTGGCCCGGGAGGCGGTGCAGGGCTGGAAATTCCGCCCGGCCACCCGCAACGGCCAGCCGCTGGAGCGGACCATCCAGGTGCCGGTCAAGTTCACGCCGCCGCAGGAACGGCCGCAGGCCTGCTTCGCCCTGGACGCCGGACGCACACCCGCATCCTGACCCCCCCCGCCCCGTTCCCTTCCCCCGCCCCCATGCCCGACCCCTCGCAATCGGCGGTACTGATCGCCCTGGCGGTGACCCTGGCCGCGGGCCTGGCCACCGGCCTGGGCAGCCTGCTGGTGATCTTCGCCCGCAGCCCCAACCCGCGCCTGCTGGCCTTCGGCCTGGCCTTCGCCGGCGGGGCCATGGTCTACGTGTCGCTGTCGGAGATCCTCAACAAGTCCATCGCCTCGTTCACCCTGGCCTACGACGCGCGCACCGGCTTCGCCTGGGCGACCCTGGCCTTCCTGGCCGGCCTGGTGCTGATCATGCTGGTGGACCGGCTGATCCCCAACCCGCACGAGACGCTCAGCACCGAGGACCCGAGCCTGCGCCAGCAGAACCTGGAGTACGTGCGCCGGGTCGGCCTGATGACCGCGGTGGCCATCACCGCGCACAACTTCCCGGAGGGGCTGGCCACCTTCTTCGCCACCCTGGAGAGCCCGGCGGTGGGCCTCCCGCTGGCCTTCGCCATCGCCATCCACAACGTCCCCGAGGGCATCGCCATCGCCGTGCCGGTCTACTACGCCACCGGCGACAAGCGTTACGCCTTCGTGGCCAGCCTGCTGTCCGGCCTGGCCGAGCCGCTGGGCGCGGCGATCGGCTACGGCCTGCTGTCCACGGTGCTGTCCGAGGCGGTGTTCGGCGCGGTGTTCGGCCTCATCGCCGGGGTGATGGTGTTCCTGGCCATCGACGAGCTGCTGCCGGCGGCCAAGCGCTACGCGCGCGGCCACGAGACCGTCTACGGCCTGGTCAGCGGCATGGGCGTGCTGGCGCTGAGCCTGGTCCTGTTCAAGTGGTGAGCGGCCTCCCGGCGCTCAGGCCAGGCGGTCCAGCACCTCGGCCAGCTCCGGCGCCAGCGGCGCGTTGATGGTGTAGGCGGCGCGGCCCTCGTCCAGGGCGAACTCCAGGGAGGCCGCGTGCAGGAACAGCCGGCGCAGCCCGGCCCTGTCGCGCAGGCGGCGGTTGGCCTCCGGATCGCCGTACTTGTCGTCGCCGGCCACCGGGTGGCCGATGTGCCGCGCATGGACGCGGATCTGGTGGGTGCGGCCGGTGTCGATGCGCACCTCGCAGTAGGAGTGCCCGCCGCGCCGCTCCAGCACCCGGAAGTGGCTCAGCGAGGGCTTGCCGCCCGGGTCCACCTGCACGTGCCGCTCCCCGCCCTGGCGCAGGCCCACGTGCAGGGGCGCATCTACGCTCAGGGTGCCGTCCGGCAGGCGGCCGACCAGCAGGGTCAGGTAGCGCTTGCGCATGCCCCCGGGCCGGCGCATCAGGGCCTGCAGCTCGGCCAGCACCGAGCGCTTCTTGGCCACCACCAGCAGGCCGGAGGTGTCCCGGTCCAGGCGATGCGCCAGCTCCAGGGTCTGGCCCGGGCGCAGGGCGCGCAGGGTCTCGATGGCCCCGAAGCTGATCCCGCTGCCGCCGTGGCTGGCCACCCCGGAGGGCTTGTCCAGGGCCAGCAGGCGGGCGTCCTCGTAGACGATGGCCGCCTCGATCCGCTGCAGCAGCCCCGGCGGCGGGGCGCCGCGGGCGGCCTCCTCGCCCAGCCGGACCGGGGGGATGCGGACCTCGTCGCCGGCGGCCAGCTTGCGCTCGGCCTTGGCCCGGCCGCCGTTCACGCGGACCTGGCCGCTCCGCACCAGCTTGTAGACCAGGCTGCGGGGGGCCCCCTTGAGCTGGCCGAGGAGGAAGTTGTCCAGGCGCTGGCCGTCGCGGTCGTCCGGCACCGTGACGGTGCGGGCACCCGCGCGGGTGGGGGCGGATTCGGTCATGGGGTCGATAATTCTGTTAGACTCGGCCGGCGATGTAAGGGTTTGATTCCGCAGGAGGAAGCCGCAGGGCCGAAAGCCCGGCTTCCCGCGATCCCGGCACAGTGCGCGGCCACCGCCCCCGGGGCGGCCATGTTAGCGGCTTGCAGGCAGACCCGGCCATGGCCCGGTGGTCGGATCACCGGAAATGCTGAACACGTCCCGTGCGGCGCCCGCGCCGCCGGTCCTGCTACACCAACCAGAACAGCAAAGCGCTCCCGCGGTCCGCCGTGGTGTTGCAGCGCTGGAAAACAGGGCCCGACCAGCCGCGCATGCGCGATGGGCGGGAAAACCCGCCTCCGGGCGGGGTTCCAGGCAGCGAACGCCCCGGCGTTCCGCGCGCAGGAGCGCGTGAGGAACGCAACATGAAGCGAATGCTTATCAACGCCACGCAGGCCGAGGAGCTGCGCGTGGCGATCGTGGACGGCCAGACGCTCTACGACATCGACATCGAGCAGCCGTCCAAGGAACAGAAGAAGTCCAACATCTACAAGGGCCGGATCACGCGCCTGGAGCCATCCCTGGAGGCGGCCTTCGTCGACTACGGCGCCGAGCGCCACGGCTTCCTGCCGCTGAAGGAGATCTCCCGCGACTACTTCCAGGCCGGCGTGGACCCGAACAAGGCGTCCATCCGCGAGCTGCTGAAGGAAGGCCAGGAAGTCGTCGTCCAGGTGGACAAGGACGAACGCGGCAACAAGGGCGCGGCCCTGACCACGTTCATTTCGCTGGCCGGCCGCTACATGGTGCTGATGCCCAACTCGCCCTCCGCCGGCGGCGTCTCGCGCCGCATCGAGGGTGAGGACCGCGCCGCCCTCAAGGAGGCGATGGACAAGCTGAACATCCCGCCCGACATGGGCGTGATCATCCGCACCGCCGGCGTGGGCCGCGACGCCGAGGAGCTGCAGTGGGACCTGGACTACCTGCTGAGCGTCTGGCGCGCCATCGCCGAGGCCGCCCTCAGCAAGCCGGCCCCGTTCCTGATCTACCAGGAAAGCCGCCTGATCATCCGCGCCCTGCGCGACTACCTGCGCGCCGACATCGGCGAGATCCTCGTGGACACCGAGGAGATGTACAACGACGCGCGGCAGTTCATGGAACAGGTGATGCCGCAGAGCCTGCGCAAGCTCAAGCTCTACAGGGACAGCATCCCCCTGTTCAACCGCTTCCAGATCGAGTCGCAGATCGAGAACGCCTACGAGCGCACCGTGCGCCTGCCCTCCGGCGGCGCCCTGGTGATCGACCAGACCGAGGCGCTGACCGCCATCGACGTCAACTCGGCGCGCGCCACCAAGGGCGGCGACATCGAGGAAACCGCGTTCCAGACCAACCTGGAGGCCGCCGACGAGGTGGCCCGCCAGCTGCGCCTGCGCGACCTGGGCGGCCTGGTGGTGATCGACTTCATCGACATGGCCTCCTCCAAGCACCAGCGCGAGGTCGAGGCGCGCCTGCAGGCGGCCCTGAAGTACGACCGCGCGCGCGTGCAGGTGGGCCGGATCAGCCGCTTCGGCCTGCTGGAGATGAGCCGCCAGCGCCTGCGCCCGAGCCTGGGCGAGTCCAGCCAGATCGTCTGCCCGCGCTGCGAGGGCCACGGCCGCATGCGCAGCGTGGAGTCGCTGTCGCTGTCGATCATCCGCCTGGCCGAAGAGCACGCCATGAAGGAGAACACCGGGCAGGTGCTGGTCCAGGCCCCGGTGGAGATCGCCAACTACCTGCTCAACGAGAAGCGCGCCGCCCTGCGCGAGATCGAGGAGCGCCACGAGGCGCCGATCATCATCGTCGCCGACGAACACCTGCAGACCCCGCACTACGAGGTCACCCGCCTGCGCGAGAACGAGCTGGGCGAGGAGACCAGCAAGCCCTCGTACCAGCGCGGCACCCAGCGCAAGCTGCCGGTGCACGCCCTGACCAAGGCGCAGCTGAACATCCCGCCGGCCCCGGCCGTGACCAACGTCGCCCCGCCGCGTCCGGCCCCGGTGCGCGAGGAGCCGCCGGCCCCGGCGCCGGCCCCGGCGCCGGCCCCCGCCCCTGCCCCCGCGCCGGCCACGCGCGCCACCGGCTCGATCACCGGCGGCGTGGTCGGCTTCCTCAAGCGCCTGTTCGGCGCCGCCGGCGCGGCCCCCGCCGAAACGCCGGCCCCGGCGCCGGTCGAGGGCGGTCGCGGCGGCCGTGGCGGCCGCCGCCGTGGCGAGTCCGGCAACGGCCAGGCCAACGGCAACCGCGGCCAGCAGGCGCAGAAGCAGCGCGGCCAGCAGGCCAAGGGCGGCAACGGCCAGGCGCAGCCGGCCAAGGGGGAGCGGCCGGACAAGTCCGAGCGCCAGGCCCGCGCGGAGAAGGAGAAGGCGCAGCAGCAGAACGCCCAGGGCAGCCGCCAGCAGAAGCAGCGGCAGAAGCCGGCCGAGGCCGCCGAGGCGCCGGCCGCCAGGCCGGCGGTGCAGCCGGCCGCGCCGCGCGCCGAGGAGGCCCGTCCCGCGCCGCAGGCCGAACCGGCCCCCGCCACGCTGACCCCGGTGGCCGCCGCGGCCGTCACCGGCGGCGCCGCCGCGGCGCTGGCGCCGGCCGCCGAGCCGCAGGCCGTGGAAGCCGCCGCCATCACTCCGGCCCCGGAACCAGCCGCCGAGGCCGGCAACGGTGAAGGCGCCGCGCCCGAGGGCGGCGCCCGCCGCCGTCGCGGCCGCCGTGGCGGCCGCCGCCGTCGCCGCGGCGGCGGCGAGGCCGCCGCGCTGGCCCAGGAGGGCATCGAGTCCGCGCAGGACGCGGCCGAGGGCGGCGAGGGCGACGGGGCCGAGGCCCCCGCCGCGGATGCGGCCTACGCCCACGCCGGCGACATCCACGACGAGGCGCAGGCCGCGCCGGTGGTCACCGCCGGCCAGCCGGAGTTCGACTTCGACGACATCGCCCCGGCCGCGCCCGCCGCCGCGGTCCCGGTGACGGCCACCCCGGCCGCGGCGCCGGCCGACGCCGCGGCGCCGAGCGACGCGATGCCGGCCGACACTGCACCGGCCAGCGCCGAAGTGGCGCCGCCGGCCGCGGATGCGCCCGCCGCGGAGCCGGTGGCCATCGAACCGGCCGCTCCGGTGGCCGAAGCGGCCGCTACCCCGGAGGCCGAGCCGGCCGCCGGGATGGTCGAGCCGATCCAGGCCCCGACGGAAGCGGCCGCCCGGGCGGCCGCGGACGCGCCGGCCGAGGTGGCCGCTGCGCCGACGCCGGCCGATGCCGCCGCCAGCGCGCAGGATGCCGCGCAGGCCGAGGTGCCTGCAGCGGAACCGGAAGCCCCTGCTGCCGCGGCCGAGGCCGCGCCGGTCCCGGCTGCGGTGGAGGAAACCGCCGCGGCGGCCGAAGCGCCGGCACCGTACACCACGCCCGGCCTGTTCGACACCCTGCCCGCCGAGCCTGCGGCCGAGGCCGCCGGGGCTCCGGCCGAGCCGGCACAGGTGGCCGAACCCGTCCAGGCCGAGGAAAAGGCCGAGGATGCGGCGCCTGCCACGGACGGTCAGGACGATCCGGCCCGCCCGGCCTGATCCACGCCACGACGCGGCCTGCCGGTGGCCCCGGCAGGCCGCGTTGCTTTCTGCGGAATCCCATGCGCGTGCGCGGGCACGCGGAAGACGCGGCGACCGGCACGTCGCCGGACACCGGCGGCGCTACAGCGCCTCGCCCGGGTCCATCAGCCCGTAGCGCGCGGCCAGCCGCGCCAGCGCGATCGTGTCCTGCACGCCGAGCTTCTCGAACAGGCGCGACTTGTGCGTGTTGACCGTCTTGGCGCTCAGCCCCAGGCGGCGCGCGATGGTGTCCTGGCGCAGCCCCTGCACCAGCAGCATCGCCACCTCCAGTTCACGCGGCGAAAGCAGGTCGAACGGCGAGCTGCCGCCGTCCACGCGCGACAGCGCCAGCTTCTGCGCCACACTGCTGCCGAGGTAGCGCCGGCCCAGTGCGGCGTCGCGCACCGCGCGCAACAGCTCGCGCGCATCGCTGCCCTTGCCCACGTAGCCGTAGGCGCCGACGTCGAGCAGGCGTTTGGGCAGCGGCCCGTCCTCGAGCACCGACACGATCACCACGCGCCCGGGCAGGCCGTCGCGCACGATGCGCTCGGTCACTTCCAGGCCGCTGATGCCGGGCAGGTGCAAATCACAAAGAATGACGGTCGGCCGCGCCCCCGGCAGGCGCGCCAGCGCCTCTTCGCCGGTCTCGGCCTCACCAACCACCTCGATGTCGGTCTCCGCCGACAGGATCATGCGCATGCCCGTCCTGACCAGCGCATGATCGTCCACCAGGAACACGCGAATGGTCATGCCGCTCCCCCCGGTATGCCCAGTTCCAGACTAGCTTTCGCGCTCGTTCGCCGGCAAACAAGCGACCGGCAGTTTACTGTTTCCGTGGAAACGGGAGCACGTGACAATCGGGGGATTGCAGGATCACGCGCGCCATGCGCAACGCAGCTTCCCGCCGCTGTAAACCGGACGCAGGAAAAATCCGATACAGGACTCGGCCGTATGCCTACGCGCCTGCATCGCCTGGCGGGACGCGAATGACGGGTATCGGGGCAGTGCTGGCGGAGAGGGTGG
>ERZ777010.127-NODE-127-length-98039-cov-10.386012_pt1 | contig 98039 bp, 93 predicted proteins | sample MGYA00374963_ERZ777010 | MGnify/ENA primary metagenome ERZ777010 (study PRJEB29309, sample SAMN06268256) | bioreactor metagenome | isolation source: Joint BioEnergy Institute, California, USA | place: USA:Joint BioEnergy Institute, California, USA | collected...
GTGGACTTTGAAAGTCTGCCGGTTGTAATACCCAGCTGTCTGTTAGTGTTGGCTGCTGCCATATTGTGTTGAATTCTCATATGTATATTCCTCCTTGAATTTATATTTTACGGCTTCCATGCCGCATTTAACTTTATCTTCCTTACCGGCATACACTCCGGAAGGTTTAATCATAGCAAGAATCCTGCTATACTAAGTTAATATTTGTCATACTATATATCGGCAAAATTTTAAAAAACTTTATACCTTTTTTTAATTTATTAATTTTTTTTGTCATAGAAGTACGATTGCGAATCCGCTCTTTTTGACATGTTTTTATAATAATTTGCCACCGTCTCATTACTTATTCTGGCTTTCCCGATTTCCTTGCGTTTTCTTGACAAGACAGCTTCGAGACCGGTTTTATTGGTTTTTTCTAATACCTGTAATCTGACACTTAAATCAGTAACTTTTGTCACTAATTCTTTAAGGGATGTAATTTCGGATTGATATGAATTGCCGTTTTCTTTTAATTCTTCTCTTACACGGTCATATACCATCTCAAATCCTTTATCAAGCTCCGAAAGGCTGTTAATCAGCTCTTCTTTTAAAGCTATGGTATTCATAAATTCGTCATCGTTAAATTGTTCGGCGTTTATTATATTTTGCTGCCTGATTGTTATCTGCATCAGTTCATTTAAAACCGTATATTTTTTATTTAATGAATCAATCAGTATTTGTATATATGTTTTTTTATAACCGTTATTTAATTCCATCCCTTACTCCTTTATGTTGCTCTGTCTGTATACCTGACTAATCTAAGCACCTGTTTTGGCTGCCTTCATAACTTCTTTCCAGGTATCACGCATATCCCTGATATATTTCAAGGCTTCTTCCAATATTTCCTTATCTTTCTTTATATTAGCTTCAACCAGTCTGCGGAATATGTAATCGTAAACCATTTCAAACTGATTTGCAACCGGATATGTAAAGTCCAGTGTAGCTCTGAGTTCTGTTATTATATTTTCTGCTTTTATAATGTTTTGATTGGCTTTTTCAACATCATTTTTTTCAATAGCTATCAAAGCCATATTGCAGAATTTGATTGCACCTTCATACAGCATTAATGTTAATTCTGCTGGGGATGCCGTCAGTATTTTATTGTCTTTGTATACCGATGCAGCATTAACAGCCATTATAATAACCTCCTATAATTTCACTAATTGTTGTTCATTCCAAGCATTGACATTAAAAATGAACTTTGTGAATTCATTTTTGCCAAGGCCGATTCCATAGCCGAAAATTGTCTATAATATTTTTCTTCCAATTCGGAAAGACGGTCTTCCATTCTCTTTAATTCCGATTTATAGTCCGTAATTTGCTTTGCCAGTTCCTTGTCATTATAAACCGTCAAAGCACTGCTTAAAGAAGTACTCTTCATCTTTTCCGTCAATGTATTATATAAATCGGATGCTAATTTACTAAGCACCTGCATTACTTCGTCAGGATTATTGTTGAGCGCATCCATAAGCTTGTTTTCGGATAACGCAACAGAGGCAAAATCACTGTCTCCGCTGATATGAAGAAGACCTTTTTCACTATAATCTCCGGTTACAATTCCAAAGCTGGAAAGGGAATATTTTTTCCCGTTTATGCTAACAGAATCACTTAAGATATCACGGAATGTAGTGATAAGACTTCCCAGTGTATTGTCTCTTCTTAATAAGGCATCCTTGATTTTTGACTCCCACTTTGCAATCTGCTCATCTGTCATTTTCTCTTTTTCTTCATCCGTAAGCGGATCAAAACCACGGGCCGAATCGGCATAATATGCTTTATTGAATTCAGTAATCAGTTCGTTATATGCTTTTACAAAATCCTTAACCATATTATAGACAGCTTCGGTATTGTTTGAAACCGTTATGCTTATTTGCTCGTCAACTGCTGTTGTTTCTTTTAAAATTAAAGTCAGGCCGTTTACAGTGAAATTATTGGAGGAACTCGTAAGCGTTACACCATTGTATACTATTTCAGCGTCCTGGGCATCTACTACACTGGCTTTTGATCCAAGTCCAAGCTTCTCAAGAATTTCAGGATTAGAGGATGTGATAGTAAATTCATTTTCTTTTCCGCTTTCTTTAGAACTGATGAAAAAGCGATTATGTACCGTGTCAAAGTTAGCATTTAATCCTGCTTTTTTTAAGGCGTTTACAAAATCTCCTACGGTTTTGTTCTCATCAATTGTAAATTCTGTTGACTGTTCACCTATTTTAATAGTTATCGTAGGATTTGAAGACGCATCAATATCAAGATCAGTCAGCTTGGTGCTTAAACTAATATTTGCTTTATTAATCTTATCTCCGGTCATAAATTGTGCACTGGCAAGCTGTTTGACTTTAATAATATGGGTTCCGTCAGCCGCATTTGTCCCTGCGGTTACTTCTACTTTGTTCTGATTGGAAGAAACAGCTTTTTTGGTTAAAAACGAACTCTGAAAACGAAGCTTTGAAAGTTGGTTAGTATAAAAAGAGTAAATCTTTGAGTTAAGCTCTTTCCATTTTTCCTGCTTCCACTCAGTTGTTGTAATTTTGTTTTCTATTTTGGTAGCCTTTAGCCTGTGTGCTTTCATTAATTGTTCTATAATAAAATCAGTATCCATTCCGGATGCCAAACCCGTCAAACGCAGTTCACCCATGGTCGCCCCTCCTATCTTCTTTCGTCAATTAAAAGACCTGCCAGTTCCCACATTTTTTGTATCGCATTAAGTGTTTTTTCCGGGGGTATTTCCCGTATAACTTCCTTGGTATCTTTGTCCGTAACCCTGATTATAATCCTGTTGGTTTCCTCATGATAATCGAATTCGCATTTAATATTATGGCGCTTTAAAATGTTGTTTGCTTTTGCAATCTCTTCTTTTACATATTGTTCATTAATTTCTTTTTGATCTCCGTTCAATTCGTTTACAGTCTGAACTTTGCCTTCATCATTCATTCCGTAATCTGTCTTTTTGCCTGAAAAATCCCTTGTTTTTGTGGTTTGTACGACATCCTTCTGATATGTGGTAACGTTTATTCTCTCTAAGACCATATTTGCACCTCCTTGTGTTCTCATTTTTATATGTTTACGATACCCTTCTTACGTCCTCCATGACTGCAATATTCGGGCACTTTCTTATACTAATATATCGGCATAATAATTAAAAATCTTTATATACCCCAAAATCTGCCCCAATTATTTAAACAGCTCTTTCAGGACATCACCGTTTATTTCTGCAGATGCCGCTTCCTTATTTGACTCTAAGATCTGCAGGTAAATTTCTTTTCGGTATACGGGAATTGATTTTGGAGCATTAATGCCTATTTTAACCTGATCTCCTCTTATTTCCAGTATTGTTATTTCAATATTATTTCCTATCATAATAGATTCGTTTATTTTTCTCGTCAGGGCCAGCATTATTTGCCCTCCTTACCGGCTTTTGCAGCCTTTAATTGCTGATAAAAATAGTATTTAATTTCGTAATCGGTATTTTCCACTATTACCTGGCATCCTTTTCTTAAATCGGCATTGATTACAAAAGGTGCTTTTAGATTGGCAGATATCCTTGTTATATCATTGGGTACTGTGACAGAGACCAAAACTATAATATTATCGGGAGTAAGTTCCCCCAAGGATTGCAATAGCTCATCCTCAACAGTAGGGTTATAATCAGGTTTTATAATAAAAGGGCTTATAACTGGAATTGCAAGAGCCGGTTCCTCAAGACTCTGAAGCCATGATATCTCCGGTCTGTCCCCGTCTTCATTGTCATATAAAATAGCATAGTTTTTACAGTCTTCAAAACCCAAGATACCCTGTTCAAAATGTATAATCTTCTCCTCGTCCAGATCTACTTCCCCGAAATGTCTTGTTTTTATTAACATCAGTTTCTCCTTTCTATAAAACTCTTAATTTTTTATGTAACCAGAGTTTTATCTAAGAAAATCCAATAATGAATTCTGGACAACCCGAGAAGATGCAGACAAGGATGCATTATAAATCATATAAGCCGAATTAAAGTTAATGATTGTATCGACTATATCAGCGTCCTCGTTCTTGGAAAGCAGCTCGGTAAAATCAACTTTCTGACTGGATAATCTGTTTTCCGTAAGCCTTAATCTGAATTGTCTGCTGCCCAGATCTGCAACTGCGACGTTTACTCTGTCCTGTTCTTCATTGCTGCTTGTAATACCCCTTGCAAATGCTTTTTGCATAATTTCTTTTCTCAGTGTTAATTCCGTATTTAACTGCTCAAGCATCTTGTTGTAGCGTTCTACATCATCGGGCGTAAGATTAGTGTCCTTAAGCCTCTTTTCTACTTCCTGAATTTTGTATTCAGTATGAATTACATCGTTAACGCATTTTATTATATCGTCAATATCTCTTCCGATTTTATGAGATATAGCATCGGAGGCTTCCGTATTTATGGTTAATAATTGATTAAAGTTTACTTCATACTGAATTTCCTGCTTTGATTTAGTAAATGTAATTGGATCTTGTTCAGGCTTGCTTAAATCGGTCATAACACAGTTGAAATAATGCTCAGGTTTTAATTCCCCTTTTTCAAAACTTGTTTTTACATATGTAAGTTCTATATTGTCCGCAATTCTTAAGTCGTTATATACATCTTCATGTAATATAAGCTCTCCGGTTTCATATATAAAATTAACAAAACCAGGTTCAGGCTTATAAGCATTGGGGTCGTTTACTGATACTGTCTTTATGTTCGTTATCGGTGTCTGTTCTACCGATTCCGTATCACTGACAGGCAATGAAAAACGGATACTGTCTATTACTATATCTTCCAGCCTGTCGTATGACAGTTTTATGCGGTATGTGTTTTCCAACTGCGGAGGTGTATCAAAATTCACGGTAGTATCATCAAAATCCTTCAGTTCATAAGCCCCCGAAACCCTGAATACGGTTTCAATATCTTTGCCTGTGAATTTTTCCGTAATGTCATACCGCAGATTATCTGTTCTTTCCATGAATGTTAATGAACTGTCGGTTTTATATCCGGTAAATACATACCTGCCGGCATAGTTGGTATTGCCTTCCTGATATATCTGCTCTTTTATCTGACGCAGATTCTCTACAATCGCAGCCCTATCTTCTGCGGTCAATGTATCCGAACTGCCTTGAACACAATATGTATTCATCTTCCTTAACAGTTCATTAATAGTCGTTAAGGCGCTTTCCGTCACATCCATCCATGAAAAAGCATCCGGTATATTTTTTTCGTAATACTGATTTATTTCGGTAATGCTTGTCCTAAGCTTAAGGGCACGGACAGTAATAATCGGATCATCTGACGGCCTTTGAATCTTTTTGCCTGTTGAATACTGCTCTTCCAGTTTTGACAAATTAATTTTATTTTTATTTATATTACTGAGCATATTGTTTGTCATCATGCGGGTTGTAATTCTCATGGAACACCTCCTATGCTATATAAAAGCCTATACACCCATATAGTTTATCAATTTATCATAAATTTCATTCATAACGGATACTACTTTTGCCGAAAGGTTATAAGCATTTTGGAAGCGGACAAGATTCATCGCCTCCTCGTCTATATCAACTCCCGATATGGACAATTTATGGTTTGATATGGCTTTCAGTATATTTTCCTGACTTTGGGTAAAATTATTCGCTTTTCTTGTATCTATTCCTATATCCGCCACCAAAGTCTGCATAAAACCTGCAGGGGTACCCGTTCCGAACATGGACTTATCGTCTTTTAATCTGATCAGTTTTTCTACGATATCATTGTTATCTATTCCGTTCAGTACGTCGGTTGAGGCGGCAAAGTTTCTCGGATTGTTTATCAGCATACTATTGATTGTGAAATTCTCTGCTGTCATAAAATAGTAAGAACCGTATAAGGGCTGGTTACTCGGCACATCTTCATAAAAGCTGCCGGTCTGTGAATTAAATGTACTGTAGTCGTAATAATAATAATCGTCTGAATCCGCGTAAGGGCCAAATACATACTCTCTGCCGCTTACTTTATTGGTTGCGGTAAAGAAATCCATTCCGGCATCATTGTCAAGGTCTCTTCCTGCCCTGTGAATATCATTGAAAGCCTTGGAAAAAGTCCGTATAAATTCATTCATTTGATCAAGATAATACGGAATTCCTTTATAATTTATGCTTTCACCGATTGACGCGGTCGCATCCACAAACTGTGATTTCAAAGGCTCTTTCAGCTCGAACGTGTATATAAATTCCCCGGTTGTCTCGTCAATCTTTACTTCAAAACCAGCGTAGGCATACTCTTGATTACCTAATTTTATTATACCGGTTTCGGGGATATTTAGTTTCTCTACCGCATTAATGGTAGTTCCTGTAACTACAATAAATGTTTCTCCTGCTGCTGCGGTAACTTTACCCTGCAGATTATGCAGGTTGTTGCCGTCTCTTAGTTCATACAGGCCTTTTAAAGCTCCGCCGATATTTGGGCTTCCCAAATTAAATTCCTGACCGTTTTCCCAATAAACATCATAGAGTCCGTCAATATCATTCTGATTTTGCTTATATTCTCTCGGAACAACCTTAAGCTTGTTATATTCTGCAGTATCAACCAGCGTTTGTCCGTCGATTTTTATAACATAGCTGGTTACTCCGATCCCGTCTCCTACCACTTTTTCTGTTACAGTAATATTGGCTATTTGCGACAGTTCGTCAACCAGGAGATTTCTTTGGTCTCTAAGGTCATTGGCCTTTCCTCCGCTGACTTCCAGGGTATTAATCTGCTTTGTCAGAGAGGCTATTTGTTGAGCTATGGAATTTATTTTTTCGACCATATTTCGTATTTCAAAATTACATTCTTCCTGTATCTTTTTAAGATTAGTAGACAATGAATTGAAATATTCGGTCAGACTCTTACCGTAATTTATTACCTGAGTCCGTGCAGTCAGACTGGACGGGTTATTGGAAAGCTCCTGCAGGCTTTTGTAAAGCGAATCAAAAGAAGTTGTAAACCCTTCCAGAGTAACTTCATTAAAATAATTCTCTATCTCTGTCATGTAATGGGACTTGGCAGCGTACTCACCAAAAATCGTATTATTTTTTCTGAACTTTAAATCATAATACTCATCTCTTAACTGATTTACACCGGTAACGGTAACACCGGTTCCTGCCATCCCGTATGTACTGTTCATTCTAAGAGGTTTTCCTGCCTGTATGCCCATAACCTGCCTAGAATAGCCTTCTGTCTCCGCGTTGGCTATATTATGGGCAGTTACATTCAGTGCAGCTTTATATGCATATAATCCGGTTTTTCCTATATTTAATCCGAAAAATGTTGATGCCATAATACTCTCCTTACATATTCATTATTATGTGTTCGAGCATTTCGCTTACTACTGTTATATACCTTGCAGCGGCATTATAGGCATGTTGGAACTTGATCAGATTGGTCAACTCCTCGTCGGACGAAACACCCATTATTTCCGCTCTCTTATTGTCAATGCTGTCAACCATGGATGACTGATTTGAACTTATCGTATAAACCTGTTCTCCCCAATTGGCAATCTCAGATATGAAAGAAACATAATAGTCGTTAAAATTATTCTTTGTTAATGAATTAGGTGATAAGGTAGCAAAAGGTTTCTGCCAGCCTTCCAAAAGTTTTTGGGCAGTTTCTATATCAAACGCTCCTGATCCGTCATTCTTTGATAAAGGAAGAAGGGACTTGTTAAGCAAAATATTAGGATTAACTTCTATCTCGCTTATAGTATATAAGGAGTAATTATCATTGGGGTCTTCTTCAATATAAACTTTAGCCAGTATGGTCTGAATTCCCCCGTCTTCGTCCATTATCTGAATTTCTCTTTCCTCATAACGGGGCATAGACTTTCTTGTAAAAAGCGCTTCACCCATTATCTTTTGAGAATCCATACTTACGGGAGCGTTTTCTTCGTCCAGTATTTTTATTTTGCTTCCGTCGGCTAAGGTTACTTCCTTATTAGGACACAAAATGTCATTTACCATGGTTACTATGCCATGTATCAATTGATCAAACTGGGCCTGAACAGTCATTATGACAGACGGGCTAATCTTGTTGTTATATTCCCTTACTGCTTCCTCGTACTCGTGATCTGTTTCATATCGTTCACGAACCGGAATATCAGTATAATTAGCCTGTCTGTTACCCCTTGCTAAAAGCAATCCTTTCAGGTAACCGATATCTGTATCGTATACCGATGAAGGGGGCCTGTCAAAGTTAAAGACATCAACCTTGCCGTGTGCCACCCAAATAGGTTTCAGCATAGGGGAATCTTCACTGATTTGCACCGTTTCCATATGGTATACCAAATCTTCAGTTACAAAAGGCATCCCTTCCAAATTAACGGTGACTACCCCTGATTTGTCTTCTCTATATGTAATATAGGCAATCTGACTCAGTTCATCCAAAAGCAGGTTTCTTTGATCCCGTAAATCATTCGCATTTTCCAGCCCTGAACTTTCGTACTGCCTAATCTTTATATTCAATTCCTTAATTTGGTCTCCGATTTCATTTATCCGTTTAACCTGTTCAATTATTTGAGTATTTAAATTAACCTGATAATCGCTTAACTGACTATATATATTATTTGCCCTTTCAACAAACGAAACCGCTGTTTGAACAAAAGAAGCCCGGGCCACAATATTGTCAGGCTCCTTAACCAATTCCTGCAGGGCTTCCCAGAACTCTTTCATCGTGTTCTGGAACTGTACCCCTTCAAGTTCTCCGAATAATCCTTCTATTTCATAAATGGTCTGATATTGTGAGTCATAAAAGCTCTTTCTTCCGATCTCTTCTCGATAAGCCCTGTCCAAAAAGACGTCTCTGACCTGTTTTACTTCTGCAAAGTCGACTCCTAAACCCACTTGCAGAGACGAAAGATAGGATTCCCCCAATTTAACGTATTTAAAGTCTCTAAAAATCGGCTGCTGTCTTACGTAACCTTTAGTATCTACATTTGCCAGATTATGTGAAGTCACGTTCAGAGCAGCCTGACTGACATTTAAACCCGATACGCCGATATATAATCCGTTAAACGCCATATGCATACCACCTTAAGTATAGATTTACTTACTGTTTTGCATCAAACATTCCTGTTCCCGGAATTTCATCATAGCTCTGCGATGCATTTTTATTGTAAGTATTATTGCCCGGCGACATCCTGATGCTTTGTATAAAATTCATATTAAAATCAATCATTTCCAGGGATTGCTCAATCAAATCTTTATTTCTGTTGTTTATTTCAGCCAAAAAACTGACTGTTTTTTTAAGTTTGTCATGCAACTCGGAAAGTACCCTTTTTTCCTTCTGCTCATCGTTAAGCAACTCAATCAGGGTTTTTAAATTCATATTGCCGTCTTTTTTCCCCAGAACTGTTTTTATATCTTCCATTACTTTACCTCTTTTGTTCTCCAGGGAGGTTATTCTGTCTATTGCCTCCTGTTCCTTTGCCGTAATATTTTGCAATGCCGCCGTGTCATTATTTACGATAATCTGTGTCTTTTCATTAGCTATAGGAATCAGGCTGCTGTAGATTTCTTGTTCTTCGTTTAATATATTGATTAATTCTTCAATTAGGCTTGCCACGGTATACCTCATTTCCTTCTGATATTAAAATCACCTTGTGATCTATATCAGTTCATCAAAATAGCGGTTTACAATTTTTTCGGCTACTTCTTCCATACTGACATTGTAAGTCCCGGCTTCCATGCGTTTCTTTATTTCGTTAATTTTATCTGTTCTTACATCCGGTATTTGTGAAATTACCTGTTTTGCCAAAGTATAGTCATTTCCGGTACGGGACAATTCCAATTTATCACCGTAGCTTATTGCATCTGTCTTTTTAACTTTGCTTACTTTTCCGGAATTTAAGATCTGTCCGATCTTATTAAATCCGTCTATCCGCATCGTTTCTCACCACCTAACCTATAAAATTCTGCTCAATCCTATATTATTTATCGGCTTTTTTCAAATTTATATTATAGCAAAATTTCATTTTTTAAATACTATATATAATTAATATGCGCATTCTTCGACATTGTTTTCTTAAATAAAATAACACAAGCATAAATCCTCCGATTAAGAGAATTTATGCTTGATACATATTAGTCCATTTTATGTCTATTGATTGTTATTTATTTGTTCCTTAAGGATTTCAATAGCCTTTTGCAACTGGTTATCCTCATCGAAAGGAATAGTAACCATTTGCTTTAGCTCATCAGCCAATTCCACCTCTACATCCGGCACAATTCCAATTCCGTGAATATTGCGTCCCTTTGGAGTAAAGTACTTTGATATGGTCAGTTTTACCGCTGTTCCGTCGGTTAAAGGAATAACTTTTTGCACTATTCCTTTCCCATAGCTTGTTGTGCCAACAATGGTTCCTATACCGTAATCCTGTATGGCTCCCGCAAAAATCTCTGATGCGCTGGCACTTTTTCCGTTGATAAGTACAGCAAGAGGTTTTTCAAATCTGTCAGGATTAGTGGTTTTTTCATTTTCCCGCTTCTTATATTTATCTTCAGTATAAACCACAAGTTTACCTTTGGGAAGAAAACGGTCCAATATATTGACCACAGCTTCCATTAATCCGCCGGGATTATCTCTTACGTCAACAACCAAGGCTTTCATGCCCATCTTTTCCAATTCATCAACCGCAGAGTAAAACTGGGAAATGGTAATCTCATCAAACTCGAGGATTTGAATATACCCTATATCATCGTCAAGCATTTTATGTTCTATGGTTGGTATGTTGATTTTTTGCCTTACTATAGTAAAATCTATAGGTTCGTCGACACCTTCCCTGATTATGGTAATGTTAACCTTGGTGCCTTCTTTTCCCTTCATTTTGCTGACAACCTCGGATAAGTCTTTACCGGTAACTTCTTCCCCTTCAACCTTATAAAGGATATCATCCGGAAGCAGCCCCGCTTTGTATGCCGGAGAATCCTTATATGGTTTTACAATGGTTATTATACCTGTTTTCATATCCTGGCTAACGACTGCCCCAATACCATGGTAGACACCTGTAGAACTTTCAATTAAGCTTTTATATTCATCCTTGGTAAAATATGTTGAATAAGGATCTCCCAAACTGTTTATAAAACCTCTATAGATGCCGTTTTCCAGCGCTTCTTCATCTACTTCGTCAAGATAATAAGTATCTACCAGTTTCTGCAAAACAGACAGTTTTTGAATAATAAAATCATAAGGGTTATTTTCTTCGTTCTCGGAAGACGTTATGTCACTCTTTGCAGCGCTGTTTTTCTCGGGTGTGTCTAATACAAAGAAGTAAGTTCCGCCGACTACCAGGAACAGTAATACTGCTCCGAACAGCCCCGAAAGAAAACCCATCAGAAAATTTTTCCTCATTATTAATTGTCCTCCTAACATTAGCCTGGTAAAAGCCGAAAAATAAATCTTTAAACTTTATCTTTTCGGCGTTAAAAATTTTAATAATCCAACTGTTCCATATATTTCATGTACTTAACTACCATTAAAGCTATCTTGAATGTAATGGCATCTTCAAAAACCCGCAAATCCAGATTTGTAGTCTTTTGAAGCTTATCCAGACGGTAAACTAGGGTATTTCTGTGGATATATAATTGTCTTGAAGTTTCGGATACGTTAAGGTTGTTCTCAAAGAACTTGTTTATGGTTGTTAAGGTTTCTTCATCGAATTCATCGGGTGACTTGCCGTCGAATATTTCTTTAATAAACATTTTGCATAAAGGCATGGGAAGCTGGTATATAAGACGTCCGATTCCTAAGTTGTTGTATGCTACAATATTTCTGTCGCTATAGAAAATCTTGCCTACGTCCAAAGCCATCTTTGCTTCTTTATATGATCTGGAAACATCCTTTATCTCATTGACTATGGTACCGTAAGCCACATGAACCTTGGACATAGCTTCCATGTTCAGCATATCAAGAATAACCTTAGCTGTTTTATTTACATCATCATAAGTTTCATTTGGCTTTAGTTCTTTCACCAAAATAATATTTTTCTCGTCTACTGCAGTTATAAAATCTTTTGTTTTTCCTGAAAACAGGCTACGTACAGTTTCGAGTGCATTTGTATCTTTCTCGTTCTTTGTTTCAATGATATATACAACCCTGCGGGCTTCGGTGTCTATATGAAGTTTTTTCGCACGGTTGTAAATGTCAACCAGCAACAAATTGTCCAAAAGCAGGTTCTTTATAAAATTATCTTTATCATAACGTTCTTTGTAGGCGACCAAAAGATTCTGTATCTGGAAAGCAGCAATCTTTCCTACCATAAATACATCTTCACTGTCACCTTTTGCTACTATAACATATTCCAACTGATGCTCGTCAAATACCTTGAAAAATTGATATCCCTGAATCGCCTGACTGTCTGCGGGAGATGCCACAAAAGATAATACAATATTTTCATATTGCTCCGGATTTTCTACAGTCGATGCAAGAACTTTACCTTCCGTATCCATTACCGAAATATCAATTCTTGTAATATTTTTTAACCCTTCGATTGTATTTTGCAGTATTTGATTCGATATCATATTTACACTCCTTTAAGTATTATATTTCTATTTTCACTTAAAATTCATAGATACTAGTCCCATTTTATCATTTTGTTCGTAGAAAGTAAACTATTTTTATTAAAATTACATAAATTATTTCGTACAATACTGTCAAATCATTATAAAATACAATTTGTTTATTTATTAAACTAATATCTTATTATCTTATACAAAATCTAATACAGACTGTTTTCATATACGGGCTTACCGTGTTTTAGCCAAAGCACATAAGTATTTTTTTTTCTTAATTTTCATAAATTAATATTCATATTATTTTTTTATAATACATCAAAATTCACAAAAAGAGTTCCTATGCAGAAACTCTTCATCCAAGCATAATTGATTTCCATTCATTTTATAATTTATAGAAAGCACCAATATACTTGCGTAATATCTATCAAAACATTTCTTACAACTATGCCGACAATCATAAATAAAATAGCTTACCTGTATTTATTAATCTATAGCTTTAAAGATGATATGCTATTACATAAATAAGGGAACACCGAAGTGTTCCCTTTAATTACTGATTTTATTAGTTTGTAATTACCATTTCTGTATCTTTATCAAAGAAGTGTGCCTTGTTCATATCAAATGCAATCTTCAATGTATCGTTAGGTCTAGCGGATGTACGAGGATTTACACGAGCTGTAATCTCAATATTCTCGTCAAGAGTGAAGTATAAGAATACTTCGGCACCGAGAAGCTCGTATACTCTTACGGTAGCTTCAATTACAGCATCAGGATAATTGCTTATGAACATTTCTTCATCATGAATATCCTCAGGACGAATACCCATAATAACTTTCTTATCCACATAACCGCTATCAACCAGTTTCTTGGCTTTAGCTTCAGGAACTTTCACATAATTACCGCAGAATTCTGCATAAATACCGTTTTCCTGCTTAACGATTGTTGACTCGATAAAGTTCATCTGAGGTGAACCCATGAAGCCTGCAACGAACAGGTTCTGAGGCTTGTCGTACAGATTTTGAGGTGAATCTACCTGTTGAATGATACCATCTTTCATAACAACGATCTTGGTACCAAGTGTCATAGCTTCGGTCTGGTCATGGGTAACGTAAATGAATGTTGTCTGCAGTCTCTGATGCAGCTTGGAAATCTCAATACGCATTTGAACTCTCAGCTTAGCATCCAGGTTGGACAGCGGCTCATCCATCAGGAATACCTTAGGATTACGAACGATAGCACGACCCATAGCTACACGCTGTCTCTGACCACCGGACAGAGCCTTAGGTTTACGATCAAGCAGGTGTTCAATATCAAGAATCTTAGCAGCTTCATGCACAAGCTTATCAATCTGATCCTTAGGTACTTTTCTTAATTTAAGACCAAAGGCCATATTGTCATATACTGACATATGCGGATACAACGCATAGTTCTGGAAAACCATCGCAATATCTCTATCCTTCGGTTCTACATCGTTAACCAGTTTATCACCAATATAAATTTCACCCTGTGTAATTTCTTCAAGGCCGGCAATCATACGTAAAGTCGTTGACTTACCACAACCTGACGGTCCTACGAAAATAACAAACTCCCTATCAGCAATCTCCAAATTAAAATCTTTAACAGCAACTACACCGTTAGGATATTGCTTGGTTACATTCCTTAAAGATAAACTTGCCATTTCCTATCCTCCTATATAATCGTATGTTCTTGTACAAGGTTATATAAGTATGATACACTATTTAATATTCTTAAACCATATCCCAATTTAACAAAATCAATTTTTGCCTTTTGTATAATTTGTATATTATTAGATAAAATAAGTAGATTTACCGAGAATACTAAGGTTTTTTTATTTAATTACTGTCTATATTCTATAAAACCTTCGCCCATTACTTCCCTGACATCATTTACTATAATAAACGATTTAGGATCTATACTCTTTGCAATTTCAGTTATTTTTACAATTTCCTTTTTTGAAACCACACAAAACAGCATTTTTCTGTCTTTATTTGAATACATGCCTGTAGAACTTAAACCTGTTACTCCACGGTCAAGACCGGTCATTATTGCTTCCGCTATTTTTTCATATTCGTCTGAAATAATATAGGCCATTTTAGCGAATTTCAATCCTTCAACTATACCGTCGGATACTTTTGCTGAAACAAACACCGCTATAATAGCATACAGGGCATTTTCAAGGCCGAACACAAAAGCACCGAGCAATATTATTGCTCCGTCAATAAAAGTTAAAATAATTGGTGTGGAAATATGCCTATTATATGCATGAATAATAGTTGCAAGCAAATCGGTCCCTCCGGTAGAAGCCGAAGCAGAAAAAACCATGCCCAGCCCTACTCCGGATATGGCTCCGCCCACCAAAGAGGCAAGCAGCAAATCTTCAAATTTAAAATTATATATCGGAACGACCATCATAGTTAAAACATATACCGCAGTACCCAGTAAAACATTGAACATAGTTTTAATACCCAGCAGGCGGATGGCTATAAGAAAAAGCGGTACATTGGATAAGACGGTAAATAACCATATCGGTATACCGCCCTCCCACAAAAAATTCGTAACTTCCTTTACAACGATAGCAAGTCCGGCAAGTCCTCCGGTTACAAGGCCCATCGGTTCAAATATTAAGTTTACGGCCAAAGCCATTAATATTGCCCCTACGGTTATTGTCAAGTTTTTTCTTAATAACATGACTTTTTTGCTATGATTTCTTCTCTTGTCCATATTTTACCTCTAATTTTATTAAATTAAAATTTAGAAAAAAAGCTACTATAGGCCATAAAAATATCCTTCAATTTCAGGAATAGATAAGCAATATACCACTATAAAATGCCAAATTGCGGTCTTTCTTGTTCTTTATGGTATACTGCTCCTTACAGCTTTATTCACCTAAGCAAGCTTCTACTTGCTTTTTTGCTGCTTCTTTATCAACAGTATACTCACTGTTACTGTCCTTTCCGGCTATTACTTCAAAATAAATATTTTCTCCGGCAGTATTAAGATAACTTTCCATATAATTAAGCTTGTCTTCAAATTTAAGGTTTGACTTTATCTTTCCGTAAATTTCTTCGATATATTTTCGTAACTCGCTTTCCGTTTTTATAGTACCTAAAAATTCAATAAAATCCTGAGAAAATATTTCTCTCGGATATTTATCCGATATATCGTTACTATCCTTTATTAGTCCGATTTTTTCCGTAGTAAAAACAGAATCATATATGCTCTGAGGCACTACGGAATAGTAGCTGATGCTTATATCGAGCAAATCCTCAATCATCAAAACGCTGTATTCATATGCCGTATCATCCTGAATATAAGTCGTTATGGCAGAAAGTTTCAAAAATTGAGGAATTGACGGTTTAACCAAAACCAATTCCTTATGTAATGAAGAAGACAGAGTAAACCGGGTTTTGATCGGTATAGTAAAATAATACATTTTATTAGAATGACAATTAAATATTTCCAACAGCAATTTTTTTATGCTGCCGTCATCCTCATCTACACAAAAAATCAGATGTTTTGATACATCATCCAGTCTTGCTTCGGTTATAATTGACTGTTTCTTATCGGAAGTAATGATTTCTGCTACCTCAACTGCCTCATTTTCAATATTAAAAAAATCCATGACAATTTGATAGCTTAGGATACCGATTCCTAAAAACAAAGCAAAAAAAATAAGGGATAACAAAAATCCTTTAAAAAATATCCGCCCGGCACTCTTTTTCATATTTACACCTCACATCCCTGATTATTTTATCATACAGCTCTTTCTTAAATCAACTGTGCTTTATAAGCGTTAAAAGATATGATATACTAAAAACAAGCGAAAATATCATATAATACATCTACTATTATGAAAGGTGATCTTATGCCTGTTTCAGATAAAAGAAAAACCGTCTTAGTAACCGGCTCCTCCCGTGGGATAGGAAAAGCCATTGCCCTTAAGTTTGCCAAAGAAGGTTATAATGTTGTAATAAACGGGTCTAAAAATGAAGAAGATCTGATCCGTACAAAATCCGATATAGAAAATTTCTCCGTTTCATGTTTGGCTTATTTGGGAGATATGGGTTGCTATGAAAAAGTAAGAGAATTATTTCTGCTTATTAAAGAAAATTTCGGTCCTCTGGACGTGCTGGTCAACAACGCCGGAATATCTTACATCGGCCTTCTTACGGATATGAGCCCCGAAGACTGGGACAAGATTATAAAAACCAACCTGACTTCGGTATTTAATTGCTGCCGTCTGGCTATCCCCGATATGGTAAGAAATAAGAAAGGGAGTATCATAAATATATCCTCGGTATGGGGACTGGCAGGTGCTTCCTGTGAAGTTGCCTATTCCGCATCAAAAGGCGGCATCAACGCCTTTACAAAAGCTCTGGCAAAAGAACTGGCCCCCAGCAATATCAGGGTAAATGCCATCGCCTGCGGAGCCATAGATACCGATATGAATAATTTCTTAAACGCCGAAGAACTAAATGTGCTTTGTGATGAAATCCCTGCCGGCAGGCTCGGCCGTCCGGAAGAAGTTGCCGATTTGGTATATTATCTCGCAGAAAAAAACGAATATCTTACCGGCCAGGTCATAGGCCTTGACGGCGGATGGATTTAATGGTGTCAGGCACTGTAAACAAATTGTGAACGAAAGTTCACAATTTGTTTACAGTGCCTGACACCAACGCTTCCCTCGTACTCTTACCAACCCGGGTACCGTCGTCATTCATGTGTTTACCCCAACCCAAAGCATCCCAATATAGCAAAGTCGCTATCCTGGTTTTGGGTCCGAAAACTCCGTCTACTTTTAAAGGAATTATATCCTTAACAGGATAATCATAGATTTGAGGCAGTACTACATTCAGTCTTTCCTGTACCCAGCGGATATCTGCTTTTGAGGATTCGGGCGTAACTGATTCTGCAGGCATATAATTGTCAGGTTTATATTTTACACCGGTGTATTCACAAATTCCCTTGCAAATCTTTTTCGCACTTTCTTTCCAAAATGCCTCGTTGGCCATCATGCTAACGGCTTCCCTTAAATTTGTCATAAAAGCAAGCTCAATAAGTATAGCAGCCTTAGTGCCCAGGCTGTTACAGTTGCACATACCCAAAGCCTTGGCAGATACTCCCCTGTTATTTTGGCCGGAATTTTCCATCAGGTTCTTAAGCACCGTCTCTGCCATCTTTTTCGACTGGCCCGGATACTTATCATGGAAATATATAACCACTCCCGAGGCACTGTTAAAGTCTTTGCCGTCACCGTAGGCATTAAAATGGACAGAGATACTGTAATCGCACTTAGCCTTCTTTATGGCGGCCTGTCTGTCACTTATTGATGTATCGGGATCGTCAAAGGCATTGCTATCATTCCAGCCGGTCTTTGTAGTTTCAAATCCGTGTCTTTTAAGTTCCTGTTCCAGATAGTAAGAAACACCCACACTGGCTATGTGTTCCCTAAATTGCTCTCCTTTTTTCACAGTAATTTTATCGTTTATAACCACGTCATACGGAAAAGGCGGGGTTCGTTTGCCTGCCGTATTGCTGCCGTGGCCTGCGTCAATATTTACTTTAACAGCCATAAGTATCCCCCTTTAAAATTATAATTTTTAGGTTGCAACAATTTTTACTAAAGCATTTGTCACACAAATTATTTATATTTCATTATACTTATGGCACGTTAAAAGTTTCCTGCATATTATTTTCGTAAAATTTTTTCCATCGTTTTTCCTTTCGCCAACTCATCGATTAATTTGTCCAAATATCGAATGTTCTGCATAGTTGGATCTTCAATATCCTCCACCCGAACGCCGCAAATTACCCCTTTAATTAAAACACGTAAAGGATTCAATTCTGGGGCTTCTTTAAAGAAAGTCTCAACATCTACCTGTTTTTCTAACTGAGATTCCAACTCACTCTGGCTATAACCTGTCAACCAGCGAATAATTTCATCTACTTCCGATTTAGTACGCCCCTTTTTTTCCGCCTTAGCAATATATAGCGGATAAACTTTTGAAAAGCTCATTTTATAGATATTTTGTTTGGGCATAATACACCTCTTTTTTTGATTTTAAATCTTTATATATAGATACCGGCGTAAGTCGGCATACGCCTGTAATAAAAATATAAGTATATATTTGTTAGTTACATATTTTATCATGCTTAAGTCCTGCTAGATTTAATCTACGACATAATTGACATATTCTAGATATTACTTGTTATGAAATATAGCTTAATAATATTATTAGCCTATAACCTAACAAAACTTTATATTATAGATTTTTTTCATTTACGCTTATACTTTTTTTCAAATATTACAGACTTCCCTATCTCTATCTTATCTACTTTCCAGACTGTTTTCAACCATACATTTGCCTGCAAATGCCTTCCATTAGCCCACCTACATCAACAACATTTCAATGTCACAAGGAAGAAAATTTATATTAAGGGCTTCAATCAATATATAATAAAAAATATAAATTATTAACGGTCTTGTAAAAGCAAGTAAAGAATTCAACCACAACTGATGCAAAAGCCATCAAAAAACGCCAGGCGTTTCTTCGCCTGACGTTTGCAATTTCCGTATATAATAAAGCAAAATTGAGTACTGCTTGTAATTCCAAACTGTTCAGTTACAAATAAGTTTGCTCACGGAGTGACAAAGTTTGCTCGTGTTGAAATGTAGTTGTTTCAAGGCTTCTCGCTGTTTATTTCCTTCGAGTAACAAAGTTTGCTCGCTGGTTTTATTACCTTAAAAAATATAAAAAAAGATATAAAAAATGAGAAAATGACAAGCGAGTTTGCTCGTGAGCAGTGAAGAATGACAAAGTTTGCTCGTGGAAGGTAATGAGTATTCATACGCAGGGTATAACCTTAGGGAGGAAATATCGAAACCACCTACACATCGGAATTCTACTTGCTTTCGAGGGATTACAACTACGTCCGTTTAGCATATTTTTATTTATTTCTATATCTATTTTTGAACACAAAAAAACCGCCAAAGGTTTTTATACCTATGACGGTTTTGTAAACTCGCAAACAAACTTTGTAAGTTTGAACAAACTCGAGTGTAAATAAACAAAGAACATTTAATTGCATTATCAAAAGATATCATTATTCAGAAGAAGTACACTTAAAAATGATAATAACTTTTAATTGATGATTGCATTTATACCCTAATCCTTGTAGTAATAGTCTGTTCTATTCTTTCTTTTATTTTATTATATATTCTTAATTCTTCATCTTCACTCTCCAAAACTACAACTACAGCATATTTTTGAGGTTGATTTGACCAATTCATTTTTGAGTTTACCACTAAATATAAATTATCATTATTATTAAAATTTATATCTCTAGAAAATTCATAAACAGATTTTTGTAGTGTGCCTGCACTTCTTAAATTAGAACCAGGTTCTAAAGAACACACATATTTATCATCTATTAAAAACGGTTCATCTTTACCCTTTTGCGATTCATATGCTTTTATTACCTCATCTATACTTACACCTTTTATAAGCCTATATTCCATTGAAACCCCTATATAATCCAATCTTGTATTTCTAACTGGAGGATTAAATGCAAGAGATATAATTACCCTCTTCCTACCCGCTGCTTGTCTAAATTCTTTTGGTAATGGAATTTCAAATATATGCATATTATCAGGTTTTATCTTTTCATCATCGGATTTCATATCCGCTATAAGCACTACCCTATTCTCAAATGAATCTAAACATTTATCAATATTAGGGTATCCATAACCAACACTATAATATAAAACCTTATTAAAATTATTTCTGTTTTGGTGCAGAAACTCTTTTCCCAATTCATTTTCACTATTTACTACATTTTGGACTTGTTGTATTATTTCTTCTGGAATAGCCGCAGAACTTGCTACTATACACCTCAATAGATTATTAGATGCATCTGGATACCTATTTAAAATGCGGCCAAGTATATGAGAAATATATGGTGCAGCATAACTTGTCCCAATATTCCAAGTAAATAATCCTTCATTATCATTGTTAAACAACAATTTGGATATTCCTACATTTTTAGTAGGTTCATATCTATCAGAGAAATAAATTTCTACTCCCCTATCACCACCATAAGCAATAAAATCTGGCTTGATTGCATTCATAACTCCAGGGCCTATCCGGGTTATGCTTGATATTTCGTTTTTTCTAGTAATATTTAATTTAGTTAGTCTTTCAGGCGAGTTAATAATTTCATCGGATATTGAAATTGCACCTACAGTTATTGAACTAGCAGAATTTGCTGGTTCAATTAGTTTGCATTCTTTCATTTTATAAAAATAGTTCGGATAAGTTTCTTTTATATTTTTGTAATCATCATATAATTCATATGTAAAATTTCCAGTTGATACAACAAAAACAATATCGTATTTATTTTGTAACTCGTCTAAAACACAAGCCCAAGCCTTTGGTTTACCACCATTAAAAATATATTTACTATCTCCTTGTGATAAATTATATATTCTACAACCATACCCATTATAGAAATATTCTACTATATCTTTCATCTGATTAGGAATTAGTTTTTCATAGAAATTCGTATATTTACTGTATGTCATCTTAAGATAAGGGTGTTGCTCTTTTTGAAAATATGATAGTAATTCTTCAAAGGTAATTTCTTTATCACAAAATAACAATATTGCATCATTTATATTTGGAGATAAATCTCCTAATTCACTTTTTATTTCCTTAATCCATAAATCTAATGTGTCTTTATATCCGCCATCATGTATCTTCGCATTGAAGAGAAAAATTTCTGGAACAAAATCATCATTATATTGAAAGTCTCCATATTCACAAATTGATGCAACTGCTGTTCCATGTCCGTTATAGTCATTTGAATTGTCTATATAATCATCAGAACAATAAAATGTCTTAGAATCGCCAATTACTCCTCTAAACAATGGATGTTGCATAAAAATGCCACTATCAATAACACATATAGAACTTGACTTGCCTGGTTTTAAGTTACTAGTGTCAAAGTTTATATCATCTATAGACATTTCTTTTACTTCTTTAATCTTTTGATATTGAATATAAAACTTTGGTATATTCTCTACTTTATAAATAAGGGGATGCTCTAATATCTTCTCTAATATATCATTATTTAATTGAACCCTTGCTACTACAACGGATTCCCCAACATAAGTATCACAAGTCCTTGCACCGTTCGCAGATATAAAATTTTTAAACTCTTCCATTTTCTCTTTAGACTTGTCTACTGTATCAAAAACCCACAAATAACAATCTATGTAGTCTCCATTATTTAAATCTTCTAATATGACATTATCTCCTACTCTATCTTCTCTTGACCATCCACTTATACTTTTTATAATAGAGAACAAATCTTCATGTTGTATTTTAGTTTTAGCAATTATTCCTTTTTTGTAATTTTCTAATGCCTCCTTAAAATTAGCAAGTTTCAAGTCATCTGAGAATAACACTTGTATCTCTTTAGTTTCTTTGTTTATAATTTTAACGCCAAAATATTCTAACTTATCTTCATCTTTCTCTTGTAAAGTATATCCTGGTTCTAATTCTAATTTCATCACTAAGTAGGGCTGAAATTCAAACTTTTCACTTTTATCCAAAGTGTTTTTAATTTGAGAATCTAATGCGTTCTTAAGAAAGTCTGCTTGTTCAACATTATACTTTGTAGGCGGTGGAGGCCCATATCCACGTTTCTTTTTTCTTTCCCTATCTTCAATATTTACCTTAGTAAATCTTATATGATCCATTTTTCATCACCCTATTACAACAATTCATAACAATCAATTAACCCATTGATTTTTTTATCAATTCCCGTCTATCTCTTTCTTTTAGGATTATTTTTTCAAATAATGAATCATTAATTTTGTCCAAACCATCTAATACCATTTTTTTAATAGACTCATAACATATTCTTTCTATATCGGCATATGATAATCCAACTAGATTATTTAAATGACGTTCAATATTCAACTCTTTATGATAATAATTTCTAAGTTTTAATCTAATAAATTTCTCAATATCATCCTCTTTAGGCATCCCAAAATATATTACTTCATCAAATCTTCTCCAAAGTGCTTTGTCAATTATAGTTTCGTAGTTAGTTGCAGCAATTACCATAGTGTTCTTAGAAAAATTATCCAATAACTGTAAGAAACTATTTACAACTCTTTTTAGTTCTCCATGTTCTGAATCAATTGATCTACTTTTACCTATTGAATCAAATTCATCGAAAAATAACACCCATTCTCCTTCTTTGGCAAAATCAAATACCTTTCTTAAATTAGTTGCAGTTTCACCTAAATATGATGATATAATACTATCAAATCTAGTATATAACAGCGGTAACTGTAATTCATTTGCTATTGACTCTGCTGTAACAGTTTTGCCGCATCCTGGTGGCCCACAAAATAAAATCTTAGTTTTTGGGTTTAATTTATATGTTTGAAGTAGTTCTTTTTGCTTAAATTCTAAAATTATATCTTTAATTTTCTCTTTATTATCAGAGGTGAGAATAATATCATCTAATAAAACTTTAGAAAACTTCATTTCTAGGAGTTGAAAGCCCGTTTCTTTATCTGTGGGCAATTGTCTGTTATTTATATTTCTGCTTTTATATATTGATAAAGTACAATTATCATCAAACAAAATTCTAGATAATTTGTCAGCAAGCAAGTAATGATTTTTTTTCTTTTCTTCCTCTATAATATCGTACGCCACTTTAGAAAACTCAACTTGATTATTTTCCTTAAAAGCCTTAAACAATTTTTCTAGATTTTCTCCTGACGCCATTACTCTCACCCCTTTCTTAGAAAATATGATTGTTTTTTCTTATGCAGTAATAAAAATAAATAATCTTCAATATCATTATGCCATCTTCTTACAAATATATAACCTAGCATCTACCTTATTAAGCAGACATCAGCAGTTTTTCTGAATAAATTAAATATACATTTATTTATTTGTTTATTAATAGGACATCTTTTTCAATAAGCCCCACTAATATTTAGTATCGACTTATCTTTTAAAATATTATATAATATTTATTTATATTTCGCTACATAAAAATATGCTATGTTTTAAGCAATAGCATACTTTTATTCTATCTTATAATTGGTTAATTTTATTTCTCATTGATTCCCTACTCGGGTTTAAATAAAGAAGTGTAGTATGAACATTGCTGTGACCTGCTAAATAGGCAACCTCATGAACTGATAGCCCGCCCTCCAAAGCAATCGTGCAAAAATAATGTCGCAATGCATGAGGCGTGATCTTATCACTATATTTATTAAAAATCTTATTAACTGTTGACCTATGAATTATCTTTCCATTACTATTTGCAAATAAATACGGACTTTCACTTTCTCTCACTCTTAAGAACTCACTTATACTATTAATAATCTTATCATTTAAATAAACAACTCTATCTTTATCTCCCTTACCCCTAACCTTTAACTCTCCAACTGTTAAATTGAAGTCTGTTAACTGAATATTAAGTGCTTCACTAATTCTTAAACCTGCATATGCTAATAATGTGGCCAAACAATAAATATCTCGATGCCCATTCTCTAATAGTTGTTGTCTAAAAGCATCTACTTCCTGTTTAGTTATATCCGAAGGGTTTGCATATGTCTGCTGTACATTAATATTATCTTTCTTTGAAACTACTTGGTCTTGCTGTATTCCTTTCTCAATCAAAAATTCATTATACTTTATCAATGCACTAATCTTGCAATTTATTGTTCTACCAGTATCTTTCTTAATATTACGAAGATAACTGATATAATCTAAGATGTTTTCCCGGTATAGCACCGAACATTCTCTGCCAAAGGATACCAAATACCATTGGTGGTAACCTTTCATATGCAAATAATAACTATTGATAGTATTCTCGCTTTTTCCTTGCGATGTTAAGTACTCTCTAAATTCTTCTAACAAAATTTCACCTCCATAAATTATGTTGCCAATCAAGTTTCTAAATTCCCGTAAATTATGTTGAATTCATATATTGATGTTACCGCTTTTTGCAACTAAAGTCAGGACCTTCTGCAGCATAATTTATATTATGTTGAAAAAATTTTTAGCCCAATCTCCTTGTAAACTAAGTATTACAAATATTAATTAGGGTAATCTACAAAAGCAGTTGCAATTTAAAAAGGAGTCTAGGCTTATAGCCCGACTCCCTACATAACCCTTTATAACCTTTTTATTATTCTGCAGTAGTTTCTGCCTCATCAATTTCTTCTAAATCACATAATTTCTCATACAGAGTTTTTAGTTCAGCAAATTTTTGCTCTTCCAATAGTTCCACATTGCCTGACTCTAAAACTTCCTGTAATGCCTCTTCTTTACTTACTATATAGGCATAGTCTTTTGAGCCTTGAATTTGAGAACCTATAATAATAACAAACCTGCCATCTTTTAACTTGGTAATGCCTTTATGCATTCCTAAACCTCCATTACCCCAGTTACGTCCATTCCAGTAATCTAATTTTTCATTATATTTTACTCTGGCAACAATCTTATTGCAAAATTCACTTTCATAAACATTAACCCTTCTCATTAAAACATCTCTCCTTTCTAAATAAACAAAAAACTAACACGGCAAAACCCTCTTTTCCGGGCAAATTTGCTATGTTAGTTTACTTTGATTTAAGATTATTTTATTATCACTTATAATGATATTTCAAACTACTCATTCTGTCAAATTTTTTGGCAGCAATATTTTGAACAATTTTCCTAAATCCCCTTATCACCTCTACTTATCAGATAATCTATTAGTTCCTTGTAATCCTCATCATATTCACTATTTTCATGGTCATGACCATACTCTTTTCTAATCTCCAGTAAAACATTATAAATTTCACCTTCTTCATATGATTCCTTGACTTCAACAAATTTGAAAAGCCTGTGTTCATCAAGACTGTCCCTATGTTTATAGGCTAAATAATAATAATGTTTCGTTGGCATTAGTGATATAAAATGGCCATTAAATCCAAAACCATGAACGCATTTATAAGTATCTAATAGTGCCTCGGATAGTTCTAAAGCATCTAAATCCTTAATTTCATGCATAATATTCCCTCCTGTTCTCTAATTTGTTTAAAGCGTATACAGTGTACCATCACTTTCTTATTACTTCTAGACTTGATATCTGTTTGTTGCATGGAACTATAATTTTTCATCCTTTTATTTTACATCTACAACAAAAAGTAAAAAGCCAAGGGCAAATTGCCTTTGACTTTGATTTTTACTTATACTGCAATAAACAAATAATTACTGGAACAATGTTTATTCTATTACCAAGGTAATCTCAATCTCTCGGCTACAATTTTTACACTTTCCTTTATTTGCGGAAGTGATTTCTATCTTTTGTTTCGATTTGCATACAGGGCATTCATATTCAATTATTTTACCTATATTCTGCTCAAGTACAATTTGAGGGTTTTTCTTTAAATAATTCTCTAATTCTTTCAAATTTTTAAATATAGGCATTAAACCTCCCCCTTTATTCATAAAAATTTTATAATTTATAACCTATCATATATATTCTCAATATTTATTTTGGATTCTTTTAAAACTTTTTCTGTGTTTTTTATATCTACTAATTCATATTTTAGAACTTCAATTTGTGCAAATTTAGGTAAGTGCTTATAAAATTTAGAATGGCCTTCGAAATTGGAAGATATTAGTGCCTTCTCAATAATTTCTTCTAATCTATCTGTATCTGTTTTAAATCTATTGAATAAATCTAAAATATGTTTTTCACTAATATTTTTTTCCGCTTTTCTAACCTTAAGTTTATTATAAGAAACACTAAACTCAAGCCCAAACTCATGTTGAATTATTAATCCAAGAGTAAAATTCACCTTATGCCCTGCATATGTATATATATCAAATCCATCCTTGACCACATCTATAAGAATTTCATCTAAATCAATAGAGAGTGCGGAATGCTCTAATCTCACACTCTTCAATACCGATTTAGATTTCATATCGATGTATGGATAATCACTGCTACTATTAAGCACTTTTAGCATTTGTTTGGCTATTTCATAAGATACTACCATTCCGCTGCCAAGCCATACTGCAAGTCCACCGTCTTTAGATATTTGTACATATATTCTGTATTTATCATAGTCTATCTTATCTATTCGCCATGTATTTCCTGCCAATATAAAATTAGATGTCTTGTTTTCCTTTAGCAGTGAATAAACAAACCAAGATTGTAAAGTTCCTATCTCTTTATTTTTATATATAATTGAAAATTCAGGTATAGTTTCAAATATAGATATAAAGTTCATTAAAAAATTATAACCGTATTCTTTTTCAATTTCTTTGCCTAGTAAATATTCCCCATTGCTAAATTCTAAATACTCCTTTTCTATAAGGTATTGAATAAAGTTTAATAATTTCTCCTCATTTATATTTCTGAATGAATTTGATTTTTCTACTATCTCTTTTAGGTATGAATGCCTTAAACCAAATTTTTGTTGTATCATAGAAAATATTTGCTGAAATAATACAGTATATGCCGCTGATGGAATTAAAGCAGACTCCACCCATTTTTCTCTTGCTAATTCAACAATAGCAATAGCATTTATTAAATAAAATTCTTCATCCACACAAAACTCATAATGTGATATGGTTCCTTCCCTTCTGCCTGTTCTCCCCATTCTTTGTCTAAATGATGCCACTGTTGAAGGGCTGTTTAATTGCATAACTACATCTAGTTCGCCTACATCTATACCTAATTCCATAGTAGAGGTGCAACATAAACACATTTCCCCCGGAGTATTTTTTAGTTTATCCTCTGATATTTCTCTTAAGTTCTTACTAACTGAAGAATGATGAACCTTTGCATTTATATTCAAGTTCTTTAATATTCTAGACATCATTTCACTATTGGTTCTACTATTACAAAAAAATAATGCCTTTTTGCCTCTTAACTCAGGTAGGAGACAACTAACCGTATCTTCACTGAATTCATCGAAGTATCTAATTAATATTTTAGATTTTTTCCCTTTACTTTCTGGTTTAATAACAGATTTCTTTCTTTTGCTAGACCCAGAAATCCAATCTAAAATCTCATCTGGATTACCTACGGTCGCAGATAAGCCTATCCGCTGAATATCATACTTAGAGTAAGTTTGTATCCTTTCAATAATACTTAACAGTTGGGCCCCTCTATAGTTTTCTGCGAAATAATGTACCTCATCTATTACTATAAATCTTATATTTGAAAATAATTCTTCTGAAGCATAGGAATCTGACATGAGTATAACCTCTAGTGATTCCGGAGTCGTTGCTATTATATGCTTAGGTTCTATTTTAAATTTTCTCTTATCACTATATTCAACTTCTCCATGCCATTTAAATGCATCGATGTTTGCGATTTTACCAAGTCTTTTTAATCTAAATTCTTGATTATTAAGGAGTGCCCTAATAGGAGATATATAAATTACAGAAATTGGCTTTAATTTTTCTTGGTAGATTTCAGATATAATAGGCAAAAATGCTGCTTCTGTTTTTCCTCCAGCAGTTTGTGCTATTAAGATACAGTTATCTCCATTAAGAATACATGGAATAGTTTCTTCTTGTATAGGTGTTAAACTTCCCCACTTTAGAATATCTTTGATTCCATTTTGAATTTTTTCATCTAATAAAAAATAACTAGATTCCATTATAACTCCATCTCCATAGCGACTTCTCTACCATATAATTCTATCTGCTTATTAACTTCTTCTACCTGCTCTTCACTAATATTTAAAAGTGCTTTTATTTTACTCATAGGTTCTTTTTTTGCTGCCTCTAAAATAAATACAAAATTTCGCAAAAAAGTCCTGGGCAATATACTTACTTCTCTTCCAAATGCATTGGTAAATCTTTGGACATATTCTTGGATAAACTCATCTGATATTTTATCCTCAGGGTTCCATTCATAAACAACTCCATGAATATACCTAACCTTCTTAGAAATTTCAATTAATTGCCTTGTATTAAATCTTGTTAATTTAATAAGAGGTTGTTCTAGTATTCGGATATCACCTAATTTAATTGGTTCTATTCTTGTATATAAAGCGTCATGTTCTTTTATGCCCTTTTCTTCATCTTCTATTAATTCATCTGTACCGGTAAATAGAAGGTAGCAACCGGGTAGGTTATCTTTACTAACCATATCGATAAGCAATCTTAAATTTTCATAAGCCTGATACCTTATGTCTTTCCTTTCTTTTCTTACAGTCTCAACTTCATCTATTATTACAAACAAACCAGCATACCCTGATTTTTCTATTATATAAAGCAATGTTTTAAGAAATTCAAATACATTTCCCTTATCTACTATTCCTTTAACTCCTATACTCTTTTTAATATCAGAAGGTATATTTGTATCACCAGCAAACCAAGCAAGTGCTTTTTGTGCCAAATTATTATCACCGCTCAAAAGTCCTTCGCAAAATGAAACAATTGCATTAACAATTGAAACATTAGTTGTGTTCGCTTTTGCAAGTTCTAACGTTACCTTATCTTTAAGCCTTGCTATTAGTTTTTCTTCATCCTCTTCATTGTCATCTGGATTTAAATTATATTTTCTTATAATCTCAGATTTTTCTCTTTCGATCCAACTTTCAATTATTATTCTAAATGCAGAGAATTCTCTAAATTCATTTGTACGCATTCCAACCATTAATTTATTATATATAATTTCGAAATTATGTAATTGAGTATTTTTGGATATTACTATCTCTGAAACAACAAAATTGTACTTTAATGCTTCCTCTTTTAAGACTTCACATAAGAAAGACTTGCCACTTCCATATGGTCCATATATCATTTTGAATCCCGAATGTGCATTCCCATTCGGCTTGAATTTTATATAGTTCAAATCTTCTAATATTGCATCCCTTTCTTCTTCATGACCACACATAATATATTTAGCACATTCATATGCTGGAACACTTCCATTGTGTAAAGCCCTTAAAATTTGTTGCCCTATGTTTATATCCATCTAATAACCTCCCTCTATTTCAGATAGTACTCATATGTTGACATACCGACAACTTTGAACCCTATCCAATCATATCCTTCTTTATTAAGTTTGGATATGAACTCCTGCATAAATGCCATTACTGATTGAGATACAAACTTAATACCGTCCTCTTTACATATTTCTTGTATCTCAGAATCTGTATAAGAAGACGCTTTTAAGAATAACTCTAGAACTTTTTTCTCTTTCTTATTTAAATTATTATTTTCTATATAGTTCTTTATTTGTTCTTTAACTGATATAGGGATATCTCTTGTCTTATTTTGAGCAAAATCTTTGTCCAAGCCAACATCCACTAAACTAATTTGCTGCACAACTTCAGGAGAATATACTTCTATGACTTTTTCGTCATTCTTCTCTATAACTATTACAGGTACTAATAATTCCTGAAGCGATATTCCACCATGGTGAAACTTAGTTCCTCCACTTACTGGCAATACATTTATTCCTCTTGGAAAATTAAAATAAAAATCTCCAACATAATTTGCTGAGTAAGCACTTTTAGTTATATAATTTCCTTCTACTTTATTTCTTGAAATAGTATATCTTCGTTTTTTTACAACATTGTCCATATCTTTTGAAATATCTACTTTCATCCATTCTTCTAGTCCAGAAGTTAATATGAAGCCATGGTCAGCAACAATAACTATCTTTTTAATATTAATCTGTACTAACTTTTTTATTGCACTTTGAATTTTATTGAGCAATCCAGGAAACATTTGAATGCTGCTATCTTCTATATGACCAGCCTCATCAATTTCATTTGAGAAAATCAATATTCTATCCTTACCTTCAAATTCATTCTTTAAACTATTTATTGGAATATCTACAATTTCATTTAAGTTTTTAACTACTCCATTGCCATCAGATATTTCTAAGAAAAACCTTATGCGTTCAGATTTATTATTTAATGGATAATTAAAGTTTCCATCTGTAATATTAATCGCACCATTCTGTTCATTAAGGATAAGTTTTGTATTACCATTAGGTAATAAACTAGCCATCCCAAATTCTGTAACTGTTGGTATAGAAGCAATAAGTGGTGTAATTGTTTTATTATGTTCTATTTCATCAAGCATTGAGAAAATCTCCTTACCCATTTCATATCTCAATGCATCTACTATTACTACTGCTGTTTTCTTATCAGAATTCGATACATATTTAGACCAAAAGTCTAGTTGTATATTTGTTTTAAATTCATAGTTTTGTTTGCTCTCAATAATATTAGATATCTCCTCATTTAAGGGTTTAAGATAGTGATAATAATATCTCTTGTCAACCAAGTTTAGAAGTTGAGAAATAAAATCATCAATCAAAGAGTAATCTTCTTGAACTTTCCTATACAATAAATCTATCTTCCACCAACTATTAGTTTCATAAAGAGAAATTATATTATCTATGTTACTATCTATTGTTTTAAACTCTTCTTCAAATTTATTAATCATGTTTATTAACTGAAATATATTATTAAGGATATTCCATTTATTAAATATCCTTGATTTTGAAAAATAATATCTTCTTCTAATATCTACAAATACACTTAAATCTTTTAATTGCTTCCTTAGTGATTCTATCTCTATACCATTTCCGCTTTCACTATATTGATAATTTTTTTGTTCTTCGTTTACATATACACCATTTAAATATTCCAATAAATCTTCTTTTATTAAATGCGGGTCCTGAACACCTTTAAATATCTGAATCTCTAATTTTTTATATAAAATTTCATCTATACCATATAGATATTCAATAGCAAATAACTCGTCTACTTCCATTTCATTAAGTACATTAATCATATATTTTTCAGATACCCTTTTAGAGTATTCAATAAATTTATCCTTATAAATTTCATGATTAGCCCATGTTTCAAGAAGTTGGACACAATTCATTATTTTATTTGTATTTGATAATTCAATTCCAAAAGGTCTTATATCTTTATTTCTACTTTTCTGTATCAACTCACTTTGAAATAAACTTTCTACTATGTATTTAACAACTTTATCTTTAGACTCAAAATTAGATACATTAATTCCATATTCCAAAGAGAGAAAATCAAAAAATTTATCTTTAATCTTTGCCTCTTCAAGTATTGATTCATACTTATCTGTTTCACAAATATACTTAAGTATTGTATACTCTTTACTAATATCAACATATCCAAAGCCCTTAGTTAAGACAATGTCATCTAATGTTTCTTGATTAAGACTTCTAATAACACTTTCAGGTATTATATCCCATAGTCTTTTGAGTATATTTAATCGTTCTTCTAGTGTTGATATGTCGAATTGTCCAAAATCTATCCTATAATGTCTTTCTAAAATATCTTTTTCTGATGCAATATATGTATCTCCAAAAAATTCAAATTCAGTTAAAAATCCCTGTTTGTTTTCCACATTAGAATATATAAGCCATTTTTTTGATAGTTCACTATCGGCTAATAATATTTTATAGCGGAGTTCAATAAAACTGCCTTCAAAGGCAATTTTATTGACTCCTTGCTCATCAAATAAATTAAACTCTTGAAAAAATTCATTTTTGTAATCATACCATATAACTATGTTGGAGTTCTTAAATTTTTCCTTTATATCTGCTTGTATCAATTTATAAAATGGTGTTTTCATTGCTTTCCTACCTCTTTGTAGTAGTCTTCTCTTTCTTTCTTAGTTGATATAGGGCTTGCAAGTATAGGTTCTAAAGGTATTATATTATATAATACCCCTTTATCTATATCAGGCTTGTATGGCAATATCTCCATTATCTTTTTATCTAAAATATACAAGTCTTCTAACTTTGTTTCTAAATCGCTACATTTATTTTTGAAATCTTTTTCTTTACTCTTATCACCTTTAGTCCTTGCCTCAATTAACTGATTAGTATAATACTTTAGGTCCTCTTCATATCTATCTATCATCTGTTTAAGATAAATACTCTTAACTTTGTATAAGGTATCATTATCTAGTTTATGATAATATAAGAAGCAGTTAAATGTTTTTTTAGGACTGCAAATATGCCAATATATTGGTCGTTTTTTATATCTTAATACATGATCATTGAAAAATTCACCCATAAAATAACTATGGATTGAAGTCCCTAAGATTCTTTCAACTTCATCTATAACATTATCAGCATTTTCTTCACCAAATTCCAATATTATTAATCTGTATAATTTTTCAATAATGTCTTCTTCTAAATATATGGAACTATCTAATGGCAAAATCCCATCTGTATTTTCCTCAAAATTATCCCATCTATTAAAAATTACACCTACAAAATAAGAGATAACATCTTTAAGTTTCTTGTTTAATTGCACATTTGTATAAACTTTTTTACTAAGAAGATAATCATACAACCTTTTAATATCCAAGTTACATTTAAAAGCAATATCATAGATTGAGTATCCTTTAGTTAAATAATCCAATATTTTTTCGTGCGATTCTATATTTATATGTTCGTGGTTTGCTGATTCTTTTTTGAAATGACATAAATATTCTTCTTTGCACGGTAAACGCTTTAACTCAGATAATACCTTTTCTCTTAGTTTTTCAGAGACTTCATATAAATCAAATATATACTTATCAATAACAATAGAATTTATATCTAAAACTTCATTTAATAAATACTCTTCTAATATTTCATTTATTAAAACTTCAAATAGATTAACACTTTTATATTTATTTAAAAAAGGTCCTTCAAAAATAATAGATGTCTCATCGATAGATACTAATTTCTTTTGTATTTCTATACATGTTAAAGTCAAATTTTCTATTTCCTTCTTTTCGTCACTTTCAGGAATAGTGATTGGCAATTTTGATAAAGTACCTGGTGTAATGCTCAAGGTTGGATTAATTAGATTTAACATATATACTGATAAACTTGAATTCAATATTCCTAACAGTACATTAAAATTATCATAATTATAAGGAAATACATTAACACAGGTTACATTAAACAAATAGTTATCAGGTAAAATTCTAGCACTATAATTTAGACCACCTAAAAGTGATGAACTTATACCTCTTTTAAAATAAAAACTCTCATTTCTTATAACTGATCCCTTAAACTCCTTTAACTCTTTACCGTTATTTTCCCATAAAACAACTTCCGGTAGTGATTTATAGTACCTCCCAAATTCTCCTCCTTTAGCACAATGAAACCACCTATTTCCAATAGACTCTTCTTTTACTTCCCAGAAGTATCTAAAAAAGTATGCGTCTTTCCCTGATTGAAAACCAACAACTGGTTTTGCATATTCAATTAATGGCTTATATGTCTTAAATATATCCCTAATTTCACTATCCATCCAATAAACAAAACTTCTACCTTCTATTAAATCAAAATCACTTTGACTCATGTGAAATACTCTTTCATCTTTTTCTTTATTGACTGCCTCTTTTAAAACTTGCATTTTTCTACTAGATAACTTTATATCATCTAGTTTTATATATTTACCTATTTTATTTACGTTAGAAGTCCCCTTCTCTAATATAAACATTACTGTATTAACCTTTTCTCCACTAATATCCTCAAATGCCTTTGGTCCTAAATGTACTAACTCTCTAATACATGTATTATCTAAAATCAAATTTCTTACTTTTTTATATGTTGTTATAAACATAAATGTGTTTTGAGTTATCATCCCTATAAAGCCGTTCACACGTGTTAAAGAAATACATCTTTCAATAAATACGGAATATAAATCATTATTAGAATCTTTATAAACATTATCAATAAAATTTTTTAATTTATCATTCATACTTCTTTTCCCCATATAAGGTGGATTCGTTACAACCACATCATATTGTTTCATAAATATATGCACTAATTTAACTGATTTTTTTGCTTCACTTGCGAACAACTGCCTCGATATATCATTTGCTTTAATTGCCTCACTATAAATGGCATCTAAACTAATCATTAGTTCCTTTTCTTCTTTCGTAAAATCTCTTTGAGACTTATATTCTGAAAAAGAAAGTATGTGTTCTTCAAATAAATTTTCTTGTCCTTTAGTTTGTTTCTTCTTGGTTCTCTTCGCCTTACTTAATTCTTTCTTAACGGTTCTATTTTTAAATTCTTCAAATAATGGAAATAATTTCTTTTCTGGTTGTATAAGACTTCCTTTAAGTCTAACATCTTCGAACTCCTCATAAATAATTTCTATCATTTTTAGAATGGTCTTATTATTTCTATGTTTTTCTTTCAAATCTGCTAATCTGTTTCCATTTAAAAGAATAGAATCAGCACATACTAAATTAACTGAAAGTTTGCCCTTTGTATTCGTATCATAACCATTTTCTTTTAAGGACGACTTAACCTTTATAAATAAAATCAAACCAGTCAACTGAACTGCTCTTAAATCTATATCTATTCCGTATATATTATTTTCAAGTATTTTATAAGGTATCTCTTCTTTAGTATATATGCCTTCTTCTACATACATCTCATAAAACAAATCAAAAGCCTTTACTAAAAAGTGACCACTTCCACAACAAGGATCTAATAGTTTAATTTCTTCTACCTTTTTATTTTCTCGTTTACCTTGTTTAATTTCATCCCATAATGAACCTAATGAATTATCAACTATCCAATCAACTATCCAATCTGGTGTAAATAATTGCGTTGCAGCAGGAATATCTTCTACTTTAATTTTTTGTTTTTTATTGTAAAGTCTGTCAAATACATCGTCTTTTTCTTTATCATTAAAATATTGATAAATCCAACCTATAATTTCATCTTGTTTCCAGGATTCCTCATCAATATTTGAACATAAAAGTTCTATTACTTTTAATAAACTTGTACTCGATGGAGTTACGAAAGAATATTCATCCTCCGTATTAAACAAAATCTTTATCTCCTCACTGATTTCATCAAACATTATATTTAAGAGGTACCCTAATCCAGCATCTATTTCATATTTGCAAAATTCTCTTGCAACCTCATAGAATCTTGAACTAATAAATGATCTATTACCATATTCACCCCTAGGTATTAAAATCTCATCAATAAGTCCTCTTACCTCCATAACTCTAAGTGCTGCTAGGCGATTTAGATAGGTATATGATACTTCCTTAATATATTCCATAACTGCTTTATCTCTCTTAAATCCACCTTTTTCAAGTTTTTCAATTGCCTTTTCTATATTCTTTCTATTATTCTCTTGTTCCTCAGTTAAGTTTTTCAAATCCCTTAAATTGACCCAGTCTTTGTTTATATAGATACCATAATTTATTAAAACCTGTTCTATATCTTTTTCTAATATATCCCGGCACTCTAATATAGTAGACTTAATAGCCTTTTTTTGTTCTGAATTCAATGAACCCACCCCTTATTCGATCATTATGCTGTTCCCAGCACTAATCTCTTCCATTAATTGTTTCTCAATTCTTTTTACATAACCTTTTACAGATTTTGGGTTTCTAAGAAGCACATTTTTAGGAAAACTACTTGTACTAATATGCTTAATTACAGGTTGTGGATCTTCAACCTCACTCTCTTTTCTTTCTTCCTCAATTTGTTTATTAAGATATTCATATAACTTGTTCATGGCTTTTTCGTAATAAACATCTACTGCATCAATACTTGTTTTCATATCCCTAATAAAGGTTCTACAATTAGGACATGGAACTTCAAATTTAGAAATACTATGAGAACATAGTTTATCAGTCAATACACTTAATATATATCCTTTTGCTATTTCACTTTTTAGGTTTAAGAAACTCTTATTTTTTCTCATTTCTTCAATTTTCTCATTGTAAACTTTATACAGAGTTTCATGCGTTTTTATATATTCTTTTACATATGGGTCGTAGAGTTTATAAAAATTATCTCTAACATTAGGCCATGAATCTACAAATGATTCACTCTTTAAATCATTCATTATTTGATCAAATATTTTTTCTTTAGTTTCTATATCTTCATCATTACGGTCTAATTCTATTAACCATACATTAGTTAAGAAATACTTCATTTTCTTATATTCTTTCAAGTTTCCATTATCAATAAAACTTTTCAACTTTTTATACTTTGATAGTAAAGGTTCATATTCTGATGCTTTTTGAACAAAATTATTTATAGTTTCACCTTGTGTCTTTGAATTCAATATGGTTTTGAAAATTTCATCTAACTTATCTATTGAATCTTTAAAGGCTAAATCATTGCTAGATATTATTTCTTTCATTGCTGAGATATTATTTCTATAGTCTATCAATACATTTCTTGTATTGATATATAACTCAACTAGTGTATCTTCAGATTTCTTGTTAAACATATTCATTAAAATGTCCTGACATTTTTGCCTAGTGGATGCATCAACTACCACTGCTAATTTGAAGATTGCCTTTCTAAAATTAGGCTCATTTTCAAATATATCTCTTACTCCTGATTGATTATAATCAAGAAAATCCTTGCCTTCATAATTAAGTTCTATATTCCCATTCTTAAATAATAACGCTGTAAAAAGGCGTACTGCTTCCGAAGCCCAGCCATATGGCTCATTATCAAATACACTTAACAAATCTTTGCCTACACACTGTCCATACTTATTTTTTAGTGTTTTTATTTCATTTAAAACTTCTTTTAATACAGCAGACTCTGCATTTACATTGGTATCCTGTATAAGATTTAATCCACTTAAGTCAATAGACAATTGATTTCCCTTAAAAATACTCTGAATATCTTCTTTTGTTATCTTGACTCCTACCGCATCAAACCTATGATATACCTTTGGTATTGCTAGACTAGAAATATCTTCAAATATGGACTTTAAATCACTTTTATTTGGTATAGGGAATTCCTTTCCTTGATATATATAAGTCCCATTTATAAAAGACTTTTTAATCTTGTCTTTTATATCTTCATATAATTTTAAATTCTTTTGTTCTTCTTTTCTTAAAAAGTAACTCTTATCTTCGTCTGAACCCCACTTTCTTCTATATTCATCTATTATTTTATTAAAGATTAAATATTGCTGCATGTCTTCGTCTATTGTGCTATCATACTTTGCATACCAATAAATATTTCTGCTATCTCCAATACTTTTCAAAAGATGCTGCTGTTTTCTTAATTCATCTGAGGATTGCATCACACTATTCAAATTAAGACATACTAGACCTCTGCTATTCCTAACCTCATCATCAATAGTTATTTGTATATCAAATGGTCTAATATTTTTGTAATTTATCCTTGTTATAGTAAATAATTCATCAATTACTTCTTTTATTTTTTTATTTACATCTCTAACGCCAATTTCTTTTAGTCTTGAAATGGCTTCTTGTCTAAAACTCTGTTCCTCAGGTGATATAAACTTATAGTTTCCGTGTGCATCTCTTTCTACATAGCCATGCTTATATAAAGTATCTAGACTAGATTTAACCCTTTCTAAAGTGTCAATAAAATCAGCATCTACATTGTTAATAAGTAATTTTGCAATAGTATCTACGTCCTTTTGTAATTTATCATCATTGTCTAATAAATAAAGCACTTTTAAAATCTTTACTAATAATTCTCCATTGTTTGGATCCAGTTGTTCTGCCTCTTTAATACTTATCTGGATTTGATCGTCTATAAATTCTTTTGCTTGTTCGAAGAACATATCTAAAGTTACTAATTCACCAATATTCTTATCTTTCATATTAATATTACTGTCAATAAGAATACCTTGAGTTGCTTTAATCATGCTTCTATTAGTTCCGCCTAGTTTTTTGTTAACTTTTGAATTAGAGATAACATTATAGTAAATAGGCTGAATCAACCTTATATGGTAAGGCAGAAAAGGATAAGCATTTATAAAATCTTCTTTATTTAGTTTAGGCATATACTTTTTGAAATCTTTGAATTCTAAAATAGATGATAACTTTCCCTTATTTTTCTCATATAATCTGTCTATATCTTTTATTACTTCTGGCTTTTTCTTTAAAACTCTTTCATTTATAACCTTGTCTAAGTTTTCCGGAGTTAAATGTATTCTTACTTCAAATCTATCGATTACTTTATTTACCTCATCCTCAGTCTTTAAATACTGCTCTGTTAATTGTTTCAATTTATTTTGTGAAGATACTGCAATCCAAAGTTTCCCTTTGCCCTTTCTAGCAAATGTACTTTCTATGGCTTGTAAATATCCTATTACCTCTGGGTTTGCTGAAATATACTGCCCTATTTCATCTATGATTACAAACAATCTATTATTTAGTCCATTTTGTTTATCTAGTTCTTCAACATACTTTAATAACTCATCTGCCAAAATTGACGCAGAAATACTCTTACCTCTCTGAAGATCTTCGATATAATCCTTCGCTACTGATTCGGTAGGAATTTGTTCTGGTAATACCCTAACTAGTGCCCTTTGAATATAGTTTTGGCCTATCCTTGTTGGCCTAATATCCTCCCATTTCCTATTACTTATTTCTTCAATGGTTTGTACAAATTCTTCATATTTTCCTTCATCTGATAACTCTTTTTCCATCTCTGCAACCCAAAGTTTTCCAGTATAAAATCCTCTTTTACTTAGCCATTGTTTATAAATAGTTTGCTCTATAGGTTCAACTTTACCTTCTAGTTTTGCTGCTTCTTCTAAAATATCAAACATGACTACTGTATTTTTATAATTCTTATTTATTTTTTCTATATATTTTTTTAAAGTATTAGTTTCGTCTCTTCTAATAAATATATCTGCAGCAGAACAATCATCAAATTGATGGTTTTCTAATAGGTAACCAAAAATCTTTAAGAAATGTGATTTACCTGAACCAAACCATCCTGAAATCCAATATCCTACCTTGTTTTTATCATTAAGATATTTATCCAGACATTCCTTAAAATGCTCTCTTAATTGGTCTGTAATAACATACTCTTGTAATTCCCGTTTAGCCACATTAATATCGTCTTCCTGTACTTTAATTACTGGATTTATGTATCTTTCTATGGGATCTCTAAACAAATCTTTAATTAGCATACTCTTTACCCCTTCCTATATTATTAAAGCCCTAAGGGCTGTTTCCTTATATTTGTCCAATAATGTTACTGAAAATCTGTCATAACTTCCTGGATAAAAGAAAACTACTGGAATATGTACTCTACCTTCTAAATAAGATAGTAATCTTATAAAATTAAAGTATATAGCCGTTGCTCCTACCCTAGTAACCAATATTCTTCCTTTAGGACCTATTTCTTTTGCCTTAGATATGAAATATGACCTTACTTTTTCTAATAAAAATTCTCCTAATTCCTCAACCATGTCAATGTCTTCTACTGTCTTTTCTAATTCGATAATACCCTCTATAGTCTCGTATTCCTCTATAATGTCAAATATAAGTTGCTCCATATTTATCAATTCTATATGGTATGATTCTATTTCCTGTTGTAATTTGTTTATTATATACATAACATCCTTATGTTCTTCTTTTTTATATGGACAAATGACAAAGGGAACTCCTGAATGTCGCACCCAAGCAAGGTTATCATTATTGATTAACTCTATTAATTTATTGTATTTCTCCATTAACGTAGCCATCTATTATCTCCTTCATATCTTTATATTTAAATATTAAAGTTTTAGGTTCTTCTCTACCAAAATCTAAGACTCCATTTCTATATGCTTCTTCAAGTAACATATTAATGTCGCTTTCTAACAATAAAAATAAATGTAAATCCTTGCATTTATATACATCTTCTATAGTTTTAATGTTATCTTTATTCATATATAAAACATAGTAAAAAATTATTGATGGTATAAATGGTTTATTAAATTTAGGTCTTTTCCTGCTATCTATAAAACCAAATTCCTTTAATACTCCCATCATACCTGAACGGACATCGTTAATGGTTCTTTCTGACCATTTAGATACATTTTCATCTTTATCAGCAAGATTTAAAATAAACTCTGTAGTATCTGCTGAACTTATCCCTAAAGAACCATTATTATATTTTTCATATACTAAATTTACAATATATTCGTATATAATTCTTTCTTCTTTACATAAATAGTAATATAGAAGGAGATTGATAATACTATCTGAATCAATCTTTTTCAAAAAATAGATGAATGAGTTTTCTTTATAGCCATCTAATTGATCGTATAAATACCTCTTTCTTAACTCATAAAATATCGTTTCTGCTCGCCGTCTTGAAGTTTTTAATATTAAATTATTCTCAAGTACCTCTTTTCTTAAAAGTTCTAAATCTTTTAATTCAAGGTACTTTTTTAATATTAGTTTTGCATCTGGTAAAACAGTACCTACTACTTTAATACTCGCTCTGTAATCCTTTGATACCATTATATAGCCATCCTTCTCTTATAGTATGGAATTACAACTCTTCCTATGGTACATAAATCATAGATTGATATAAATGATTTTATTGTATCATCAAAACTTTCTTTATTCCTATAAAAAGTTTCGCTTATGCTGCCTAATTCTATGGCATTTTTATCATTAAGAGTATAAACTGGAAGTTTAGGTAGATTAAAAAATTCCCTAGCCCATGGACTTGTAAACTTTTCTTCCTTAATATTTTCAATCATATCTAGTACTTCTTGCCAACCATCAGAGTTTGTAACTTCATTAATAAACGGAGTAAATATTTTGGATTCAAACTCGTATCCAAAATTAAACAACGTAATAAATCTTTTTTCAGGAATTTCTCTATTCTCTTTTTCAGCAATAATTTTCCTTGCAATGTCATATCGCTGTTTATAGAAAGTATTAGGGAAGAATTTTTCTAAGTTTCTTCTGCCTACTTCACCTAATATACAAGATTCCCACCACATGTTATTATCCTCTTCTCCTAAGCGAATAATAGTTAATCTATAAAAAAGCGTATCTGCTAATATCTCTACATTAACTGCTGATTTATGTTTCTTCGCTAATTCATAAACTCTTCTTTTTATGTCTCGCATAAAAATCCCTCCAATCTGCTATGTACTAACTATGATTATACCCTTTTTAATAAAAAAATTCCAGCAATCTTTTTTTTATTGCTGGAATTTTTAAAATGACGTTTTAATAACCACCAAAATTATTCTTCTTCGTATAAATTCCTATGATTACAGAACATTAGATTTTTTATCTCCTTTATTCAAATTTTTTCTCCTTTTTCCTCATTAAATCTATTTTATTTATTTTTGTAGGTTTTTCATTGATTTAATTTTATATTTATTTTAGGAGCACATCGAAAATTGAGTAAAAAAAATAACCGTTTTACGTTTAAAAACAAAATGGTTATTTTAAAAAAGTCTATTTTAACCGATTTATACTGATTTAACCCTATATAACCCTGTTGTGATTTTATATCAATTTCTTTCTATTACTTTTTATTTTATTCTTTTTATTTATTTTACTTATAGCATAGTCATCCTCTATAGCGATTTTTTTTGACACGAATTAAATAATTAGGAAAATCTACTCCAATACGCTTCAGAAGATTAATAATTGTTAGTAATAGCCCTTAACAGTTTATGTCTATTAATAACCACTAACAATGGTTATTAACTATTGTTAGCAGTTATTAACCGTTATTAACCGCTATTAAACATGTTTATAATACACTTATCAAGGTTTAATAATGGATAACAACCAGTAATAATGGTTAATAATGATTATTATTGGTTAATATCTGTTAATAATTGTGAATGCACAATACTATTACTTATCTGTTTTTTCACCTTCTAATGCTACTTTTATCAATCTAATTAATGATATTGCTGCCAAACCAAAAATAATTAAAGATTTATTTCCTAACATATTATAAAGTTGTATGGAAGCACTTACTATAAGGAAGATTGAAATAATAAACGTTATTATTAAAACCTTGAACTAATATCACCTCCTACAATCACACATGTTCTTGTTGATGTCGCTATTTTTACGATATGAACGCTTGTTTTGTCTTACATGCCTGATATGCCATAATCCTACTATCCTTTTTTAATTCAATGACTAAAAGTCTTCTCCAGTGTATAAATTAAACCATAAAATTCTCCAATATTTTAAATGGCTTGGTATAGTTTGTCCATTGGGGAATATTAGTATTTTATCCTTTTCTATAAACCATTTTTCTATTTTTCTCATCTCCTTTTTTTTGCTCCATTATATCATGATCCTAATTGGTATTTCCGCTCTAATAGAAAAAACCGGTCAATTAATGACCAGTTTCTAAATACTATCAAATATTTGGAAGACCTCATCAGGTATTTGAGTTTCTTCTGTAAAATTGCAATCCTTGTCTACCATTAGATTCATGTCCTGCAAAACTTCTCTAAGTGCCCTTTTAATCCTTTTTAGTTCTTTCTCCTCTTGGGTGACGCCTTCATAGGCTAATACGGCTTTGATAATATAGGCTGTTTTCTGTCTTTTTGATTTGATAATATTGTAAACATTCCGATCATTTTCTCTTTGTAAGTTAAAAGATAGGTTCAATCTTTTAATTTCATCCAAGAACATCACCTGTCCCTACTAACTGCCTGCTTTGCCAAAAGTTCAAAGCCTTTTACATTTGCAAAACTATCTAAAACTTCCATGTATCCTATTTTAGGACTGTTTTCAATGTATTTCTGTAAAAGCATTGAACCTCCTCCTACAAATATAGTTGGATTTATTTTCATCTCAAAGCCATACTCTTTCAATTTATCCAATAATTCTTCAACGTATATTTGTGTTTTCTCTTCAATTAAGGATTTTATATTTTCATTCTGAAAAAATGAGATGTTTTCTCCTAGAATTGTATCCTCAATCTGTTCCTCATGTATTTCTATCCCTAAAGAGAGGATATCCTGTTTTATTGAATTTAGCAGAGTTACAATCCCAGTAGTTAAACTAATGCAAGATTTAATATTCAAAAGCCCTTTTTCAACAGTGAAAACATCAACGGTATATCCGCCAATATCTACAACATTAAGTCTTGATACATCCTTATAGTGAGTGAAATGAGGCATTATTGCTGCATATCCCTGGGGATAAACATATGCATCTTTAATTGATACTTCATATCGCTTTTCTCCAAAAGTAAATGATATGTTATCCCTTAAAAAATACTCTCTAAATTTATCCTTTTGTTTTCCATAATACATAATAGGCAAGCCACATGCTAAAATGATCTCTCCCTTATTAACCCCTTGATACTTCTTCTCTAATACTTCTGCAATGGCAGGCAATGATAGAATAAAAAAGTTGTCATTTACAGTCTTATCAAGCATTACAGGAAACCTTTCACCTAAAATGGAGTAATACTTGCCTTCAAATTCCAATAGTCTTTCTTTTGTAATAGGCATGGTGTTTGAAACTGTGAAGCCCGAATTGTACTGATTAACAATGCTCTTTATTGCCTTATTCCCGTGGTCTATTCCTATAATATAACTCATAGATTATCCCTCCTATTTTTTGATAATGGTTCCCCACAAGAACCATCAATTACCTTTAGTTCCTGTGGGGTTCTTATGAATAAGGTGTCACCTCCTTTAAGTAATTAGAATACCTTTATATCCCCCTTTCTTGCGATAAATAAGGGAAAATGGATTACAGGTTTGGTTTACCTGTGGTATTTTCCCTAACTGTCTAGAGCAAATAACATTTGTCATGCTATATTTGAACAAATTATATTGGATTCCTTGTTTTTCCCTAAAATTTTATCTGGTTTTTTCTTTCCAAAAAGTAAAAAACCCCTGCATTGTTTTCCGGATTATCTGCCAAAGGCATCACTACAAAAACAATCTGCAGGGGTTTAATATCTATATTAACTTAGAAAGGAGAGTGTTGCTCATATTATAGCATGCATGAACAGAAAATGGAGCCCCAAATATTTACATAATAAGGTTGATATCCTCCATAATCTGTGCTAGGATGATGTACACTAAAAAACTAAGGAGGTATGTTTTTGGCATTTCCAGTGAATTTAGAGGATTTGCAAAATGCTATACTGAACAGCAACCTAACTGAAAAAGATTATGATTCACATGATTTCTTTATCCTAAAAACTTGCATTACCTTGTTATCATCTATGCAGGATTTAATAAGGCAGATAGAGATGGGTGAGGGCTTCTCTGTTCATTCTGAAAAAGAGTGGGCACAGTTTATCAAGTATTATAACAAGACTTATAAAAGGGCGAAAAAAATCTTCCATCGGTATTTGAAACGATTAAAAATCGATTATTGGGAACAAGAAGAACTGGTTCGCAATATATTATGGGTTACAAAACTTATTAATTCTGGTTTCTATGATAATGATGATGAAGATGTGTATTTCCACGCCATTATTCTAAGCGGAAAATTTTTTACTTCAGTTTTTTACTATAATTATCTCATTAATGAGGCTTGTGACAGAAAGATTAACTCACCCGAAAGCCTTTTAAATACTAGAAAAAATCTATCTTCTATCAAAGACGAAAGGTTATGGATTGAAGAAACCTATATTAAGTTGAAAGACAAGGAAATTGATGAATTTCCTGAAGAAACAAAAAAAATGTTGTTTGCTCTATGGGATCGAACTTTCGATTTTGTACAAGAACTAAAAAAATGTTTTAGCAAAACTGAAGCCCTGAATAACTAATATAGTCCCCTGATACCTTGGGGACTATATTAATTCCAAATAATTAAACTATATTCCTATATATTCTTTTACCTCTCTTTGTGTTAATGAAATGAACTCTGCTCCAGGAACGGGATAATTACTTAAGACCAGAACTTTACAAGGTTCCGTTATAGTTCTAGCCCTTCCTACAGTTTGGACAAGTTCAGACTCTATCATATAAAATTGGATTTCCCGTAATAAATCATTGCTGCTGTAAGTATTGAAGTAAAAGTTATAGTTTCCCCTTGAAACAGGCTGATACATTACTTTGCTTTCATTTAGCCTTACATCAAGACCCAAAGCACTTGCAAATAGAAGATAACTATAGGGGTTAATATGGGGAGTCCCTATTACAGTGATATTTTGACCTTTTAGATTATCACGCCCCGCACTATTCCAAAATGATATGCTTGGTTCACTTATATCATTAAAATAACCGCTGTAAGTGATAACCTTACTATCGGGGTTATATCTATTTATTAAAGCATTTGCAATATCCATCATTTCTTTTTTATTTCTATGAATAGATAATTTACTAAAGGCCCTTATAGGAACTTGCCAAATCTCTCCTATGTGTTCCACATCCCCAATATCATAAAATTTCATATTTTGACCGAAAACCATTTTATAAATCTTTTCATTGGCAGTTGCACTAAAAATAATAACCTTTTTATCAGGCAAATCTCTTTTGTTTATAAAAAGTATCTGCTCATTACCATTTCTCCCTGTCACTTTGACAAAATGACTTGAGTTTAAAAACCCCAGTATATTTGTTGTTATAAGGTCATTTTTTACAACTAATTTTTCAATCTCTTTTGCACAAAGCATAAAATAATTCGGTGTTTTTAGTACTACTCCTTCAGGTGTTTTGGTAATTAACTCAAACATAAAATCGGTTAACTTCTTTAAAGGCGAAAATTCCGGATCTAAATACACCAGTTGGCTAAGTATAACCATGTCTTGTATTGACATAGATGAAATTGGGAACATTCCATTTAGAACAATATCTTCATCTATTATTAGAGTATCATTAAAGTCCTTTTCAAAAAAAATTCTTTGGTGAGTAGTTAAGATAGTTTGGTTCTCAGATTTTTTTACTCGCCTCAAGTCCTTAATATATTTTGCTATTACTTCATTTTCCTTTGCTAATTGTCTTAAATACATATTTGCTCCTTTAAAGGATCCTGTATCATAGAGCCTATCTAACTTATTGCGTTTTTCAGGTTCAATATCAGGAAGTTGGGGGACAGCATAATGATGTACTCCTGCTTTTGCCAATCTGTCGCTTACCTCATCCTTTAATTTATGTGTAGGTACTGCTATCGTCAATTTATTATCTATACTTGCATTTATGTATTCTTCAGTTTTCCCTAACCCTGCTGGTGCCTTTATAACATAAATCCCCTTTTGTGGAGAGGCAATTATTTCACTAACAATATTGGATAATTCCTTTCTTGCCTCTTCTATACTTTTAGTTTTTCTTTTACCAACTACTTGAATTCTTCCCTTGAATAATTTTCCTTGTTCTATCATATTAATTCCATGTTTGCAGTTTTTAATGAAAGGACAATAACTTTCGCACCTAGAAGGAGCATATTTACCCTTAAGAATTTGATTCTTCATAACCCACCAACTATAGTTTTTCACCTTATATTCTTCACGGCTGTTTAGAATCTTATCTACTTTCGTTACTCCACCTTTTATTTTCAAAAGGTTGGACATGAGGCCAAACATTTCATTGTGGTGTAACCAATACTCGCCATCTATTGCTTCCCGGTATAATCGACAATTTTTATATAGGTTTTCAAAGGGGTAATCCTTTATAAGATATGTCTCAGTATTTTCCTTCTTAATATCAAAACGGGGGGCAAAGTCATTTTCCTTTTCAAAAAAACAATCCTGCGTATTATTGTAACAGAAATAGATTACATACCCCATATGACTAAAAAGTGTACTTTTATATATATTATTAATAAAAGACTTACACTTTTTAGTCATTGATACATAAACATTGCTATCATTAATTTCAGGCATATCTTTTTCATCATGAAACGTAAAAAACTTTGGATAACCATTCTCCATGTCAATACCAACATCTCTGCAAAAATTATACATGTTTCTCGATGCATTAGTACTATTTCTAATTACTGAGCATGCAGCAAATATAAGATTCGGTATTGATTCTACATATGAAAAGTTTTCATAAATAACTTCCCTACCACCGTATATTATTCTCGAAGGATCCCTTGTTTCTGTTTTGGACTGTGGAAAAACTTCCAACAGTGATCTAATTACTAGGTTGCGAACCCTGATATCCTGAATCACCTCATCCATAACGAAAACCATTTTAAACCCACTATCTGAATTAAAGGGCGTGTATATAAATGAAGGGAATAGATTTACCCTTTCACAAGTATCTAACACATTTTCCAGCGAATCATTTTCAATATCAACAACAAATATTTGTTGACTTATCCAGTTCTTAATACTTCTCTGCCCATCCTTAAAAACCGATGGTGAATAAGTTTTGCCATTTGGTATTATTATGCTTTTGGCAAAATCCTTTACAGAAATTTCTTTGACATGACATCCAATTCGTGCTGCTATTTTTGCAATCTCTTCTTCTGTCGGCTTCTTACTAAACTTTTGAGTATCTAAACATAATTTAATCATCATTTTCATGCCTCCTTTGTTATTAAACAAAGGGGCATGCTGTATTTTAGTGTTTTGGTATGTATTTTAAATGTGCTTTATTAAGATACTTTCTTTATGTTATATTAAGTCTTTTTATTAGTTTTATTGTTGCCCCTGATTTGATTTATTCATATGGTTCAAATCCCTGAGTTTCATATTCATAAGGATTGCTATGTTTACGTCTTCTCATCTTTCTTAGTGGAATAATTTCTCCAGTATATGGGTTATAAACTCCCATTTCTTCTCCTGTATAGGGATTTATTTCGATATAGTCATCTCTAAAATAGACATCCATACATAAATCTTTATGGCCTTTTTTTGTCATTTAAGTCACCTCCCTTCTTATATTTGGGAGGGCTTTTTGTAACCATTTGCCCTCCATCTTGCATATCCCCTTCTCCCAAAACTCCGCTATCCTCCATGTCTGTTATATTTCATATAGGAGATTTGCATAATTATCAGAAAATCTTTTTTTAATTGTGTCGTATCGAAAAGCGTGGATAAACCACTTCTCTGCTTCATCTAACTTGGATATCTCAATTTCAAATAATTCCTTTGTTTTGTTAATAGCATTAGTCAATATTTTCCTTTCATCTCTTTTAAACTTCTCTAATGCTTCTTCTGATATCAGATTAGAATGTTTGTTTATAAAAAATTCTACTAGACTCATTAAGTCTAAAAAGTTTTCTGTTCTTATCATGGTTGATCCAACTTCTTGTATATGTATTTCAGCCACATACTCAAAGTTAAAATCTTTTATAGTTGTCTCGTCAATATAAATTGGCAATATAAAATTTTTTGCATACGTTCTGTCAAGAATCGTTCCATCAAATGAATAATACATATTTCTTCTCTCCTTTCTTAAAAAACAAAAATACTAACAGGAAATAAAGCCAAAGATAAAATATCCTTTGACCTGGTTTTGCTCTGTTAGTATGCTTTGATTTTTTTTATTCAGTTTTTGTTAGTAAATAATTATTTACCTAATAAGTTATCCTATTTTAAACTCAAATAAAACTTTGCCAATAATCTTTATGCTTTTTGTATTAGTTAGAATAATAGGTGTATCGTCTACTTCCCTTGAAACTGCATTCATAACGTCAGTCAAGACCATGGTTTTTTCCTGATAATTGTATTTTCCGACGTATATTGCATCACCCCTTTGAAAAAGTATTTTATCTTTATCCTTGTATTGTCCAAGATTAACAAGGTAGCAGTACTCCTTATCATCAGGTTTAAACCACACCACTTCACTATCTGGTTCTATTTCTTCCTTTAAAAGGCTAAAATCAAATCCCATTTCCCTACCTGTTATTGGTCCGTTATTTAGTGCAGTATATAAAGGCAACTTCCTGAACTTACTTCTCACATATTCCCCAGTGGCTAGCCTAAGGTTCCTTATTTTTTTTAATCCGTAATAGGAATCCTCGGTATAAGGGGTTGCATAATCTGGATAGATAAAGTTCTCCCCTAATGCATCTTTTACGTTATTTAGTAGTTCGTCTGTTAAGTTATCTCCCAAATTCTCCTTATTGGTCTCAAGGAAGTTAATAAAAGCATTAACCTTTTCCTCTTCCATATCATTTACTTTCAGTAATTCTCCCAAGTATTCCTTAAGAGTATTGCAGGCAATTATATGTTTTATATCTGATTCATCAAGGATCCCTATTTGGAAGAGTAAAAAAGGATAATTTATGTCTAGTATTTTGGCTATGATTTTTAAGTCCTCGTAATCTGGAATAATGTTGTTTTTAAGCATCTTGCTGATATAAGATGGTGATTTGTTTAGTGCATTTGCTAAATCAATTGCTTTTATATTTTTTTTGGCTATCTCTATTCTAATAAATTCACTTAAGTCAAAACTCATTATCTATCACCTCCTTGAGTATATAATATAACAAGTTTTACTAATTGTCAATTATTTTATTATTATTTTATCAATTATTTTACTTTTATTCATTATTATTATTGACATTTAGTAAATGTTGCTTTATAATTAACTTATAGTAAATCTATTTTCTTTTGTTTTTGCATATTAATTGAATTTTAGTAAATTAAATAGTGTGATGGGAGGTGTCTACCGAAAATATAGTTTAAAAAAGTAAAGGAGGTTGATAGATACCCAAGATAATGTTTTATAAAAGGTAAAAAAAAGGCCAAGAGAAATCCCAAATTTCTCTTGGCTAATGGATAGTAGCATGGTCTAAACTTCTTTTTGTCCCCTTCATAGGTAGTTAATGAAGGGGGTTGGTTGTTTTACTTGGAAGTTTTCTGTTGTATGCTTTGTTTTTTTAGATAATCATAAACAGTAGTATGGCTTGTCCCCATTAATTTTGCAACCGTTGGCACGCTGTTATACTTTAATAGCCGTATTAATTCCTCTCTCCAATAATCCCCGAAATCCACAATCCGAGAATATCTATACTTGTCTTCTTTTTTCGTATCAGGTCCACGTCTCAAATATGAAAATCCACAATTTGGACAGGTAAAATATCCTATTGGACTCTTGGTTTTATAATTATTTTTTATTTCTACATTCTCAATGACCTGTTTCTTATATTGCTTGCAAACAGGATTTAGACAAGGATACGGCCCTTTCCCAAAAGGTAGGTATCCTACATTTTGATTAAATAACACTTCTGGTGATAGACCTAAAAATCTCATAAATAATATATGTTTTAATGGATCTTCGATAGTTGCTTTATTCCATCCCATTTTTAAAAGCCAATTACTGTTATTAGTCTTCCTAATTGTATTGTGAGTCATCTGAAGTATCTCACTGCCCCAAAAGGTTTCAAAATCAGTAATAAGATTTTTCTGGCGTAAACCTCCATTCACTGTAGCATACTCTAATATCTTTAACTGATTTAGATACTGCTCTTTTATGTTTGTTTTAATTTCAGGATTATTCAAAATCCAGTTCATATCCTCTGCAATAATCAGTAATTTTTCATAGGTCTTTGGCTCATACACAACCTCAGTTTCAACAACACAGTTTCTTTCCGTTGCTGCTATATATTTATATTTATTGTCCTCAAATGATACACTGCTATTATAAATAGGTATTTTATGGTGAGGACAAATATAGATGCCTCTTATCTGATGAACCCTATGCCAATATAATTCGCCATATCTCTCCATATCTTCTTTATTGCACTTTGGACAAAATCTTAGAAATTTATTTTCAGCCAGTGGGTTTATTATTCCTGTTATTTTGTTGTATATTTCAACATCCCCATGCAACATATACCGTCTTATTATTCCCCTGTTCTCAAGGCTTAAAAAGACCGTATAATACGGAAATAAGGTATGTTCAAATATTAGCCTATCTACATCAAAAGGACTGTTTAAGGGCATATTTCGGACTAAATTTGCTAATAATGTTGGGAATTCCAGGCTACAAACTATACGCTTTACATTAAACAGATCCCTGGCAGTTTCACTTCCATTAAAATTTGGACTTTTTTCATGATATCTGGCAAAAACACTATATAGTATTTCATCTGGATACGGTGTAGGAAAAAAAGTCATCATATAACTTCAAATCCTTTAATTAACCCATGATTTTTCAATATATCATAAGCAGTTAGATCTTCCTCCTTATTCTGCACCATAACTCTAATATCATTTTCTGCACTTGGAGGCACCTTCTTGGTTCTAACTTTCACTGGCTTTTCATTATTTTCTACTGTAGATGCCTTGGAAGTGGTAGGTATTACAAATCTATTCCGATTAGGCAATTCATAACTTAAATCAATGTTCCCAGTATATATGTCAGGATATTTTACTATTTCCATTACATTACCTGTCCTTAATGCATTTAGCATTGGCTTTACCAGCCTTAAACTTTCGTCAGCCACTTGTTTAATTAATTCAGGTGTTATTGTCTCAATCCCACTTGAAATTGCCTTTGTTTGAGCAAGGGCATAAAGTTTCACTGTTATATCAATTATTCCTTGGGATTGATCATATAGGGTCTCTATTAATTCATCAGTCAGCGCAGTAGGCCTTTTCGTCCATTGATAGCCCCATATTGCGTTTACAATTAGTTTGAAGTTAATATCATTATCTAACCTTTCAAATACTAAATCTCCTTGTCCTGAACCCCTCCTTGCCTGTCGGAATTTCCCTTGCAATACTCCCATAGCCTCAGGAGTCCCTATTAACAATACTGGTAATCCTATAGTATTGACCAAGGTAACAAAAAAATTCAGCATCCTATCGGCTCCTCCAGACTTAGACTTGCTAAGATTTTGTATCTCATCAATTACTAATAACCCTAATGAAATACTTTTAGCAATATTGCTCATGGCAACGAGCATATTATCCACTGAAAGTTTACCGCTGCCAAATCGTGAATAATAGTCTGTCCCTAATATCTCATCAACCTTACTAAAAAATGATAGACAAAGTCCTTTAATGCTTCCATCGTAAGAGCATTCAAGCCTTAAATATACTACCTGATATCGTGAAAGTGGGATATCTTTGTATTTAGAGTGAACGATTACTTGTGGATACATGGATAATATTCTGTTCACAACTGTTGTTTTCCCCATACCTGATACTCCAAGTAAAGTAAAAGAGCCTGCGGTGCTGCGATAATTGTTTGAAACAAAGGACTTATCCAAAACATTTCTTGCTACATAACCCTGTCTTATAACTCTACTGATTCTACTTTCTAAATCTAAATGTATCGCTAGTGGCTGAAAGACATCATATAGACGTCCCACTAAATGGGCTCTGTATTGATTATCTAACTGTCTTTCTTCTTTATTATAGGGAGGAAAATTTGCTAACTTTGATACTACCTCTTCAGAAGATGTGATTTGAGGCAATGCCTCTATAAATGGATTACCTTTATATTCTGAAATAATCTGCTCTTTGTATTGGGCATTATGTATCAAATCCAGCACGGTCTTTTCCCTCCTTCTGTGCCTTTAATAGTAATTCGACCAAATTTTGCTCGGTATTACCATAGGCTTTTTCTTCAACTACTATATTTGGTTCTTCTGGTCTTATTTCGATAATATTTTGTTTCCTCTCCTGCTGCTTCTCAAAAATGCGATTATCTCTGATATTCTGAATGCGTCTCTTTTTGCTTATGCCTTCTTCAACTTCATTTTTTGTCTCTTCTTTCGCTTGTTCAATTATTTCTTCTATGTCATTTAATAAGTCTATTTTATTTTGCAATTCTGCTTTTTTTGAGGCTTTTGCCTGCACTTTTTCATATTCCATTAGATAAGTTACTTCTTCAATAGATTTTTCTTTATATCTTGACTGATGTTCTAATAAAAAACACTTATCAAATTTTCTCCCATCTTCATACTTGATATAAATAAAACTCATATCCCTTGGATCATATGATATGTCAACTTTCCAAGATCCATTGTTTCTTGCTTTCTCGAACCAACGTTCTTTTAATGAGGTTTTAGAACCAAAGAGCATCCCTTTAAACTTAATCCCGTGCTGTGTCACAGTTGCTTTGTCTCTTGGCAGTAGATTTAATTTCAATAAATCTTCATCAACAGTTCTTAACCTTCCTGTTCTATTAGCAATACCCCATTCCCAGATTAATTTGGGTATTGGTTCTACACCATCTGCAATCATATCTTCGCTTCTGGTATAGTTAGATAAATAGTGATGATTATTATGATACAATACACATTTTATTATAATTTGAGTAAACTGCCTTAAATCAAGGGTTGCTGAAAGTCTGTAATCTTGCTCTCCTCTTTCACGATATTGACTTTTAATTGCACCGGGCATGAAAGGCTTGGTATGTTGGTTTATAGTATTAAAATACCTCTCTATGATGCCCTTCATGTCACCTCTGTAAGGGCTAGTATTTAATATTTTTATTCCAAATGCTGATATTAAAGATTCTATGTTTTCCCCTTCCAATTCTCCTCTATCTGCAATAATTGCTTCAGGCAGGTTGCTGCAGTAATTCCACTCATCATTGCCAATCTCTATACCGTACTTCCTGCAAAAGGATACTTTGTCTGACGCAGCATTAATTAATGCGATACTCGCCCCAATCCAACTTGGACCTTCCAAAGATATATTAATTCCTACGACACAACGTGAAAATACATCCATAACAGTATATATAACCGGCCTTCCTATAATCCAATTTCGATTATATTGGGATACTAAATAAACATCTCCTACTGTTGCATCTATTTGAAATATTGTTCCCGGTCCAAATGCTTCTTCAGTAGAAGATCCTGTTAACCCCCTATGTTGTAATTCATATTGCTTTGGACTTTGACGAGTAGATACTTCTTTTTTAATGCTTCTCTCCTTATTAAACCAATATCTGAATTGCCTTAATGTAGGAATGGCATCATTTACTACCCCATTTTCACTAAAGTATTCCTTAATCATAAGTTCATAGGTTAATGTTAAAGTCTTTCTTGAAGAATTGTAATAAAACCTATTAAGTGCTGTATTAAAAATCTTTATCGTTTCGGGGGTAATGACAAAAGTATTATTTTTTTCCTTGTTTCCTTGTTTCCCGCCACAATTATGATAATCAGGAAGTAAAGAGTTTTTGTGCATACCTCTCTGCCAAAACCGTTTTAAATATCTCATTACAGTTGCTTCATGCACATTATAAACGTATTCTCTGACAAGTTTAGCCCTCTCTCCGGCAATGTAAATGTCAGGTTCAATAGTAACAATGTCTTTAATGGCATTGTATGCCTTATCTCTTATGACCTTATGTTTAGGTGGGATAGCCTCTTCATCTTTGATAATCATATATGGTTCATTCTCCAAAACATGTATAGTGCCATCATTTAACCCACTCTGAATAAATGTTTCTGAAACTGTAATAGGCATTGAGTTACCATAAATATCAATTAGATAGATGATATCTTTATAGTAATACAGTATTCGGTAATATATTTTGCCTTGACTTGTTTCGTATAAGATTACACTATTGATTGGAAGCATACATAGCACCCCAATCAATAATAATTTTAGGACGACTTTCTGTTATATCTATTAATTCATTCATATCAATGTAAATGTGTTTAGATGCTAGAAGGTATTTAAAAATGTATAACCCTGTTCCATCTGATACATTATTTTCTTTATCAAAGTCAGAAGTTATTTTTCTGATTGAATGTTTATTATCTCTAAATTTATCAATTAGAATGTTGCAATAATTCTCTAATGAATTTTCTGTTAAGCCTCTTTCTTCATAGGTATACAAACTTGAGTGTATCCACTCTATGTTTTTTACCATTTTAGTAGGTATTTCTTTTTGGGTAATTATGCCAAAATCAATTTGTTTTGCTGCCCAATATCTTCTTTCTATTTCCAGTCTTTCCAACACGGACTTTTTCCCTAACTCACTCGATGATTTTACTGTCCTTGCAATATATTTGTGATTTCGTAAAGTTAGTAGAAATGTAGTTGTTAGTATATATGGAGGCTCTCTATTAATAAAAAACTCTTGTTTAAGGTCTTTATTGTCTTTTACCACCTCTACTAAATCTAAAAGTGGATAATGTTCTCTAATATCTACTATTTCATCATCCCATTCAAACATATAAAAACATCTGGTTTGAATATCTGAAAAGAAATGATGTATTCTGTTTGTCTTCCAGCCTTTTATACGTGAAACCCTGCCTTTTGACGGGAAGTCTTGTATAGATAACCAGGGCTTATAGGAGGCTAATTCCCCTGCACCACGGTTTTCAGACAGGAATCTTTTATACTTTGCCATAGTCCAAGAAGTATCTCTTTTGGCCATATAAACCTTCCTTTCTTTCATACTTCTTGGATGTGATGTTAACGTAGTATACTGGGATTTTCAACAGGGATAATGCTTTATTTTATATAGAAAACTTATTAAACGGCTGAATATTGGCGTTTGGTTACTATGAAATTTTTTTCTGAAATTTACCCTTATTTTTGTGCCATTTTTTATTTATTACTATGTTCAGTTACAAATAAGTTTGCTCACGGAGTGACAAAGTTTGCTCGTGTTGAAATGTAGTTGTTTCAAGGCTTCTCGCTGTTTATTTCCTTCGAGTAACAAAGTTTGCTCGCTGGTTTTATTACCTTAAAAAATATAAAAAAAGATATAAAAAATGAGAAAATGACAAGCGAGTTTGCTCGTGAGCAGTGAAGAATGACAAAGTTTGCTCGTGGAAGGTAATGAGTATTCATACGCAGGGTATAACCTTAGGGAGGAAATATCGAAACCACCTACACATCGGAATTCTACTTGCTTTCGAGGGATTACAACTACGTCCGTTTAGCATATTTTTATTTATTTCTATATCTATTTTTGAACACAAAAAAACCGCCAAAGGTTTTTATACCTATGACGGTTTTGTAAACTCGCAAACAAACTTTGTAAGTTTGAACAAACTCGAGTGTAAATAAACACCAAACAAATTATCTCTTGGAGAACTGAGGTGCACGTCTTGCAGCCTTTAAGCCGTACTTCTTTCTCTCCTTCATACGAGGATCTCTTGTCAAGAAACCTGCTTTCTTGAGGATAGGACGATAATCTTCATCTGCCTGTAATAAAGCTCTGGAAATACCGTGACGGATTGCACCAGCCTGACCGGTAAAGCCACCGCCTCTAACATTAACCATAACATCAAACTTATCCTGGGTTTCTGTAAGCAGAAGAGGTTGACGAACGATCAGCTTAAGTGTTTCCAGTCCGAAATATTCATCCATATCTCTTTTATTTATAGTAATTTTACCGGTACCGGGAAATAAATATACTCTAGCAACACTGCTTTTTCTTCTTCCGGTTCCGTAATATCTTACCTTAGTCAATCTAATTTCCTCCTTTCAACCTTCCCTATTAATACTTGATCTCTAATGCTTCCGGTTTCTGAGCTGCGTGAGGATGCTCAGGTCCAGCATATACATGTAATTTTTTAATCATTGCTCTTCCCAAAGGTCCCTTCGGAAGCATTCCCTTTACTGCAAGGGTGATCACTTCTGTCGGCTTCTTAGCCATCATATCGGCTAATCTTGTTTCTTTTACGCCGCCGATATGACCGGAATGGCTGAAATAGATCTTTTGCTGCATTTTCTTACCGGTGACTTTAATCTTATCTGCATTTACAACTATAACATAATCACCTGAGTCAATATAAGGTGTATAATTAGGTTTATTTTTGCCTCTTAATATTTTTGCTATCTCAGATGCGAGACGTCCCAATGTGTGTCCTGAAGCATCGATTACATACCACTTCTTCTCTATAGATGCCGGACTACCCATAAATGTCTTCATGGTTTTTCCTCCTTATTACATGCTTTCACATGCTCTAACATATTTTCACTTTAAATTGCAACAGAAACCCTCTGTCGCGAAAAGCAAAAAATATACTGTCGTTCTTATATTTATCCGTCTATAAATACTTTTCCCGGGGCTATGGAAAAGAATTTATCTTTGTCACATTTTTGTATTATATTACATGTTACCGGGTGTGTCAAGGATAATTTAGCATCCCTTAGAAAATTGAAGCTTTAAATTCCAATTTGAATATATTAGTTTGCAATCAAAAATACTTATCTCATTATTAAAGCAATTGCTCCTAAAAAAGTAAATTCCTTACGTAAATTATATTTCTTCTGCAAATTCCACACCCTCAATAGCACAAACATTTGATAATACATCCATTTTCATCTTTTTTTGCTTCAGCTTAATTGTCATGATAGCTGCTACGGTTGTATTGGTATTATACGTAGGTTTTACCAGTTCGACGGCCTCAATACTTATATTCATTTTCTTTAAGGCTTCCAGTATGGAAGAAAATGAGGTCGTTGCAGAAAACTCCATGTATATATCCATAATCTTTGATTTATAGAGCATGAAATTATCAAACCTATGTAAAATCACGGTTGCAAAAGAAATCAAAATGCACGTCACTATAGCGGCTTTGTAAAACCCGATTCCTACGGCAAGGCCCATACATGCAGTTGCCCACAAACCGGCAGCCGTTGTAAGACCTTTCACCTGATGTCTTCCTGTTACAAGAATAGTTCCTGCTCCCAAAAAACCGATACCGGATACTACTTGGGCTGCAATTCTGGCAGGATCACTTACTCCGTAATTTTCATATATATATTGATTTGTCATTATGGCAAGAGCAGACCCCAAGCATACCAGTATGTGTGTTCTCAGCCCTGCAGGACGGCCGGACCGTCCTCTCTCAAATCCTATTATACCGCCCAGCAAAACGGCCAGTACCAGTCTTAATATTATGGTAACGTCATTAATTGTATAGAGATCTACACCAAAAATTTTCATATAATCACTCCAACAAAAAAGCGTCCATATCATACTCTATGCCCACTAATGTCAGTCCATGAGCAGGAGCGGTAGGACCTGCCAGCCTTCTGTTTCGGCCTTTTAATATTTTGTCCATATCTTCGGGAGTTTTAAGGCCTCTTCCGACTTCAATTAATGTTCCCGCAATAATGCGTACCATATTATACAAAAACCCGTTTCCGGTAACAGTAATTTTAATCATTTCACCGTCTTTGTCAACATTAAGACTGTATATGGTTCTTACCGTATCGGATACCTGGGTTTTTACGGAGCAAAAACTTTTAAAATCATGTTCACCTATTAAGTATTTTGCTGCTTCCTGCATAGCCTTAATATCCATATTATAATAAATAAAATACGAATAAAGTCTTTCGGTTGGAATTGCAATTTCCCTGTTCATTATCTTATATTCATAGGTTTTTTTGCTGTTAACTTTTCTGGGATGAAAATCGGCAGGTACTTCCATAGAGCTTAAAACCCTTATATCCCACGGAAGATAGCGGTTTACGGCATAGCATATTTTTTCCGGTGGAATAGGTGAATTGGTATCGAATACAGCCACATTTCCTTTGGCATGCACTCCTGCATCCGTTCTGCTGGCTCCTATAACCGTAATCTCTTCATTAAGCAGTTCCGATAAAGCTTTATTTACTACTCCTTCTATGGTTGTCTTTCCCGGCTGGACCTGCCATCCGCTGTAGTTAGTTCCGTCGTATGCAATTACAAGTTTAATTCTTTTCATATAAAACACCACTATTCAATTTACGTAAAATAAAGATTTGCCGCCTGTCACAATCTTATAAAAATGAGGGCAGGCGGTTTTCTATTACGCTGATTGCAATAACAATTGTCATATAGATAAGTAAAATTAAATATGCAAAATAATCTATACGGTGATAACGCAAGGGCTTCATCTTGGTTCTTCCGTCACCGCCATGATAACATCTGGCCTCCATAGCCATGGCAAGGTCATTAGCTCTTCTGAAGGCCGAAACAAACAGGGGAACCAATAACGGAACAAGGCTTTTTGCCCTTTTAATAACTCCGCCGGTTTCAAAATCGGCTCCTCTTGCCATCTGGGCTTTCATGATTTTATCCGTTTCTTCCATTAATATAGGTATAAATCGAAGGGCTATAGACATCATCATCGCAATCTCATGTACGGGTACTTTTATGCGGCGAAGGGGAGACAGCAATTTCTCAAGGCCGTCGGTAAGCTGATTCGGCGTTGTGGTAAAGGTCATCAGTGACGATCCCAGTATCAGATAAGTAAGCCTGATTCCCATAAATATGGCCGAATAAAGGCCCTGCCTGGTTATTTTCAAAAAACCTAACCTGACAAGTACATCCCCCTGGGTTAAAAACAAATTAAAAAACATTGTAAACAATAATATAACAATTATTGCTTTTAAGCCTCGCATTATATATTTTAAGGGTACCTTGGACATTTTTATAACAGATACCAGAAAAACTGTAACAGCAATATACCCGTAAAAAGTGTCAAATAAAAATATAGAAATAATAAATAATAAGGTACCACTTAGTTTCAATCTCGGATCAAGCCGATGCAAAACAGAATCTGCCGGGTAGTATTGTCCAATTGTAATATCTCGTATCATATCCTTCTCACTTTCTTAGGGTACTGACCTGATGTAAAAATGTAATATTATAATGTATAATAAGCCGATATACTATCTGTTATTATAAAAATAACTATACCAATCAGGCAATAATCCCTGGCCTGTACCCAATGTATAATTTAGATGAAGAGAAAAAACTAAGCAAATCATTCTAACAAAACTTTCGCTCATCAACTAAAGCATCTTTTTTAAATCCTTAATTAAATGCATATATGCACTATTTATATCAAGATATCTCTTATATATATTACAATATTATCTCTTAGCCCAACATTATTTTTATATTTTCTATATTTTATCTTTAAATACTTTTAATATCTCATTCTTTGCTTCATCCACTGTCGTGACATCCGTACTTACGGGTATTCCCTTTTCTTTAAGGGCATTCACAACATAGGTAACCTGAGGTGCAGCCAAATGCATCTTTTCCAGCTCCTTATACCGGGAAAATATCTTCACTTTTTCCTCATCCATAACCAGATTGCCGTTATTCATAACCAATATGCGGTCTACGTATTTAGCCACATCCTCCATGCTATGGGTAACCAGTATTACGGTTATATTTTTCTCCTTATGAAGCTTTGCAATCTGATCAAGTATTTCATCTCTGCCTCTGGGATCAAGGCCTGCCGTAGGTTCATCCAGAATCAATACTTCAGGCTGCATAGCCAATATACCTGCTATAGCCACCCTTCTTTTTTGACCGCCGGAAAGCTCAAAGGGTGACGCATCTATAAGATCATCACCTATTCCGACCATTTTTAAGGCTTCATAGGTACGAAGATCCACTTCCAGTTTATCAAGGCCTAAGTTCTTGGGACCGAAACTTACGTCTTTATATACGGTGGTTTCAAAAAGCTGGTGTTCAGGATACTGAAAAACCAGTCCCACTTTACTTCTTAAGGTACGCATATCAAAATTTTTGTCGTATATATCTTCACCGTTAAAATAAATTTTCCCGCTGGTAGCCTTAATAAGACCGTTCATATGTTGTATAAGGGTTGACTTTCCGGAGCCGGTATGACCTATAAGGCCGATAAATTCACCTTTATTTATCTTAAGATTTATGCCTTTTAAAGCATGCTTTTCAAAACTCGTTCCACTGCTGTATACATAATGAACATTATCAAATATTATCTGCAAAATAATCACCTGCTATCTTATTAATCACATGAAAACTCTGGTGCTTTTATTACGGGTACAGCCTCAACAGGGCATCTACCAGTTCCTGTATTGATAAAACTCCGTCAGGAATATCAAGGCCTTCTTTTTTCAATTCATAAGCCAATTCTGTTACTTGTGGAACGTCAAGGCGGTATTTTTTCAGTTCGTCAACCCGTGAAAATATTTCTCTCGGAGTTCCCTGCATTACAATTTTACCCCGATCCATTACAAAAACCTTATCCGCATATATTACCTCATCCATGTGGTGAGTAATCAATAGAACGGTGATTTTTTCCATCTTATTCAGACTACAAACTGTAGATATAACTTCCTTACGGCCTTCCGGGTCCAACATGGCTGTAGGTTCGTCAAGCACTATGCACTGGGGTTTCATAGCCATAATACCTGCAATAGCTACTCTTTGCTTCTGACCTCCCGATAATTTATTCGGAGATTGCTTTCTGTATTCAAACATTCCTACAGCCTTAAGGCTTTCTTCTACCCTTTTTAATATTTCTTCCGTAGGAATACCCAGATTTTCCGGCCCAAAACCCACATCTTCTTCTACAACTGTAGCAATTATCTGATTATCGGGATTCTGAAATACCATACCGGCAGATCTGCGAATCTCCAATAAATTTTTCTCCTCCGCTGTATTTAAGCCGTTTACCCATACGGCCCCTTCCGTAGGATACAGTAAGGCATTAATATGCTTTGCAAGAGTGGATTTTCCGGAGCCGTTTGCTCCTAAAATAGCAATAAAATCCCCTTTTTTAACATCCAAATTTACTCCGTCTATGGCTCTGTTAATAGATTCAACATTTCCGCCTTCGTCTCTTCTTATATATTCAAAAGTCAGGTCACGAGTTTTAATCATATCCATACTGTATCCCCATTTCTGTTAAATTCGGTGCCGATTTAATTATCCCGCTCTCTTTTCTTTATATCTTACAATCAACTTCTAAGAAGTATATACTATGCGTATATCTTACGTCAAGAGCATATACTGAAAAAGAGGACGTTCACCAACAAGCTGTACGTCCCCTAGATCATTATGCTTAATTATTTTAAATACTATAAATAATTATACTAACTCAATCAATACTTCCATTGCGGCATCGCCTTTACGAGGGCCTATTTTAACTATTCTTGTGTATCCGCCGTTTCTGTTCGCATACTTAGGTGCTATCTCATCGAAAAGCTTTTCAGACAAATCGATAACCTTAGTATTTCTCTTTCTTCCTGCTTTTTCTTCAGGTACTACGGTTACAGGATAAAGATACTTCAACATCTGTCTTCTTGCATGAAGACGGGAAGGATTATCCTTTTTAATTGTCTTTTCTACCTCGTCAAATACTGTAACCTTTTTACCGTTTACTACTTCCTTAACTCTTTTGCCGTCTTTATCTTTACGTGCAACCTTAGCCTTAACCGTAACTGTTTCATAATTGTCTCTTTCCTTAACGGCAAGGGCAATTAAATGTTCGGCTATTTTGCGAACTTCTTTGGCCTTGGCTTCGGTTGTAACGATTTTACCATGATATATTAAATTGGTAACCTGGTTTCTAAGTAAAGCTTTTCTTTGGCTTGTTGTTCTGCCAAGCTTTCTGTAACCGGCCATGTGTTTCCCTCCTTTGAATTACTTATGCAACTATTCATTTAAGCCGAACTAGTCATCACTCTGTTTTAAGGATAAACCGAGTTCATGCAGTTTCGACAATACCTCTTCCAAAGACTTACGCCCAAGGTTTCTCACTTTCATCATATCCTCGGCGGTCCTGTTCGTAAGTTCTTCTACAGTATTTATTCCAGCCCTCTTCAAGCAGTTATATGAGCGAACCGATAATTCAAGTTCATCAATACTCATCTCTAGTACTTTTTCTTTTTCGTTATCTTCTTTTTCAACCATTATCTCGGCAGTCTTGGCGTGCTCTGACAAATCAATGAAGGAATCAAGATGAACACTTAATACCTTGGCAGCCAAACTAAGGGCTTCGTCAGGAGCCAGTGTGCCGTTTGTATATACATCTATGGTCAGCTTGTCATAGTCGGTAATCTGTCCTACACGGGTATTCTCTATCGATATATTTACACGTTCTACGGGTGTGTATATAGAATCAATCGGTATAACTCCGATAGGCAAATCATCCTTCTTGTTCTTTTCAGCGCTGACATAGCCTCTTCCGTTTGTTATCGTAAGCTCCATGTATAATCTGCTGTCCGGTCCGCCGCATAAAGTAGCAATTACATGGTCCGGATTAAGAATTTCAATATCCGGGTCAGCCTGAATATCCCCGGCTGTAACTACTACTTCGCCTTCAGCGTCAATGTAAGCTATTTTAGGCTCATTGTTGTCGCTGTGATTTTTAATTGCCAGATCTTTTAAATTCATGATTATTTCAGTAACATCTTCCTTAACTCCGGGAATTGTACTGAATTCATGAACAACTCCGTCAATTTTAATTTGGCTTACAGCAGTTCCGGGTAATGAAGAGAGCATAATTCTTCTAAGGGAATTGCCCAAAGTTGTGCCGTACCCTCTCTCTAACGGTTCTACTACAAAACGTCCAAATCTCTTATCTTCGGAAATTTCTACAATCTCAATTCTGGGTTTTTCAAAATCAAACACAACAGGACCCTCCTTCTGGGTTATTTGAGTTGATTATTTTTCCAAATAATAAATATAACCAATTTATTATTTGGAATACAACTCTACTATCAACATTTCATTAACCGGGACATCGATTTGATCTCTTGTAGGAATTTCCTTAACCGTTCCGGTCAAATTCTCCTGGTCTGCCTCCAGCCAAGCAGGAACAGTTCTTCCGGCGGTCACTTCTAAGATATCTTTATATCTCTGAGAACGTTTAGCCTTTTCTTTGATTTCAATAACATCTCCGGCCTTAACGGTATAGGACGGAATATTTACGCATTTGCCGTTAACCAGTACATGCTTGTGGCTTACAATTTGTCTTGCCTCATCTCTGGTTCTGGCAAATCCTAAACGGAAAAGTACATTATCTAATCTAAGTTCCAGTAAAATCAAAAGGTTCTCGCCTGCAGTGCCGCCCTTCATTTTCTGAGCTTTTTCAAATGTATTTCTAAACTGTCTTTCAAGTACGCCATATATAAATTTAGCTTTTTGCTTCTCTCTTAATTGCAGTCCATATTCACTGGTCTTTTTTCCTGCTCTGGAGAAAGATCTGTTTGATTTTTTATCTATACCCAGATAAGCCGGCTCCAAACCAAGGGCTCTGCATCTTTTTAAAACTGGACCCATATATCTAGCCATTTTCTTCTACCTCCTATCAGACTCTTCTGCGTTTTGGTGGACGACATCCGTTATGTGGAACCGGTGTTACGTCTTTAATACTTGTTACTTCTATTCCGCATGCCTGAATAGCACGGATTGCAGCTTCTCTGCCTGAACCGGGGCCTTTAACCATAACTTCTACTGATTTTAAACCATGTACTAACGCTGCCTTTGCGGCTGCCTCTGCTGCCATCTGAGCGGCATAAGGAGTCGACTTTCTTGAGCCTCTGAAGCCTAATCCACCGGCACTTGCCCAAGAAATAGTATTACCTTCCATATCGGTCAGCGTAACAATTGTATTATTAAAAGATGACTGAATGTGTGCCTGTCCACGTTCTATGTTCTTTTTGACACGCTTCTTAGTCCCTTTTTTTGCTGGTGCTACTTTCTTAGCCATTAAACAAAACCTCCTATTGGATCTTCAAAATACGGAAGTAAAAATTTCTTCCTATTTATAATGGGTTGCACTTCAATAATTATTTCTTCTTATTAGCAACTGTTCTTCTAGGACCCTTCCTGGTTCTGGCATTGGTTTTAGTTCTCTGACCACGTACAGGCAGTCCTTTTCTATGACGAATTCCTCTGTAGCATCCGATTTCCATTAATCTCTTAATATTAAGAGCAACTTCTCTTCTTAAATCACCCTCAACAACCTGGGTCTCATCTATAACGTCACGAATTCTGGCTACTTCATCGTCGGTAAGGTCTCTGACACGGGTATTCGGATCTACGTTTGCCTGGGCAAGAATTCTCTTAGCGCTGGCTCTGCCGATGCCATATATATAGGTAAGTCCTACTTCAATTCTCTTATCTCTCGGTAAATCTACACCACTGATACGAGCCATGTGTTTGGTACACCTCCAAAATTAATTTAACAGATAAATGTATTCTATGTTTTCTATTTTTACCGTAATAAACCCACTGTCTATTACGTCAGCCGCTTTAAACTGTAACAGACACAAAAAGTCTATGTCTGCTAAGACTCCATGCAAAAATGATGACGGTACACGGGTCTTAAGGCGCAAATTGCACCCACAATATCACAATAACTGCCTTAAAGGCAGGTAATTGTAACACAAAAAGCAAGAACTATATATTTAAACAATAGTGGTTCAAACCAAACTACTGTAATTAGCCTTGTCTTTGTTTGTGTTTGGGATTCTCGCAGATAACTCTGATAGCTCCCTTTCTTTTGATAATTTTACATTTTTCGCAAATTGGTTTTACTGATGATCTTACCTTCACAGTAATTCACCCCTTTCAAAAAAGTCCGCTTATTATTATATCACCGCAGAAATATAATAGCAAGCAATATTTTTCTATATATCCACAATTTATTCTACTTGTAACACTATAAAATCTAAATCCTATTTGTCACGCCATACAATTCTTCCTTTTGTCAAATCGTACGGTGATAACTCCAGGGTGACCCTATCACCGGGTACTATTTTGATAAAATTCATGCGAAGCTTTCCGCTTATATGAGCAAGAACTCTGTGCCCATTTTCCAATTCAACCTGAAACATAGCATTAGGAAGCTTCTCAACAACAGTACCTTCGATTTCAACTACATCGGACTTCGACATTACTCAACCTCCTTTTTGGACAATTTAATCTGCAACAGTTTCAGTGCTCTTTTAATTTCTTCATTTCTAACCGATTTATTCCGAATTGCTTCGGCAAGATTTTGGTCGTAATATTTTAACTTTACAATATGCTTGATATTTTTCTTTTTTGGGTAGTCCAAAGTTCTAATATTACCATCCACTAAATATACATATTCATTATGAGTATTAATTATTACATAGCATTTTCCGGCATCCCTGCCGGCTTTTGATATAACAAAACGTCCGATTAAATCCTGCATTTATATACTCCGTACTCTTATATTATAATAAGAATATTATAATAATGTTAATATTTTGGGTTCACCATCTGTAATCAGTACGGTGTTTTCATAATGAGCCGATAAAGAACCGTCCCGGGTAAGAACTGTCCAATTATTATCCGCCCAATAAACATGGTATCGGCCGGCATTTACCATAGGTTCAATTGCCAAAGTCATTCCGGGTGCCAGTTTCGGCCCCCTGCTTCTTTGTTTGAAATTTGGTACCTGCGGTTCTTCATGAAGATTTCTTCCAATTCCATGTCCCACCAAATCTCTTACAACGGAAAATCCGAAGGATTCTACATAAGCCTGAATAGCCTCAGATATTTCATGTAAATGTTTCCCGGCTTTGGCATGTTTAATACCTTCAAAAAAGCTCTGCTCGGTTACTTCAATCAGTTTTTTTGCTTCTTCGGATATTTCGCCGACCGGAACCGTTCTGGCCGCATCAGAGTGATATCCTTCATATATGACCCCGCAGTCCAGGCTGACAATATCGCCTTCCTTAAGGATATGCTCCTTATCCGGAATCCCGTGTACAACCTCATTATTTACAGAAACACAAAGCGAAGCAGGAAATCCGTTATAATTCAGGAATGACGGCCTGCAGCCATACCCCTTTATCAACTCATAACATTTCTTATCAATCTCAAGAGTAGAAATGCCCGGTTTTATATAGTTTTCCAGCTCTTTAAGTACTAATGCCAAAATCCTTCCGGATTCCTGCATTAATTCTATTTCTTTTTCTGTTTTTATGCTTATAGGCATTAAACTCTTCCTTTCAGATCCGCTTTGCGATTAAGCTGACGGATTAAGCAGTTAATATCTCAACAATTTCATTATATATCTCTTCAATATCTTTTGTTCCGTCTACGCTGTATAATATGCCCTTTTGCTTATAGTAATCAATAAGGGGCTGGGTTTGCTCATGATAAACCGTCAAACGTTTTTTTACTGTTTCAGGATTATCGTCATCTCTCAGTATCAGTTCACTGCCGCAGGAATCACAGATTCCTTCGGTTTTCGGACGCAGGGTTTCTGTATGATAAGTTTTGCCGCAATTGGGGCAAACCCTTCTACCTGCCATTCTGCGAATTATTACTTCATCCGGAACGTCCACATCAATCGCATATTGCATTCTGTCGTTTTTCATCTTGAGAGCCTCGTCCAATGCTTTTGCCTGCGGAATAGTTCTCGGAAAACCGTCAAACACATATCCGTCTTTGCAGTCAGGCTCATTTATGCGCTCCATAACCAATTCCAGAACCAAGTCATCCGGTACCAAAAGCCCTTTATCAATATACTTCTGGGCTTTTTTCCCCAGTGTAGTCTGGTTTTTTATATTTTCACGAAATATATCCCCTGTTGAAATATGAGGAATATTAAATTTTGCGGCAATTTTTTTTGCCTGTGTACCTTTGCCGGCCCCCGGCGCTCCCAACATGATTATCTTCATGCCTATTCCCCCTGTTGCAGTACTGGTTATTCCGCAGTGAGACAATCTGCCTTATAGCCTGATTGTCCCACAACGGATATTTTCTATTAGTCACTTAAAAAGCCTTTATAATGACGTACCAGCATCTGTGACTCTACTTCTTTAATTGTCTCTATAATAACACCGACAATAATTATTATCGATGTACCACCGAAACTTACATGTGCTCCGAAAGCTCCGGAGAAGAATATCGGTATTACAGAAACAATTATGAGTCCAACAGCACCAATAAATATTACTCTGTTAAGTACTTTGTTCAAATAATCCGATGTCGGTTTCCCTGGACGGATACCGGGTATAAAACCACCCTGCTTTTTCATATTATTGGCTATTTCTATCGGATTAAACGTTATTGATGTATAGAAATAGGCAAAGAAGATAATGAAACCTATATATATAAGTAATCCGATGGAATACTTAAATTCACCGAAATCAAAATTTTTAAAATTAATATTCAGCCAGCTGCTTTGATCCAGTACTTTCAGTATCTTAGGTATAACATATGCTCTGGCCGGATATACGCCAAAGAATGATGCTATTACTCCGGGGAACGACATTAAAGAACTGGTGAATATAACCGGTATTACACCTGCAGTGTTAACCTTCAAAGGAATATGGGAGGTTTGTCCACCTACCATTTTTCTTCCCTGAACTTTTTTTGCATACTGTACGGGGATTTTCCTTTCGGCATCCTGCAGTATTATTACGAATACTATGGTGAAAATAATAACTGCCAAGGTTACTACTACCGCAATAATAGCTTTCCATACAGGCTGCCCATATACAAACTGATAATACAGATTTATAAAATCTGCCGGCATCGTTGATACTATATTAAACAAAAGGATTATAGAAATACCGTTACCGATACCTCTGTCGGTAATCCTTTCTCCCAGCCACATAAGGAAAGCAGATCCGGCTGTAAATGAAGCTACCACAAGTACCACGTTTGTAAATGTAAGTCCGCCTTCAAGTATACCTGAACTTGAACCAAAGCCTATAGCCATAGCTGCCGATTCTATAACAGCCAAACCAATGGCCATATAACGGGTAATCTGCTCCATTTTCTGTCTGCCGTCTTCTCCCTCTTTTTGCATCTCTTCAAGCTTGGGAATTGCTATGGTCAACAGCTGCAATATAATGGATGCGGAGATATACGGCGAAATACTAAGGGCAAATATTGACATCCTGGAAAAAGAACCACCGGTAAGATGGCCAAGGAATCCAAGATTAATATTTGAAAATACCTGTTCAACCGCTTCTCTGCTAATTGCGGGAGCGGGAAGCAAAGTTCCCAGTCTCACAATTACAAGAGCCACTAAGGTGTAGAGTAATTTGGTTCTGATCTCTTTTATTTTTAATGCGTTCCGGAATGTTTTAAACATATTAAATCACCTCAGCAATTCCACCAAGAGCCTGAATTTTCTCTGCTGCGCTGGCACTAAATGCATTAACCTTAACATTCAGTTTCTTAGTGAGTTCTCCGTTACCAAGAATCTTAACCCCGTCCTTAGGATTTTTAATGATTCCTGCTTCAATCAATGACTCTACCGTTACTGTTGCACCGTCATCAAATCTGTTTAATACATCTATATTAATTGCAACTATCTCTTTGGAATTACGGTTAGTGAAACCACGCTTCGGTATTCTTCTGTATAAAGGCATCTGACCGCCTTCAAATCCTATTCTCGGAGCCCCGGAACGTGCCTTTTGTCCCTTATGGCCCCTGCCTGCAGTTTTACCGTTGCCTGAACCATGTCCACGACCTTTTCTAAAGCGATTCTGCTTGGAACCTTCTGCCGGTCTTAACTCTGATAGATTCATTTACGTGCACCTCCTTCTTTTTGGCAATTATATTTCTTCAACCTTTACCATGTGTTTTATCTGTTCAATCATTCCCCTGACTGCAGCATTATCAGGCTTTTCTACGGTTTTATTTAACTTTGTCAAACCGAGAGCCTTAACTGTTGCTCTGTGCTTAGGAATGGCACCGATTGTTGACTTTACCAGTGTTATTTTTAATTTGTCTGCCATTTTGACACCTCCATATCAATTACTTAGGTAGAGCTTAGCCTAAAAGCTTCTCTACCGGTATTCCACGAAGCCTTGCAACTTCCTCAGGGGTCTTTAAGCGGCTTAATCCGTCAAGCGTAGCCAAAACAACGTTTTGCTTGTTGTTGGAACCGAGAGATTTGGTACGAATATTCTTATATCCAGCAAGCTCAAGTACGCTACGTGCCGGTCCTCCTGCGATTACACCGGTACCTTCGGGAGAACGCTTAAGAAGCACTGTAGAAGCACCGAACTTTCCGGTAAAATCATGAGGTATGCTACCGTTTTCGTCAATCGGTACTGTTATCATATTTTTAATGGCACTTTCCTTACCCTTGCGAATAGCTTCGGGAATTTCAGCGGCCTTTCCTAATCCGGCACCTACGTGTCCGTTTCTGTCTCCAACTACAACAAGCGCGGTAAAACGCATATTACGTCCGCCTTTTACAACCTTGGTAACACGCTTGATTGATACTACTTTATCATCTAATTCCAATTGACTTGTATCAATATGTGAACGTTTCATCTATTTTCCTCCTTACCTAGAATTCCAGACCAGCTTCTCTTGCCGCATCTGCCAATGCTTTGATCTTACCGTGATATATAAAACCGCCTCTGTCATAAACAACAGCCTTGATTCCTTTTTCCAATGCTCTCTTGGCAATAACGGTGCCTAAGTATGCTGCTGCCGCAACATCGTTGGTCTTCTGAAGCTTAGCCTTCACATCCTTTTCTAGGGTAGAAGCTGCTACTAAAGTATGACCGGCCGTATCGTCAATAATCTGCGCATACATATGATTATTGCTTCTAAATACTGCCAAACGCGGTCTCTCAGGAGTACCTGTGAAACGGTTACGGATTTTTCTATGTTTCTTTCTTCTCATTTCAGATCTGTTTACTTTACTAACCATTTTATTTCACTCCTCCTTTACTTCTTACCGGCCTTACCAACTTTGCGTCTGATAACTTCGTCAGCATACTTAATACCCTTGCCCTTATAAGGTTCAGGGGGTCTCTTGGCTCTGATTTCAGCGGCATATTGGCCAACCTTTTCTTTATCTATACCTCTAACAATTATCTTGTTCTGTCCGTCTACAACCGATTCAATTCCGTCCGGATCTACCATAACTACCGGATGAGAATATCCCAATGTCAATGTTAATTCCTTACCGGATTTAGCTGCTCTGTATCCTACACCGTTGATTTCCAATACCTTTTCAAATCCTTCGGTAACACCCTTAACCATATTTGCAATCAGGGTTCTGGTAAGACCATGAAGAGCTTTCATCTTCTTTAAATCATTGGGTCTTGATACAGTAACTACCGAACCGTCAACCTTTATAGTCATCTCCGCAGGCAACACTCTTTCCAGTGTTCCTTTGGGTCCTTTAACGGTCACTTTATTATTTTCTGCTACATCTACGGTTACTCCCGCAGGTATAGCGATAGGCATTCTTCCTATACGTGACATGCCCGCACCTCCTATGATTTTGAATGAAAATGTTTATATAAAACCTAGCTATACGAAATACTTCGATATAATACTAAGTCTGTTACACTTAAATACTTACTTTATATCATATATTAAGGATATATTAAGGCAGGCGAAATAACCGCCGCCATATTTAATCCGATATGCTGTTTAAATATTATCATTAGTAAGTACGAAACGGCATTTATCATTACCATATAAATGCCAGAACTTCTCCACCTACATTAAGTTCTCTTGCTTCCCTGTCGGTAAGCACGCCCTTGTTAGTTGAAATAATAGCTATTCCTAACCCGCCAAGAACCTTCGGCAATTTATCCTTGCTGGCATAAACACGAAGACCAGGTTTAGAGATTCTCTTAAGGCCGGTAATTACTTTCTCATTCTTATCTTTACCATATTTCAAAGTAATATGGATTGTCTTATGATTTCCGACTTCTTCAACTTCGTAATTTTTGATGTATCCTTCTCTTAATAAAATATCTGCAATAGCAATTTTAATCTTAGAAGCAGGTACATCAACTGTATCATGTTTTGCAGTATTTGCATTACGGATTCTTGTAAGCATATCTGCAATAGGATCGCTCATTGTCATATTTCGTTTGCCTCCTTTCTTGATCTCTTACCAGCTTGCCTTTTTAACACCTGGTATCTGTCCTTTGTAAGCTAATTCACGAAAGCATATTCTGCAGATTCCAAATTTCCTTAAATATGCATGGGGACGGCCACAAATTCTGCAGCGGTTATATTCTCTTGTGGAGAATTTCTGTTTTCGCTGCTGCTTAACTATCATTGACTTTTTCGCCATGGAAATTCCTCCTTACTTTCTAAATGGCATTCCAAACCCGGATAAAAGTTCACGAGCTTCTTCATCGGTTTTTGCCGTAGTAACAAAAATGATATCCATACCTCTTACCTTGTCAACCTTATCATAATCAATTTCAGGGAAAATTAACTGCTCTTTGATACCAAGGGCATAATTGCCTCTGCCGTCAAATGAATCCGGGCTGACACCTCTAAAGTCACGTACTCTGGGAAGAGCCAGATTGATCAGACGATCGGCAAAATCATACATTCTCTCACCGCGAAGAGTTACCTTACAGCCGATTGACATTCCTTGCCTAATTTTGAAGTTAGCTATAGATTTCTTTGCCTTGGTTATAACCGGCTTCTGTCCGGTGATGGTTTCCAAATCCTTTGCTGCAGACTCTAATACTTTAGGGTTATCTCTTGCTTCCCCAAGGCCCATATTGATAACGATCTTGTCAAGCTTCGGCACTTCCATATCATTCTTATATCCGAATTTCTTTTTCATGGCGGGAACAATTTCATTAAAATAATACTCTTTTAATCTAGCCACCTTTTCCAACCTCCTCTCTCAATCAGTCAATAACTTCGCCAGTCGTTTTTGCAACACGAACTTTTTTCAGGTTTCCGTTTTTATCTTCTATAAACTTAAAACCGATTCTGGTTACCTTGCCCTTATGAACATACATTACGTTTGATATGTCAATGGGTGCTTCCTGACGAACGATGCCACCCTTAGGATTTGCCTGATTGGGCTTGGTGTGCTTGGATATCATATTAACGCCTTCAACTATAACTCTTCCATCTTTTACTGCAAGCACCTTGCCCTCTTTACCTTTATCTTTACCGGCAATAACTCTTACGTTATCACCCTTCTTTATTTTCCTAGTTGCCACGGTCGACACCTCCTTATAATACTTCTGGTGCTAAAGAAACGATTTTCATAAAATGTTTCTCTCTTAATTCTCTTGCCACCGGTCCGAAGATACGAGTACCTCTGGGATTCAAATCATCTCTTATAATAACGGCAGCGTTTTCATCAAATTTTATATAAGAACCGTCTTTACGGCGTGTACCTTTAACGGTACGTACCACGACAGCTTTAACTACATCGCCCTTCTTAACAACACCGCCTGGCGTTGCATCTTTAACCGAAGCAACAATGATATCGCCTATATTGGCGTATCTTCTGAACGATCCACCTAATACTCTGATACATAGCAACTCTTTTGCACCGGTATTATCGGCGACTTTAAGCCTTGATTCAACCTGTATCATGATAATACTCCTTTCAGTTGTTATAAAACCAACTTTTCATAATATGAGTTTTATTACGGACTATTTTGCCCTTTCGATTATTTCGACAACTCTCCATCTCTTTTCCTTGGATAAAGGTCTTGTCTCCATAACTTTTACACGATCACCGATTTTGCACTCGTTGTTTTCATCATGTGCTTTTAATTTGCTGGTTCTTTTAACTATTTTACCGTACAACGGATGTTTAACATTGTCAACCAATTCAACAACGACAGTTTTATCCATCTTGTCGCTGACAACTCTGCCAATCCGTACTTTTCTCAAATTTCTTTCCATACACTACTCCTTTCCAGGACTATTAGCTGTTATCTTGTTTCAGCTAAGGAATCCTAAATTATTTGGACGCCCTCTTCATTTCAGTTATAACAGTCTGTATTCTTGCAATATTTCTTCTAACTTCCCTGATTCTGCTGGTGTTTTCCAATTGATTGGTAGCATTCTGGAATCTCAGATTGAACAGTTCCTTCTTTGCAGCCACCAATTCCTCATTTAAATCCTCAAGTGATTTTGCCCTTAAACTCTCTAAATATTTATTTGCTTTCACTGTTTTCACCGCCTTCTAAGTCTGCACGCGATACTATTTTACATTTTACCGGCAATTTGTGCATAGCAAGACGTAACGCCTCTCTTGCAGTTTCCTCAGGGATGCCGGCAATTTCAAACATAACGCGTCCCGGTTTAACAACCGCTACCCAATATTCTACGCTACCTTTACCTGAACCCATACGTGTTTCGGCAGGTTTTGCTGTTACCGGTTTATCAGGGAATATCTTAATCCAAACTTTTCCGCCACGCTTTGTAAAACGAGTCATGGCAACACGGGCGGCCTCAATCTGGTTTGATTTAATCCAAGCGGGCTCTACAGCAACTAAGCCATAATCGCCGTAGGCAAGAGTATTGCCTCTGGTGGCTTTTCCGTGCATAGTACCGCGAAATTGCTTACGATGCTTAACTCTCTTAGGCATTAACATTATTTATCGCTCCCTTCCTTTTTTGCTCCTTTTTTACTAGGAAGCACTTCACCAAGATAGATCCATACCTTAACACCCAGCTTACCGTAAGTGGTATCTGCTTCTGCAAAACCATAGCCAATGTTGGCGCGCAGTGTTTGAAGAGGTATGGTCCCTTCACTATAGTGTTCGGTACGAGCAATTTCGGCACCGCCAAGACGTCCGCTGACTGCTGCTTTAATACCTTTTGCTCCGGCCTTCATAGCTCTTGCCATTGTGGACTTCATAGCTCTTCTGAAAGAAATACGGTTCTCAAGCTGTGCTGCAATGCTCTCTGCCACAAGCTGAGCATCCAGATCAGGCTTCTTGATTTCCTTTATTTCCAGATTTACTTTTTTATCGGTAAACTTCTGAATTTCTTCTCTTAATTTCTCTATCTCACTGCCGCCTCTACCGATTACAACACCGGGTTTAGCAGTATGAATTATAATTTTCAGACGATCAGACGCTCTTTCAATTTCTATTCTGGATACGCCTGCACTGTATAAAGTCTTCTTAAGATATGTTCTGATCTTATGATCTTCTATAAGATTATCAGCAAAATCACGTTCAGCATACCATCTAGAGTCCCAATCATTTATGATACCGACTCTTAAGCCGTGGGGATTAACCTTTTGACCCATTATTGCCCTCCTTATCTCTCATTAAGCACTATTGTTATATGGCTCATTCTTTTTTCGATACGATAAGCCATTCCTCGTGCTCTAGGTTGAATTCTCTTCATAATCGGACCTTGGTTAGCATAACATTCTTCTATATATAATTTATCTGGATCCATATTCTTATACTCAGCATTGGCAATTGCTGATTTTAACAGCTTCTCAATTATTGAAGCAGCATATCTAGGACTATATGCCAATATACCGAGTGCTGTTTTTACATCTTTTCCACGAATAGCGTCAAGCACGAAACAAGCTTTTTGAACAGACACTCTGGCATAGGATAACGTAGCTTTCGCTCTGTTGTCCTTAACTTCATTTCTTTCTCTTTTAATCTGGGATCTATGTCCTTTAGCCATGGATGAACCTCCTTCCATTCAACGCAAAATTATTTCCTACCTGTTTTCTTCTCGTCTTTTCCATGTCCTCTATAAGTTCTGGTTGCGACAAACTCACCCAGCTTATGTCCGACCATGTCTTCAGTTATATATACAGGTACATGTCTTCTGCCGTCATGTACAGCAATAGTATGCCCAACCATCTGCGGGAAAATGGTAGACCGGCGTGACCAAGTTTTGATTACTGTCTTTTCGCCCGATTTGTTGAGAGCATCTATCTTTTTCAGTAAATGGTCATCAGCAAATGGTCCCTTTTTCAGTGAACGAGCCATGTATTCTAACCTCCTTAGAATTAATAATCATTGAAACCGCTCAATGATCCGTTAAATCATCAATTTATTTGAAAGTAATCGGTTGTCTGCTTAATTATTTTACAGCGCTTCCGTTTCTTCTTCTTACTATAAGCTTATTGGACTTCTTGTTGCGTTTTCTGGTCTTAAGTCCCAGAGCAGGCTTACCCCAAGGTGTTGAGGGACCAGGACGACCGATACCAGCCTTACCTTCACCACCACCGTGAGGATGGTCGTTAGGGTTCATAGCTGAACCACGTACAGTAGGTCTGAAGCCCATATGGCGCTTACGTCCGGCCTTACCGATTGTAACAAGTTCGTGATCTATATTTCCTACCTGACCGATTGTAGCCCTGCAGTTTAACGGAACCATTCTCATTTCACCGCTAGGAAGACGAAGGGTTGCATATTTACCTTCTTTAGCCATCAGCTGTGCTGAGTTTCCTGCAGCTCTAACTAACTGTCCGCCTTTGCCGGGATACAACTCAATATTGTGAACTTCGGTACCTACCGGAATATTTGCAAGGGGCAGGCAGTTTCCTACTTTAATTTCAACGTTTTCACCGCTCATTACCGTCTGACCTACCTGAAGGCCGTAAGGAGCAATGATATATGCCTTTTCACCGTCTGCATAGTGAAGCAATGCTATATTTGCGGTTCTGTTAGGATCATATTCTATGCTTGCAACCTTTGCGGGAATATTGTCTTTCCTTCTCTTGAAATCAATTATTCTGTATTTTCTTCTAGCGCCACCGCCACGATGTCTTACGGTAATTTTACCCTGATTATTGCGGCCAGCCTTTTTCTTTAAAGAAATAACCAGAGACTTCTCCGGCTTTGTGGCTGTAATTTCCGCAAAATCGGAAGTGGTCATGTGTCTTCTAGAAGGTGTATATGGGGTATATGTTTTAATTCCCATAATTTGCACTCCTTTCAAATGATGTATCAGCCATACCGACCTATCAGCCTTATTGGTACTTCGTTTGCCGATTTATCGGTTTGCTGATGTATCTGACGCATATTTATCAACATTTTGACACTGCTGTTTTAATACAATTCTTTATATCCAATTTATAAGCCGGATCTTACAGTCCGGAGAAGATCTCTATATCGGCACTGTCCTCTGTTAACTGAACAATAGCCTTTTTGGTTTTAGGTGTCTTACCTACCTGATATCCGCGTCTGCGGGTCTTACCATCCATGTTAATGGTATTTACTTTGGCAACCTTTGTGCCGGGGAACATTTTCTCGACAGCTTCCTTGATTTGATTCTTGGTAGCGTCGGTATGAACGGAAAATGTGTACTTTTTGCTGCCCATAAGTTCCATGCTCTTTTCTGTAACTATAGGCTTAAGTATAACATCATAATATTTAAGATCTGCCATTATGCGTACACCTCCTCAATTTGTGCCACGGCATCCTTAGTGATTACCAAAGTATCATACTTAAGAATGTCATAAACGTTAATGGAATTTGATAAAATAGTTCTTACATTAGGAAGATTTCTAGCAGAAAGAGTTACATTTTCATCTTTCTTGTCAAGAACGATGAGAGCCTTCTTAACCTTAAGGTTATCAAGTACCTCTTTCATCTTCTTGGTTTTAATCTCTGTAAAACCGAATTTATCAATAACAACGAATTTATCTGCCTGTACTCTGGATGTTAAAGCAGATTTAATAGCCAATGCTTTTTCTTTCTTATTCATCTTGAATGAATAATCTCTGGGCTTCGGTGCAAATACTACGCCGCCGCCTTTCCATTGAGGAGCTCTGATTGAACCTTGTCTAGCATGTCCGGTTCCTTTCTGTCTCCAAGGTTTTTTGCCGCCACCGCTAACTTCGGCACGAGTTTTGGCACTTTGTGTCCCCTGACGTTTATTAGCCAATTGGCTTACAACAGCCATATGAACCAGATGTTCATTTATTTCCACTCCGAAGACTGCATCATTAAGTTCTATTGTATCTACCTGTTTGCCTTCGATATTATAAACTGCTACATTTGCCATGATTTACGTTCCTCCTTTCTTCAGCTCTAGTTAGCTTTTACCGATTCCTTCAGTATAACTAAGGCTTTCTTGGGTCCCGGAACCGCACCTTTTACAAGAATAAGATTCTTGTCTGCGTCAACCCTAACAACCTCAAGATTCTGAATAGTCACCTTAACGTTACCCATATGTCCGGGCATCTTCTTGCCTTTAAACACACGGCCCGGGCTGGTGTTGGCACCGTTGGAACCGGCATGTCTATGATATTTGGAACCGTGAGCCATAGGTCCTCTGTGTAATCCGTGTCTCTTGATACCGCCCTGGAATCCCTTACCTTTTGATTTAGCGGTAGCATCAACTCTGTCTCCAGCCGCAAAAATATCGGCCTTGATTTCCTGACCTACTTTATAATCGGCCACATTATCCACTCTAAATTCCTTTAAAAATCTTTTTACTTTTACTCCGGCTTTAGCGAAATGTCCTTTTAACGGTTTGTTAACCAGAGTCTCTCTGATATCTCCATATGCAACCTGAATTGCATTATAACCGTCATTTTCTACCGTTTTAACCTGAGTTACATATACGGGACCGGCCTGAAGTACGGTTACCGGAACTAATTCCCCGTTTTCGCCGAAAACCTGAGTCATTCCGATTTTTGTTGTTAAAATCGCCTTCTTCATTTCTTAACCTCCTGTTTAATCTACAGCGGATTGCGACATACATCGCAATCATACTAGATGGTCTATAATAAACTATAAACCCTAATATTTTTCGTTCTGGTTTAATAAAATAATCAATCCGAATTACTGTTATTTTGTCTTCATCTTAATGTCAATATAAACACCTGCAGGCATCTCCAGCCTTGACAATGCATCAACTGTCTTCTGAGTAGGCGCAATGATGTCAATCAGTCTCTTATGAGTTCTCTGCTCAAACTGCTCTCTGGAATCCTTATACTTGTGTACTGCCCTAAGAATTGTAATTACTTCTTTTTTTGTGGGCAAAGGAACAGGTCCGCTTACCTTTGATCCTGTCTTCTTCACAGTTTCAATGATTTTTCCGGCAGATTGATCGATAAGCTGATGATCGTATGCCTTCAGTGTGATTCTCATTACTTGATTTGCCATAAAAAAAGCCGCCTCCTTTTCGCACTTTAATTCAGTACGACAAGTGGTGACTGTACACTCATCCGTGTGTATCTTCATTTACCATACGTATAATCCGGCTTGCTAAGATTATACAATTATTGCTGTCAAAAACGCCTATAATCGTATGTTCCGGATGCTTATGCTAGTGAGTTATTCACACGTTTTATCTGCCATAGGCAGAACATTATTGTACAGTGACTTGTCGCCAGTTTTATAACTTGACCTTCGCTCCGCGTAAAAACCTACTGCAATCCAGTAGCAACCTTACGCCTCAACGCTATCAACGTCACAACACGAGATATTATACACTACACAAAGGCCAATTGCAAGCACTTTTTTTCTATAAACCAAAGATTTTTACAAAATTTTGACTCCCCTCATGGCTTTCTCCGGTACCTGTATTTTTTATAATATATATTGGCCCATTTTACCTTCTTATCCTATTATTACCTTTTTATAACTTAATTATTTAACAAGGTCTGCAATTACCGGAACAAATAAAATTTTTATAATCAACTGTTAATCCCTAATCAGATTAATAATACGTAAGTTCAAACTCATTAACTCAGCATATTGTTTTACTGATACCTTATTCGTTTCTTTCCCATCTTCCCGCTGCGCCGCTCGGAAGTACCAGGCCTTTGCCGCTCACCGGCAGTCCTATTTCGTCTGCAGTTACTTTACCGGAAAATTTCTTCCCTATAGTTTCGGAAATCATATAAGCCAGCACACCTGCCTGAAGACCGGTTGTATATGAATTAATAAGGAAGAAAATCGGATCATCGCTTAAGACCTTAACACACAGCTCTATTAAAGGAAAGACATCATCCTCAATCTTCCATATTTCCCCCTTGGGCCCTCTTCCGTATGACGGAGGATCCATGATAATGCCATCGTATTTATTGCCCCTGCGGATTTCTCTTTCTACAAATTTTACGCAGTCATCTACAATATATCTGATAGGCGCATTTTCCAGACCGGAGCTTTTGGCATTTTCTTTAGCCCATGTGACCATCCCTTTTGATGCATCCACATGGGTAACCGCCGCCCCTGCCTTGGCTGCTGCCAGTGTGGCTCCTCCGGTATAGGCAAACAGATTCAAGATTTTGACCTGGCGGCCTTTTTCCTTTTTTATTTTTTCAGAAAACCAATCCCAGTTGACCGCCTGTTCAGGGAACAAGCCTGTATGCTTGAAGCTGAAAGGCTGCAGATTAAAGGTAAGCCCTTTGTAAGAAATGGTCCACTGTTTCGGGAGGTCAAAAATTTCCCATTCCCCTCCTCCTTTTGAGCTTCTGTGATAATGGGCATTTACCTTTTTCCACCCCACATGGTTTCTTGGGGTATCCCATATGACCTGAGGGTCGGGCCGTACCAGAATATACTTCCCCCAGCGTTCCAATTTTTCTCCCTTTGAAGTATCAAGCACCTCATAGTCTTTCCAATCCTTAGCAACCCACATAATACTCTCACTTTCCTGTCATTTTTGGTATTTGGTACACAATTTAAACAATTGCCTTTAACCGTTTCCGGTTGAAATTTAAAATAAATACATTATATTTAAGTTGAAAATAGTTTTTACCTAATAATAATGTTTAAATCATTAAGAGTTTTTCTTAATTTTCATATAAATTTTCATATTTCTAAAGATATTAAGGCTGATGTTATCAGACCGATATTCATATAAATTCTTAATTTAATAAAATAACCGAAAATAATTATATCCTTTATAAAAAAAGAATTGTCAAGACTAAAAATAAATAATTGAAATTTTATGCGGCTTCTTAGTTTTATCACATAAATCAAAAAAAATAAAGGTGTAAATCCACATGATATATTTTGGTTGATTTACACCTTTATTATCATATATAAGAGCCAGTTTTTCAATCTTTACATAAGATTAATCTGAAAACAGTGTTAGCATTATCAGTCATTCTTTACAACAGGGTCGTAACCTATTACGGTCCATATACCCGTATCATCCTGCCTTACAAGCCGTTTAAGATATACATACTCGGCAATGGATTTTTCATGGTTAATTTTTACCACCGCATTTACTCCGTCGTTTTTTATAAGCTCTATGTTTTCATAAGGGATTTCATACTCACCTTCGATACCTTCCGGTGAAATAAGAAGATTTACAAAAACTTGTGCGACAAAAACAGGATCCAGCCTCCATGGGGAATGTCCGGCATCCACACTCTTCTGCTCATTCTTTTCTGTCTCAATATCATACGGCACTTCAATCTGAGGTTTTAATTCTGTTTTATCCTTTTCCGGAAGATAAATTTCTCCTCCAAAAACAGCTTTCGCAAACTCACTTAATACATCCATATCTTTGCCGTAGACCGTATATTCCATATCTGCCTGCTGCCATCGTATAGACCTTAAACCCGGTATCCCCTGATAATTATTTAAAATTTCGGCAATATTATTGTTTACCAAACCGATCACCGCATCAGAAGCCGCTTTAAACTTGTCTTTGGCTTTTTCCTGAATAAAGGTTATTTCCTTTTCTTTATCGATATGGCTAAAAGTCAGTTTTATTGCACCGCTATTTGTCAAAACTGCAATCCTTGAAAGAACGTAATCCCCTATATTATTAGGAATTTCAGGCATAAAGCCTGCTATTTCTTTTGCCTCCTGCAAGGTGGCAACCAATTGCTCAGGATTTATTTCCACTACTTCAAAACCCTCAGGTTTATTATAAATTAACAGTTCAGCCGGTATTTCGTCTGTAAATTCCAGTTCCGTATAATATGTTTTAGTCAACAGGGCATTATAAATCGCCGTTTCTTTTTTTATCGGAAGATCGGTATTAGTATCAACCCAAATTTTATACGGCAGGCCTCCGTCCGGAGTAATTTCATATATATCGGTTTCCCTGTTAAGTAAAATTTCCTGTCCGATTTTTTTAACAGATTGGGCTTTTGTGATATCGCTTATTTCCTCTCTCAGATCAAAAGTAAAACGATAAGGGTCAGGTTCGGCTGCAAACATGTAAACCTTTTTTATATCAGGCCGTATTTGCCACCTGTTAAAACCGTTGTTTATTGTAATAACTCCTTCTGTTCCTTCATCCAACTGCTTTACAAAATATTTTCCTTCCGTATCCGCCCAAACTTCCTGTCTGGATACGTATACAATTTCACCTAAGCCGTTTATTTCCGCTGTCTCAATAATTCCGTGATATGCTTTTACTTTGTTATAGGCCTGTTCCATGGCTTTAACAATATTATCGGACCCTAGCCTTCCGTTAAGAAGATATACCGTAGCTAAAGCCATTATAACAAAAGCAACTGTTATAGCAGCCGTAATAAGCCTTTTTTTTACGTAGGATTCTAAGTCAGTCATCTTTTTCTGATTTCTATAAGTATTTGAATTTGTATTTTCCTTTACGAAATTAGCCAAGTTCTTTTCATAACCTTCGTCTGGCATGACCGGATCACGAAGGGATTTAATCGTTCGGACAGTATACATAAGCTGTTCCATTTCTTTGTCATAACCGCCCGAAATATGCTCTTTCGGCATTTCTTCATTATTTAAGCAATCTATGTATTTAGACAATCTCTTTATTCTGTTCATCTTTTCCTCCCGCTTACATTTCACTCATTAATTTATACATGGCTTTAACTGCACGAAACTGCAAAACTTTAACCGCATTTTCTTTTTTATTCATTTTTTGGGCCGTTTCCTTTATGGAATAACCTTTTAAAATTCTGTATTCCAAAACCTTTCTCTGATCAATAGTAAGCTTGCTTAATGCCTCCTCGACCCGGTACCGTTCTACAACCAGATCGGCAAAATCATCATCAGCAGGCTCTTTACCTTTTACTTCTTCTATATCAATTGTCATTGCCCTTGCCTTTATCTTTCTAAAACGGTCCCGTATTATATTTAAAGCAATTGTCTTAAGGTAATTCTTATGATTCAAAACAGACACATTTGAGTTTAGATTTTGATATATTGTTTTTTCAAAAGCTTCCTGCGTAATGTCTTCGGCTTCTTCCCTGTTTTGTACTCTATAATAGATAAATCTGTATAATTCTTCCCAGTTTTCTTTGCAAAAACTTTCTATATAATCATTTTTTGATTTTTGATCCGGGGTTTGTGTCATCTTGCGCATCCATTCATTTTCCTCCCATAATTTATAATTTTTATATGATTTAGGTAACACTTCATAAAACACTTCCGAACTTATTTCAAATATAAGTATCCTAACATCTGCATTATCGTTTATACCTTTATAAATCATATTTCTATATATATAGACGAATTAAGCTCTGATAAAGTTACGCCCAAATTTATAATTTTAAATTAACTTATTTAAGACATACCCAAAATCAACCGCCTAAACTCTTTGACTAATCCATATTAATAATAGAATTCTTTTTGGTTTGCGGGCTACTATTGCTCTTCTTTATACCTTAATAGTTAAAGAACAAATAATTAGGCAATCTGAACATTCTTTAAGTTTTCCTTTAACTTCTTTTTATCATTCTAACCGGATTTTAACTTGACGATATCTTACATTCATAATAAACTTGAAATTGTAATAGGTTGTAAAAACAAGGATTCACCGATACATAAGGAGGGATAAACATGGGAATTCTTTCAAGATTTAAAGACATTATGCAGAGCAATATTAATGCACTTCTGGATAAAGCCGAGGACCCCGAAAAAATGATAGATCAGTGCTTAAGAAACTTAAATTCCGATTTGGGCAAGGTAAAATCCGAAACTGCCGCTATTATGGCCGAGGAACAAAGAGCTAAAAGACAATTGGACGAATGCAATGCCGAGATTGAAAGAATGCAGCAATTTGCAATTAAGGCATTGGAAGCCGGAAACGAAGACGATGCCAGAAAATTTTTGGAACATAAAGCATCCTTGGTTTCCAAACAAGCCGGCTTGGTGGAGGCCTATGAACTTGCCAAAAATAATGCGGATCATATGAGGCAGATGCATGATAAACTGGTATCCGACATAGCCGAACTGGAAGCAAGGAAAGACATGATTAAGGGTAAGCTTGCGGTGGCAAAAACCCAGGAGCGCATAAATAAGATGAGTTCGTCAGTAGCAAGCGCCAATAACTCCATATCAAGTTTTGAAAAATATGAGGAATTGGCAAACAAGGCTCTGGACAAAGCCAATGCCATGGCAGAACTTAACCGCTCCTCCAAAAATCAGACCATTGAAGATCTTACCAAAAAATACACCTCCGATATATCGGTGGATGACGAACTGGCAGCATTAAAAGCAAGTTTAAATAAATAATCCGGTTAAATGTCCGCCAATACGAAGTGCATATCTTCTTATTTGCGGACATTTTTTAAATCATGGGCAAGGAGAGAAGTGCTATGGTAACACATTATAAATGTCCCAAATGCGGGGCCGACATGGAATTTGATGCAAGCTCGGGAAAGCTTAAATGCCATAGTTGCCAAAGAGAAGAAAGTATAGAAAAGATGGCCGGTTTAAACAATATTCCCGACGGTGCCCAGGTTTCATACAATATAGAAGATGAAGACAAGAAAGCCGAGCAGACTTTTTTTGAAAAAGATTATGAAGATCCATTATTTGAAGATAATTCTACCCACCATCATGCTTTTTCGGAACACGAAATAACAGAATACCACTGTCAGAATTGCGGTGCTGTACTTATTACCGAACCGCAGACAACAGCTACCAGATGCAGTTTCTGCGGGGCAGGTATAGTAATAAGCGAGCGTTTGTCGGGGACTTTCGCACCGGACTATGTAATTCCTTTTTCCATCACAAAGGAACAAGCCCAGGAAGCATTTAAAAAATGGTGCAAAAAAGGCCTTCTTTTACCAAGTGATTTTAAGGTTGCAGATAGAATTAAGGATATAACCGGCATATATGTACCCTTTTGGTTATACGATTTGAACGGCAAAGGCGAAGCGGTTGCCACATGTACAAAAGTTCGTACTTATACCAGAGGCGACTGGATTTATACGGAAACAAGATACTATAATGTTTACCGCAAAGTAGACCTTGATTATTTAAAGGTTCCCTGCGATGCCTCAAAAAAAATGGATGATTCCATGATGGATAAATTGGAGCCCTATACTTACGGTAATTTAAAAGATTTTAAAATGCCATATCTGGCAGGCTTTGTCGCCGAAAAATACGATTATGACGATGAGCAATTACTGCCCAGGGTAAAAAACCGTGTTTATTCTTATGTAGAATCATACCTTAAATCTACCATTAGCGGATATACCACCGTACACTTTAACAAATTGGATATCCACATTAGGAAAAAGGATGCAAAATATGCTTTACTGCCGGTATGGATGGTTTGCTATGATTATAAAAAAGCCGAGCATACTTTTGCCATGAACGGCCAGACCGGAAAAATAGTAGGAAAACCTCCTATCAGCAAAGGCAAGGTTGCAGCCTGGTTTTTCGGTGTATCCGGCGGCTGTTTCCTCCTTCTTCGTATATTGACCTTAATTATGGAGGGTGGGTGGTAATTATGACAATGAATAAATTACTTATAAAGTTAGCTAAAACATTCATCTTATATTTTGCTGCTCCACTTATCCTTCTGTCGGCTGTATATTGTATTGTTGCTGGCAGTTTTACCGGAACGGCTTACGCTTCAACTGATTATGTAACGGATTACGAAAATGGAAGACGCATTTTTGATGAAGCGGGATTGCTTACCGATACGGAAAGAGAATATCTGGAATCCTTAAGCAAAAAATACGGCGAGCAAGCCGGTATAGAAATAATTGTCCTAACCCATAACGATGCCCACGCCGTTTATCCGGAAAAATATATTGAAGATTTTGAGGACCTGCTTCCTGTTGATGACCGGGTATATTTTCTGTACGATTTATATCGTGGGGAAATATTCATGGAAGGATATGGGCTGGCCGAAACCTATATTCATTCCAAAAGAATAGACGAAATATTTGACAGTGTGGAGGACGATTTAAGAAACGGCAATTATCTTGAGGCCTTTAAAACATATATCATACAATCCGCAGCTTATATGGAAGACGATACGGAACTTAACTATGATCATAATTATAAATATGATACTCCGCCCGCTGACTTTGATGCAGACAACAAGTATACCTATGATGATTATGATTATAACTATCATTATAAAAGTTATTATAAAGCCGAACAGAAAAAGAATAACATATTATTTAACGTCTGGTTTCAGCTTTTGATCTCCCTGTTTATAGGAGGAAGTGTTGTAGGTGTGTTAGCCTATAGTTCCGGAGGAGTAATGACCGCCGGCGCCAGGGACTATCTTGACAGAAGTAAATCCGGTCTCATAGGTTGTAAAGACCAATATACCCACTCAACCGTAAGCAAAGTAAGAAAACCCAGCTCCAATTCTTCATCTGGAGGCGGTGTCAAAAGTAGCGGCGGATTTAATTCGGGGGGTTTTAGAGGAGGAGTTTCTTCAGGTGGCCGCTCTCACAGTTCAGGAGGCAGGAAATTGTAATAATATAATTAAAATAGATCTGATTTAAAATAATTGTACCTGTTAACTAAGTTATCTAAGTAATGCTAAATACAGTTACGCACATATAAAGGGATTGATACGGCAAAATACCGGATTATATCAAAATGAATAAAGCCACAAAAATTCCATATATAGGAAGGTTGCAAAGGAAGTAGCTACTGATTAAAATTAAATTCTTTAAACTATATCATTTAATCAATAGGAGGTTCAATATGGGACTGTTTTCAAAGCAATTCGCAAATGTTGTGGAATGGGAAGAATTTCGCGACGATATGATATTCTACAAATGGAACAATAAAGAGATAAAAAAGGGCAGCAGACTGATTATCCGTCCCGGCCAGGATGCCATATTCCTTTATAACGGCAAAATAGAAGGTATCTTTACCGACGAAGGTGATTACGATATCGAATCTCAAATTATACCCTTTTTATCCACCCTTAAAGGCTTCAAATTCGGCTTTAACAGCGGAATGAGAGCCGAAGTTCTTTTTGTCAATACCAAAGAATTTGTTACAAAATGGGGGACCCAAAATGCCATTAATATTCCCACTCCTTCACTGCCCGGCGGTATGCCAGTCCGCGCCAACGGAACGGTTACATTTAAGGTTTCCGACTATGTCAAACTTATAGATAAGATAGCCGGCGTAAGACAAAGCTATCTGGTGGAGGATGTAAGAATCCGTATCACGGCTGTACTGGATCAGTTGCTGATGAAATGGATCGTCAAAGAAGGTAAGGATATGTTTAACCTACAGGCAAATTCCTTTGAAATTGCCGAAGGAATAAGAGCAGACCTCGACATGCAGTTGTTTGACAGCGGCCTTTCAGTCACAGGATTTAATATTATGAGCTTTAACTATCCTGAAGAAATTCAGAAGATGATCAACAAAAATGCCTCCCACAGCATGGTCGGTGACCTCGGCCGTTATCAACAGATTGAAATGACAGAAGGTATTGCTTCCGGTAAAGTAAGAGGCGGCAGCACTGCGGCAGACATGGCAGGCATGATGATGGGGATGAACATAGCCAATCAGATGCTGAAAAATATGAACGAGCAGGCAAATTTAAATCCGGGTCAGCAAACCGGTACCGGGCAAAATCCATCCGGCCAGGCCACATCATCAAAGCCTAATTTCTGTCCAGACTGCGGCCATAAAACGGAAGGAGCAAACTTCTGTCCTAACTGCGGCAGAAAACTGATATAAAATAAATATTATGAATATAAAAGGCTTGAACAATAAACCGGTATTTATCTGTTCAAGTCTTTTTCTTGCTTAATCACTTACTAAATAAAAATTTTCAACTTAATAAAGAAAAACCTACATCCTAAAAGAATTATTACATTATTTGTCTACTATATTAAAAAGCAAAATAAGATGATATTTGCATTCATATTTTGTATGTGCTAAATTTTACATATCAGTTTCGAATAAGCAAAAAAACACCATATAGCCGGTCAGGTTATATGGTGTTTTTATAATAATTACTATTTATATCTATAATTTACTGTACTTTGAAAACTTCATCGTTTACTAGCCTGTTAAGCTTTTCTAGAGCATCCTCCCTGGTGTTTCCTTTGACTCCAAAATAGAACTTAATTTTCGGTTCAGTTCCCGAAGGTCTTACGGCACACCATGCATCATCGTTCATTTCATAATAAAGAACATCTGACTTTGGAAGATTGGTAGGAGTAACTTCTCCGGTTGCCAAATCTGTTATGGTATCATTTTTATAGTCTCTTATTTTTAAGATTTGGTATCCGCCTGCGGTTTTAGGAGGATTTTTACGGTATCCTTCCATAATTGCTTTGATCTTTTCCATACCCTCTATTCCTTTTAAGGTGTAGGAAACGGTTTTTTCTTCATAATATCCGTATTTTTTGAAAATACGATCCATTTGATCATAAAGGGATATTCCACGGTCTTTATAATATGCCGCCGCTTCACATAAAGTCATTACTGCAGAAACGGCATCTTTATCCCTGGCATGAGTTCCAACCAGGCAACCATAACTTTCCTCATATCCGAATACAAACTCATTGGATCCGGTTTCTTCAAACATTCTTATCTGTTCTCCTATATATTTAAAACCGGTTAAAACTTCAATAAGTTTAGCTTTGTATTCTTTGGCTATTTGATCCGTTATATTTCCGGAAACGATAGTTTTAATAAGGGCGCTGTTTTTAGGCAGTATTCCTTTTTCGGCTTTTTGCGAGAATACATATTCCGCAATCAAGGCACCTGTCATATTTCCGTTGAACAACACAAATTTCCCGTTATTGTCCCGTACCTGAATACCCAACCTGTCCGCATCCGGATCTGTTGCCAGAATCACATCGGCGTTGACTTTCTCGGCAAGTTCAAGTGCCAGCTTATATACCGCAGGATCTTCTGGATTAGGATAATCTACAGTTGAAAAATCGGGGTCCGGCAGTTCCTGCTCAGGAACAACATATACATTCTTAAATCCCAGTTCGCTAAGAATTCTTCTTACAGGTACATTACCGGAACCATGCAAAGGAGTATATACTATTTTTAATTCTTTTCCCTTTTCACTAACCGGATTGATAACAAGTTTCTTTAAACAGTCTATGTACCTGTCATCAATTTCCTTTCCGATTATAGTCAAAAGGCCCTCTTTTAAAGCATCCTCTTTGCTCATGGTCTTGGTTTCGGAAAAATCCTTTATTGCATTAACTTCCCCTATGATCTCCATATCCCTGGGAGATGTTACCTGGGCGCCGTCTTCCCAGTAAACCTTGTAACCGTTGTATTCCGGAGGGTTATGGCTTGCTGTTATAACTACGCCTGCAATACATCCAAGTTCTCTTACGGCAAATGAAAGTTGAGGAGTAGGTCTTAAAGATTCAAACAAATAAGCCTTAATCCTGTTGGCTGCAAGGCACAGGGCGGTTTCCAAAGCAAATTCCGGAGACATTCTTCTGGAATCATATGCTATTACTACACCTTTACTTTGTCCGTTCTGCTTGATAATGTAATTAGCAAGGCCCTGAGTGGCTTTTCTTACAGTATATATGTTTAGTCTGTTTGTTCCGGCACCTAGAATTCCTCTTAAGCCCCCGGTACCAAACTCCAAATCTTTAAAGAATCTCTCCTTAATTTCATTTTCATTGTCTTTTATGGCTTCCAGTTCTTTTTTTGTTTTTTCATCGAAATACGGATTCAAAAGCCATTCATTGAATCTTCTTAAATATTCCATGCTGATCCCCTCAAATCTTTTTTCGTAATATATTATGTTCAAAATCAAATAAGCTACCACTAATTTTTAAAAAGAGAGGCAATGAACTTCCCAGCCCATCACCCCTCTTCCCTTGCATATGCAAATTGATCCGCCAAACGGCTTTTAATGTTAATTTATCATGTCATTAGATAAATATTTTGATTAAATTACAGACCGTCGCTGTAGTCATCTTCGTCAATACCCTTTAAATTAAACTCGGTTTCAGTCCAATCTCCGTCATTGTGAGTTTCCTCACCGTAAGAGATATGCGCATCGTCTACACCGGGTATGCTGTCTTCTCTTCCCAGTCTGTCATCATTACTTGCAAATTTGTCTTCGCTGAAGACCACATCGGGTATTCCGTCTTCTCCTTCAAACATTTCATCATTAACGCCAGATACCTTACTTCCTTCGTTATCCTCATCGTTAAACAGGCTGTCATTTAAACTTCCTTCAGGATAATCAAAGGTATCAAAGTCATCGGTATAACCGCCCTCATGATACATATTATCGGTTAAATTATTATCCTCACCTTCGGTACTTATCTTTACACTGCGGTATTTCTTCATACCGGTTCCGGCAGGAATTAATTTACCGATTATAACGTTTTCTTTTAATCCGATGAGCGGATCTATTTTTCCTTTTATGGCAGCCTCAGTTAAGACCTTGGTGGTTTCCTGGAATGATGCTGCCGACAGGAAGGAGTTGGTTGCCAAAGCAGCCTTAGTGATACCAAGCATTACCCGTTTTCCCTCGGCAGGTTTTAGACCTTTTTCAACCATAGCCTTGTTGACCTCTTCAAATTCCATAATGTCAACCAGTGAACCCGGAAGGAAATTGGTATCTCCGTTATTTTCAACACGGACTTTCTTAAGCATCTGACGGACTATAACCTCAATATGCTTATCGTTAATTTCAACACCTTGCAGGCGGTATACCCGTTGTACTTCCTGGATCATATAATCCTGAACAGCACGGATACCCTTTATCTTAAGAATGTCGTGAGGATTTACACTACCTTCTGTAAGTTCGTCACCTGCTTCAATAGTGTCTCCCTCATTAACTTTTATTCTTGAACCGTAAGGGATAAGATATGCTTTGGATTCCATGGTTTCGGGGTTGGTTACTATAACTTCTCTCTTCTTCTTGGTGTCCTTAATAGTAACTGTACCGCCGAACTCTGCAATAATAGCAAGTCCCTTAGGCTTTCTTGCTTCAAACAATTCCTCTACACGAGGCAAACCTTGTGTGATATCGTCGCCGGCCACACCACCGGTATGGAAGGTACGCATGGTAAGCTGTGTTCCCGGTTCACCGATAGATTGCGCTGCTATAATACCTATAGCTTCACCAACCTGAACCGGTTCTCCGGTAGCCATGTTGGCGCCGTAACACTTAGCACATACACCGATACGGGATTTACATGTCAATACTGTTCTTATCTTAACCTTTTCAATGCCCGCATTTACTATAGCTTCTGCCCTCTTAGGCGTAATCATATGATTTGCTTTAACTATAACGTTGCCATCAGCATCGTAAACTGTTTCGCAGGCATATCTTCCGGTAATTCTTTCCTGTAAGGTTTCGATAACTTCCTTGCCGTCCATGAAGGCTCTTACCCACATTCCCGGTATTTCCTCGTCATGCTCATGGTCGCAGCAATCCGCCTCTCTGATAATTAAATCCTGAGCAACGTCAACAAGACGGCGGGTCAGATAACCGGAGTCAGCGGTACGAAGAGCCGTATCTGAAAGACCTTTTCTTGCTCCGTGAGCAGAAATAAAGTATTCCAAAACGTCCAAACCTTCACGAAGGTTAGACTTAATAGGCAATTCAATGGTACGACCCGATGTATCGGCCATAAGTCCGCGCATACCGGCCAGCTGTTTAATCTGCTTATCGGAACCGCGGGCACCGGAGTCTGACATCATCTTAATGTTATTAAATCTGTCCAGTCCGGCAAGCAGTTTGTCCGTAAGCACACGGTCTGCTTCTTTCCAGGTATCTATAACCGTATTGTATCTTTCTTCTTCGGTCATTCTGCCTCGGCGGTACTCTCTGTTAATCCTTTCAATGGTAGCTTCCGCTTCGGCAAGAATTTCTTTCTTATCACTGGGCACTACCATATCGGATATGGATACGGTAAATGCTGCCTGTGTCGAATATTTATAACCCAGTGCTTTAATTGAGTCAAGTAGCTCTGCCGTCTGGGTAGTGCCGTGGATATTAATACACCTTTCCAGTATAGGTTTTAACTGCTTTTTACCTACTACAAAGTCAATCTCCAGCTCAAGGAAGTTTTCAGGCTTACTTCTGTCAACAAAGCCAAGGTCCTGAGGAATTACTTCGTTGAAAATGAAGCGGCCTAAAGTAGATTGCACTACCTTCGACACTTTTTGGCCTTCGCTGTTGATACCTGTCCTCTTAACCCTTATAGGCTCATGAAGAGTTATTAATTTATTCTCATATGCCATAATGGCTTCATTTACGCTCTTGAATGAACGTATTATGCCTGATTCATTCGGTCTGTCTATTGTCAGATAATATATACCCAGAACCATGTCCTGAGAAGGAACCGTAACCGGTGCGCCGTCCGAAGGCTTTAACAGGTTGTTGGGTGAAAGCAGCAAGAATCTGCACTCTGCCTGTGCCTCCGCAGACAAGGGAAGGTGAACGGCCATCTGGTCTCCGTCGAAGTCTGCGTTATAAGCGGTACATACAAGCGGGTGAAGCTTAATGGCCTTACCTTCAACCAGCACGGGCTCGAAAGCCTGAATACCCAGTCTGTGCAGTGTCGGAGCACGGTTAAGCATAACAGGATGTTCTTTAATAACATCCTCAAGTACGTCCCATACTTCAGGCTGAAGTCTTTCCACCATCTTTTTGGCGGACTTAATATTATGAGCGGTACCTCTTGCTACCAGCTCTTTCATAACGAAAGGCTTAAATAACTCAATAGCCATTTCCTTAGGAAGTCCGCACTGATATATCTTAAGTTCCGGACCGACTACGATAACCGAACGGCCGGAGTAGTCAACTCTCTTACCCAGCAGGTTCTGACGGAAGCGTCCCTGCTTACCTTTTAACATATCGGATAAGGATTTAAGCGGACGATTTCCGGGACCGGTAACAGGTCTTCCTCTTCTTCCGTTGTCAATTAAGGCGTCTACAGCTTCCTGAAGCATTCTCTTTTCGTTTCTGACAATGATGTCAGGAGCACCAAGTTCAAGAAGCCTCTTTAACCGGTTGTTACGGTTAATAATCCTGCGGTACAGGTCGTTCATATCGGAAGTGGCAAATCTTCCGCCGTCAAGTTGAACCATAGGCCTAAGATCAGGAGGGATAACCGGAATAACCGTAAGTATCATCCATTCCGGTTTGTTTCCTGACTCGCGGAAAGCTTCCATAACTTCCAGCCTTTTTATTATTCTGGCTCTCTTTTGTCCGGTGGAATCCTTTAGGGCCTTTTTAAGCTCCTTGGTTTCCTTTTCCAGATCAATATTTCTTAAAAGTTCCTGGATGGCTTCCGCACCCATACCGACACGGAAACTTCCTTCGCCGTATTTTTCTATCGCTTCCTGTTTTTCTCTTTCGTTAAGTATTTGTTTATATTGAAGATCGGTATTACCTTTATCAAGAACAATATAGGCAGCAAAATACAATACTTTTTCCAATGCTCTGGGTGACAGATCCAGCATTAATCCCATACGGCTGGGAATTCCTTTAAAATACCAGATATGGGATACCGGTGCTGCCAGTTCAATATGGCCCATTCTTTCACGACGTACACTGGATTTTGTTACTTCAACACCACAGCGGTCACATACTACACCTTTATATCTGATTTTCTTATATTTTCCGCAGTGGCACTCCCAGTCTTTGCTCGGACCGAATATTCTTTCACAGAACAACCCGTCTTTCTCCGGTTTTAAGGTTCTATAGTTAATAGTCTCCGGTTTTTTTACTTCTCCTCTTGACCATTCCCTTATTTTTTCCGGAGATGCTAGGCCGATTCTTATGGCTTCATACGATATTTCAACTTCATTATTATTAATAATATCAGGCATTATTTGGCTCTCCCTTCATTAAAGTTCATAAATTGCATCCTTAGATGCGACAGTTAGAATAAATCATCAGAACTGTCATCTATATCATCAAAATACAAATCGTCGGTATCACTGTCTGAATCATCGGAGATTTCTTCGTAAATATCAAAGAAGCTACTGTCAATATCTTCTTCTCCTGTTTCACTATAACCGGCATTGTCATAACCTTCATCATACCTGAAGCTGTTGTCGCCTTCAATAAGCTGTGTCATATCGGAATCACTGTAATCTACGCCCTCTGTCAGCTTGACTTCATTGCCGTTCTCGTCAAGTACGGTAACATCGAGAGCCAGTGACTGAAGTTCCTTAAGCAGAACCTTAAATGATTCCGGAATACCGGGCTCACTGATATTTTCGCCCTTAATAATTGCTTCGTAGGTTTTAACACGGCCGGTCACATCGTCCGATTTTACCGTCAGAATTTCTTGAAGGATATATGCGGCACCGTATGCCTCCAGTGCCCAAACCTCCATTTCACCGAATCTTTGTCCGCCAAATTGTGCCTTTCCGCCTAAAGGTTGCTGTGTTACTAACGAATATGGTCCTGTAGAACGGGCATGAATCTTATCATCAACCAGATGGTGCAGTTTCAGGTAATGCATGAATCCGACGGTAACAGGCTGATCGAAAAACTCACCTGTTCTGCCGTCACGGAGCATTACTTTACCGTCACTGTTTATCGGAACACCCTTCCATTCATTATTTTCTCCGTAATGCTGCTTCAGATGTTCAAACAGGTAAGGGTGCAGTTTATCTTTATATTTTGCTTCGAAATCTTCCCATTCCATGTTGGCATAATCATTGGCAATTCTTAAGGTTTCCATTATATCTTCCTCATTGGCACCGTCAAATACGGGAGTTGCCACATCAATTCCCAGTATTTTTGCTGCCAATGACAGATGAATTTCCAGTACCTGTCCGATATTCATACGGGAAGGTACACCCAGAGGATTTAAAACTATATCCAGGGGTCTGCCGTTCGGTAAATACGGCATGTCTTCAACAGGTAATACACGGGATACTACACCCTTATTACCGTGACGGCCTGCCATCTTATCACCGACCTGAATTTTTCTTTTCTGAGCAATATACACTCTAACCGTTTGATTTACTCCGGGCGGCAGTTCATCCCCGTTTTCTCTTGTAAATACCTTGGCATCTACTACTATTCCGTATTCACCGTGAGGAACCCTAAGAGAAGTATCCCTTACTTCCCTTGCTTTTTCACCGAATATTGCTCTAAGCAAGCGTTCTTCGGCGGTAAGCTCGGTTTCACCCTTAGGTGTTACTTTACCGACAAGGATATCTCCTGCACGGACCTCGGCGCCTATTCTTATAATACCTCTTTCATCCAGGTCTTTAAGGGCATCGTCACCGACACCGGGTACATCCCTGGTGATTTCTTCGGGGCCGAGTTTGGTATCTCTTGCTTCTGCCTCATATTCTTCTATATGAATGGATGTATAAACATCATCTCTTACAAGACGCTCACTAAGAAGGACAGCGTCCTCGTAGTTATATCCTTCCCAGGTCATAAAGCCGATCAGAGGGTTCTTACCTAAAGCCAGTTCACCTTTGCAGGTAGAAGGACCGTCGGCAATAACCTGGCCTTCTTCAACCCTGTCACCCTGATTTACTATCGGCTTTTGATTTATACAGGTCCCCTGGTTGCTTCTTGCAAATTTTATAAGCCTGTAAGTGGACTTGGTGCCATCATCATTCTTAACAACAATATCTTTCGCGGTAACCCTTTCAACCACACCGGATTTTTTGGCAAGTACACATACTCCTGAGTCAATGGCAGCCTTTGCCTCTATACCTGTTCCCACTACAGGATTTTCAGTCTTAATCAAAGGAACAGCCTGACGCTGCATGTTGGCCCCCATCAGGGCACGGTTTGCATCGTCATTTTCCAGGAAAGGTATGAGTGATGTTGCCACCGAGAACACCATCTTAGGAGAAACGTCCATCAGGTCTATTTTTGATTTTTCATACTGGGATGTTTCTTCCTTATAACGACCGGATACAGTATTGCTTATAAAGTGTCCTTCCTCATCCAGTTCGGCATTCGCCTGAGCTACCACATATTTATCTTCCTCATCGGCAGTAAGATAAATAACTTCGTCGGTAACTCTCGGATTTTCGGGATCAGATTTATCAACAACACGATACGGAGCTTCGATAAACCCGTATTCGTTAATTCTTGCATAGGTAGCCAGTGAGTTAATAAGACCGATATTAGGTCCTTCCGGTGTTTCTACAGGGCACATTCTGCCGTAGTGCGAATAGTGAACGTCACGGACTTCAAAGCCTGCCCTGTCACGGGACAAACCTCCCGGTCCCAAAGCGGACAGACGTCTTTTATGGGTAAGCTCACCGAGCGGGTTATGCTGATCCATAAACTGTGACAACTGGGAGCTTCCGAAGAATTCTTTGACTGCAGCCGTAACGGGCTTTATGTTTATTAAAGATTGGGGACTGATACTCTCCATATCCTGAGTTGTCATTCTTTCTCTTACAACTCTTTCCATTCTGGACAAGCCAATACGATACTGGTTTTGCAGAAGTTCTCCGACCGCACGGATTCTTCTGTTGCCCAGATGGTCAATATCGTCCGTATCCCCTATGCCGTATTCAAGGTGAATACAATAGTTAATGGAAGCTATAATATCTTCCTTTGTTATGTGCTTCGGAACAAGCTCGTTTACATTCTTGCGAATTGCTTCCTTTATATCTTCCAAAGTAGTGTTTTCTTCCAATATCTTTTTAAGTACAGGATAATATACGTTCTCGTTTACACCCAGAGCTTTTTTCTCTTCAGTGCTGATTTCAGGTACATAATATGACAGATTAACCATCATATTAGATATTACTTTAACGTTTCTGTCACCTATTTGGATTAAAACAGAAGGGATAGCCGCATCCTGTATATTTATAGCCATTTCATTGGTCACGGTGTCGCCTGCTTGCGCCAACACTTCACCGGTTGTTCTGTCTACAACATCTTCGGCCAGTCTAAACCCTACAATACGGTTTCTGAAATGCAGCTTTTTGTTAAATTTATAACGGCCTACCTTCGCAAGGTCATATCTTCTGGGGTCAAAGAACATACTATGAAGTAAAGACTCCGCATTTTCAACGGCAAGAGGCTCACCGGGACGGAGTTTTTTGTACAGCTCAAGTAAACCATCCTGATAACTGCCGGATGGATCTTTAGCAGTGCTTGGGTCTTTTGATAAAGTTGCCAGTATCTTAGGTTCCTCGCCGAATAACTGCTTTATTTCTTCGTTAGTTCCATATCCCAAAGCTCTGACAAAAGTTGTTATAGGAACCTTTCTGTTACGGTCTATCCTAACATAAAAAACATCGTTGGAATCCGTTTCGTATTCCAACCACGCTCCTCTGTTGGGAATAACAGTGGCGAAAAACAAACTATTACCTATTTTATCATGATCAATAGCATAATATATACCGGGGGAACGAACCAACTGACTGACAATGACTCTTTCTGCACCGTTTATAATAAATGTACCGGTTTCAGTCATTAACGGTAAGTCACCCATAAATATATCATGCTCGTTAATTTCGTTGGTTTCCTTATTATGAAGCCTAACTTTTACTTTTAGGGGTGCCGCATAGGTTGCATCCCTTTCCTTGCACTCTTCTATAGTATACTTTATGTCATCCTCACACAAGGTAAAGTCAACGAATTCCAGACTCAGGTTTCCGCTATAATCCGTAATCGGAGAAATGTCATCAAACACCTCTTTAAGACCTTCTTTGAGAAACCATTGATAGGAATTCTTTTGAACCTCAATGAGATTGGGCATCTCCAATACTTCTTTCTGCTTGGAGAAACTCATTCTAACATTATTACCAACTTTGATCGGATGCATTCTGTTTTTATCCATTGACGTTTTCACCCCTTGAGTTTAATAAGTTACACAAGACTCCCCTAAAAAATTTAGGGAGTCTTGTAAATTTTATTGAAAAATAGCTTTTCTTTTTTTACCGTATATGCTATAATAATGCTAATTAGGCATATAACACCACAATAGTGCATCTTTCATACTATCATACTTAATTTCAACTGTCAACATTAAATTTGTTGACTTTTTATGTTTTTTTGAGAAGTTCCAACAGATAATAAAATTATTCCCAATTTTTTCATAATTTTTCAAAAACATATACAATATTACATCAAAGTCATAAAAAACGGTATGCAGATATAACCAAAATGATAAGTCATATCTGCATACTTTATTTTATATAACAGACCAATTATTTTAGGCTCTTTGTCAAGTGTTGGGGTATGATGTATTTGAAACATGCTAAATTACTTG
>ERZ777010.130-NODE-130-length-97267-cov-9.562009_pt1 | contig 97267 bp, 97 predicted proteins | sample MGYA00374963_ERZ777010 | MGnify/ENA primary metagenome ERZ777010 (study PRJEB29309, sample SAMN06268256) | bioreactor metagenome | isolation source: Joint BioEnergy Institute, California, USA | place: USA:Joint BioEnergy Institute, California, USA | collected...
GACCGCTGCGACCGGCACTACACCAACCAGAAGTGGCTGCGCCGCGACTTCGGCAACAAGCTGCCCTCGGAGGTGTTCCGGGAACACTCGCTGGCCTGCTACGTCACCGACAAGACCGCCCTGAAGCTGCGGCACGAGATCGGCATCGACAACATCGCCTGGGAGTGCGACTACCCGCACAGCGACTGCTTCTGGCCGGACGCCCCGGAGAAGGTGCACGCCGAGCTCACCGCCGCCGGCGCCGACGACGCCGACATCGACAAGATCACCTGGCAGAACTCCTGCCGGTTCTTCTCCTGGGACCCGTTCGCGCACACCCCGCGCGAGCAGGCCACCGTCGGCGCGCTGCGCGCCCAGGCCACCGACGTCGACACCGCGATCCGCTCCCGCGCCGAATGGCGGCGGCGCTACGAGGAGAAACAGCGCCGGCTGGCCTAGCCGGAGTCCGACCCGGCGTCGGGGTGGCGTCCGGTGGTCTGGAACAGCACCCGCCGCGCGATCTGCACCGCGTGGTCGGCGAACCGCTCGTAGAACCGGCCCAGCAGCGCCACGTCGACCGCCGCGGCGATGCCGTGCCGCCAGTCCGGTGTCATCACGGTGGTGAGCAGCCGGTGGTGCAGCTCGTCCATCGCGTCGTCGTCGCGCAGCACCCGCTCGGCGAGCTGCGGATCGCGGTCCCGCAGCGCGGCCTGCGCCCCGTGGGCCAGCCCGACGGCCACCGCGCCCATGTCGGCGAACAGCCCGGCCACCTCGTCGGGCACCGCCCGCTGGGGATGCCGCCGGCGCGCCACCTTGGCGATGTGCACCGCCAGCCCGCCCATCCGCTCGACGTCGGCGGCGACGTGGATGGCGCTGACCACCGCGCGTAGGTCGGTCGCCACCGGCGCCTGCAGGGCCAGCAGCGTGATCGCGGTGTCGACGGCCCGGTTGCTGCGGCCGGTGAGCTCGGTCTGGCGGCCGATGACCTCCTCGGCCGCGGTCAGGTCGGCCTGCAGCAACGCCTCGGTCGCGCCGCCCATCGAGCGGGCGGCGAGCCCGCACAGTTCGGCGAGCTCGTCGACGAGCGCGGCCAGTTGCTGCTGAAACGCGGTGCGCATGGGTACCAGGATCGACCATCGACGGTGCCGGTGAACGGGGAACCGGGGCGCGCCTGTCAGGATGGTGTCGTCATGGAGCCCGTCAAGGTCAGCATGCTGCCGTCCGCCCTGACCGATCCCGGCCTCGCGCAACGCCTCGCCGGGCGGCGGGTCGCGGTGTTCCTGGACTACGACGGGGTGCTCACCCCGATCGTCGGCCGCCCCGAGGACGCCCGGCTCGCCCCCGAGATGCGGACCGTGGTGCGGGACCTGGCCGGCCGCTGCCCGGTCTGCATCGTCACCGGCCGCGACCGCGCGGTGGTGCAGGAACTGATGGGCATGGACGACCTCACCGTCGCCGGCAGCCACGGGTTCGACATCTGGATCCCCGGCCGCGGCACGGTGGACTCCGACCGGGTCGACGCCCACCGCGAGCTCATCGCGGCCGTCACCGAGCGGCTGCGCGCGGCCGTCGCCGACATCCCGGGTGCCGATGTGGAGCCCAAGCGCGCCTCGGTGGCGGTGCACTACCGGGCGGTGCCGCCCGAGCACCGCGACCGGGTGCGCGCCGTCGTGCAGGACCTGCTCGACGCCTACCGCGGCGAGCTGTCGCTGACCCCCGGCAAGATGGTCTACGAGCTCAAGCCCGACATCGCCTGGGACAAGGGCAGGGCCGTGCTGCACCTGATCGAGGTGCTCGGCCTCGACGGCGCCGACGTGCTGCCGGTCTATCTCGGCGACGACATCACCGACGAGGACGCCTTCCGGGTGCTGCGCGGCCGCGGCATCGGCATTTTCGTGGGCCGCCCCGACGATCCGGAGGTCACCGACCGGTCCACCGCCGCCGAGTACGCGCTGGCCTCGGTCGACGAGGTGCGCCGGTTCCTCGACGGCCTGGGCCGCTAGCCGAACAGCAGCACCGCCGCGACCACCAGCGCGACCACCTTCACCACCTCGAGCGCCACGTAGGCGTAGTGGGCGCGGGACCGGCGGGCCGGGCCCGGTGCGCCGGGTGCGGCCGCCAGCACCGCATCCGAACGCCGGTGCAGCACCGGCCGCACCGCCACCACCTGGGCCACCAGCGTGCCCACCGCCACCAGTACGGCCGCCCAGGCGCCCGCCGGGGGCGCCCCGGCGGCCAGGGCGGCGAGCACCACCGCGGCCAGTACCGCCTCGGCGGTGTTGAGCGCCCGGAACACCAGCCGGCCGATGCCCAGGCCGAGCTGCAGCGTGATCCCGGGCGCGCGGAACTTCAACGGTGCCTCGATGAAGCTGATGGCGACCACCATGCCGAGCCAGCAGCACACGCCGGCGGCGGCGACGGCGAGCGACGGGGTCATGCCGGTCCTCCCTTCGGGATCAGTTGTGCCACACAGCAATCCGGCCTTGCGAAGGGCACGAGCCGGACCTCGGCGGACGAGTCCCAGGTCGCCAGCGCACCCTGCAGCAGGCCCAGGTGCAGCCGGCACACCACCTCGGGCCGGGCCCGGGCCAGCTCCAGGAACGGGCAGTTGCGCAACGCGAACTCGTCGGGCGCCGAACCGGTTTCGGGTTCGAAGCCGAGCGAGGTGAGCAGCTCGGCCAGCCGCGTCGCGGCGGGGCCCGGTGCGGGTTCGGAGGCGGCGATGCGCGCCCCGGTGGCCCGGCCGACGGCCGCGGCGCGGTCGGGTGCCCGCGGGTCGGCGGCCAGGGTCTCGGTGAGCATCTCGGCCAGCAGCCGGTAGCGGCGGGCCCCGGCCGGGTCCATCCCCGGGGCGGGGGCGTACCGGACGGCGGGCCGGCCCCGCCGCTGCGGGGTGGTCGGCACCTGCAGCACCTGGCCCGAGCGCACCAGCGCGGCAAGGTGGAACCGCGCGGTGTTCGGGTGGACGCCCAACCGCGCGGCGATCTCGCCGACGCGCAGCGGGGCGTCGGCCTCGCGCAGGGTCGCCAGCACCGCGGCGCGGCGCCCGGAAGCCGCCATACCCTCATTTCTACAACTTCGTCTTGTATTAATTCGAGCGGGCCCGAACCGGGCCGCGCCGCCGGTACCGTCCGCAACCGTGCGGTTCGCGTTCACCTACCCGATGCACAGCCACCCCTACCACCCGGAACTCGCCACCGGAGCGGCCGTGGCGACCGTCGCCGCCGCCGCCGAGGCGGCCGGGTTCGACGCCATCGGCTTCACCGACCACCCCGCCCCCACCCAGCGCTGGCTCGACGCCGGCGGCCACGACGCGCTCGACCCGTTCGTGGCGCTGGGTTTCGCCGCCGCCCACACCCGCACGCTGCGGCTGATCCCCAACATCGTGGTGCTGCCCTACCGCAACCCGTTCGTCGTCGCCAAGGCCGCCGCATCGGTGGACGTGCTGTCCGGCGGACGGTTCACCCTGGCCGTCGGGGTGGGCTACCTCAAGGGCGAGTTCGCCGCCCTCGGCGTCGATTTCGACGAGCGCGCCGAACTGCTCGAGGAGGCGCTGGCCGCCATCCGCGCGGTGTGGACCACCGACGAACTGAACTTCGCGGGCCGGCACTTCTGCGCCCGCGGCATCACCGCACACCCCCGCCCGGTGGCGCGGCCGCACCCGCCGATCTGGATCGGCGGCAACACCGCCGCCGCCCGGCGCCGCGTCGTCGAGCACGGCGACGGCTGGTGCCCGTTCGCCGCCCCGGCGATGGTGGCCCGCACCGCGCGCACCGCCGTGCTCGACACCGTCGACGCGCTGGCCGCCGGCATCGCCGACCTGCACCGTCGGCTGGAGGCGGCCGGCCGCGACCCGGCGCGGGTGGATGTCGTCTTCTCCAACCCCGAGGGCGGAACGCCGGGCACCGACGGGTTCGACCCGCGGGCCTACCTCGACGGGCTGGACCGGCTGGCCGCGGCCGGCGTCACCTGGGTGCAGGTGCCGATCCCCGGCGACAGCCCGGCCCGCGCCCTGGCGGCCATCGAGGAGTTCGGCCGGACCGTCATCCGCCACCGCCACTGACGCGGCCGCACCACTATCGTCGGGGGCGATGAGCACCCCGTATCCGCCGTACCCGCCCTACCCGCCGCCGGCCGCCGCGCCGACCTGCTACCGGCACCCCGACCGGATCAGCTACGTGCAGTGCACCCGCTGCGGGCGCTTCATCTGCCCGGAGTGCATGCGCTCGGCGCCGGTCGGCCACCAGTGCGTGGACTGCGTGGCGGCGGCCACCGCGGCCACCGCGCGCCGGCCCCGGGCCCGCTTCACGCTGGCCCCGCGCACCCCGGGCAACCCGGTGATCACCTACTGCCTCATCGGCGCCAACGTGCTGATGTTCCTGCTGCAGGTCACCTCGCCCGGCCTGGAGCGCGCCCTGGTGCTGTGGACCCCCGCGGTGGCCCAGGGCGAGCTGTACCGCCTGGTCACCGCGGCGTTCCTGCACTACAGCGTCATGCACCTGCTGTTCAACATGTGGGCGCTGTACGTGGTGGGCCCGCCGCTGGAGGCGGCGCTGGGCCGGCTGCGGTTCGGGGCGCTGTACGCGCTCAGCGCCCTCGGCGGCTCGACGCTGGTGTACCTGGCCAGCCCGCTCAACGCCGCCACCGCCGGCGCGTCCGGCGCGGTGTTCGGCCTGTTCGGCGCCACCTACGTGGTGGCCAAGCGGCTCAACCTCGACGTGCGCGGGGTGACCGCGCTGATCGTGATCAACCTGGTCATCACCTTCGTGCTGCCCGGGGTGAGCTGGCAGGGCCACATCGGCGGGCTGGTGTCCGGCGCCGCGATCGCCGCCGCCTACGTCTACCCCGCCGCCCGGCAGCGCACCGCCGTGCAGCTCGGCGCCTCGCTGGCGATGCTGGCGCTGTTCGTCGTGCTGGTGTGGTGGCGCACCGGGGTGCTGCTCGGCTACCTCGGGGCGGGCTGAGCCCGGCCGTCCCACCGGGCGCCGACCGGCACGCCGTCCCACTCGACCAGCGTCCAGCCCCGGTCCGGGTGGCCGGTCACCACGATGCGGCCGGTGTTGCGCAGCCCGAGCGCGTACAGCAGCCCCGGGTCCGGGTTGTCGACGTTGAGCAGCACCCACAGCGTGATCGCCGCGCCGTGCGAGAACGCCACCGGGCGCAGACCGCCGTCGGCGCAGATCTGCCGGACCGCCTCGTCGAACCGGGCGTCGAACTCGTGGCCGTCCACCGATCCGGGGATGCGGGCGTCCAGATCACCGGCCAGCCAGCGCAGCGGCGCGGCGAAGTAGCCCGCGCTCGCGACGGACTCGGGCAGCCCCTCGTACACCCCGGCCTCGATCTCGCGCAGCCCGGGCAGCACCACCACCGGTTCCCCGAGCGCGTCGGCCAGCGGCGCGGCGGTCTGCTGGGTGCGCACCATCGGCGAGGCGTACACCCCGTCGAACCGCTCGGCGGCGAGTTCGCGGGCGGCGGTCTCGGCCTGCCGCCGGCCCAGCTCGGTCAGCGCCGGGCCGGGCACCGAGGTGTCCATCCGGTCGGCCGCGTTGCCCTCGGACTGGGCGTGCCGCACCAGGGTCAGCGTCACGACCGGCGGCCCGGCGGACCCGCCGAGCGGCGCCGAGACGGTGGCCGCCGCCAGCAGCAGCGCGGCGAGCAGCAGCCGCACCCGAAACCCCCTTCGTCGCACCGGCGTCAGCCGTCGGTGACGGTGAACCCGGCCAGCCAGTCCTCGTGCATCTCGCCGGCGATGGTGACCCGCCACTGGTAGCGCTCGCCGACCTTGAGGTGCAGCGGCGGGATGGTGGCGATGAACGGGATGGTCACCGGGGTGCCCTTCGGGTGCACCGGGTGGCGGCGGGCGTTGATGACGTTCTCCTCGGTCTGGGCGACCTGGTTGCCGTCGCTGTCGATGAGCTCCGCGCGGATCGGGAACGGCTTGCCGATCTCCGACCACTCCACCTCGACGAACACGATCAGGGTGTGCTGCGGCGTCGGCGTCGGGCTGGTGGTCCAGCCGAGTCCGAGCGCGTGCACCGTGCCCGACTTGTGGTCGAGGTGCCCGGCGTGCGCCAACAGGACCATGGCTCTCATCGCGCGCCGATCCTAGTTGGCGGCACGGCCCCCGGGGCGGCGCGGACCCGCCGCGCCCCGGGCGAGAACGAAGTTCTCCGAATCGCGGCAGCGCGCTGACCAGGCATGTGATCGTTGGGAACGTGACAGCCAAGCGCAAACTTGTCATCGGCGCCAGTGGCTTCCTCGGCTCGCACGTGACCCGCCGGCTGGTCGCCGACGGCCACGACGTGCGGGTGATGGTGCGCCGCACCAGCCGCACCCGCGGCATCGACGACCTCGACGTCGAGCGCTGCTACGGCGACGTGTTCGACGACGCCGCGCTGCGCGCCGCGATGGACGGCTGCGACGTCGTCTACCACTGCGTCGTCGACGCCCGGATGTGGCTGCGCGACCCCACCCCGCTGTTCCGCACCAACGTCGAGGGGCTGCGCCACGTCCTCGACGCCGCACTGCGGGCCGACCTGCACCGGTTCGTGTTCACCAGCACCACCGGCACCCTGGCCGTCGGCACCGAACGCCCGGTCACCGAGGACGACCCGCACAACTGGGACGGCGGCGGCCCCTACATCGCCGCCCGGGTCGCCGCGGAGAACCTCGTCCTGCGCTACGCCCGCGAGCACGGGCTGCCCGCGGTGGCGATGTGCATCTCCACCACCTACGGACCGGGCGACTGGCAGCCCACCCCGCACGGCGCGCTGCTCGCCCGGGTGGCGGCCGGCCGGTTCCCGTTCTACTTCGACTGGTCGGCCGAGGTGGTCGGCATCGAGGACGCCGCCCGCGCCATGGTGCTCGCCGGCGAGCAGGGCCGGGTCGGGGAGCGCTACATCGTCTCCGACCGCACCCTGCACACCCGGGAGGTGCACGAGATCGCCGCCCGCGCCGTCGGGGTGCGCCCGCCCCGGATCGGCCTGCCGCTGCCGCTGCTCTACGCCGGTGCCCACCTCAACGACCTGGCCGCCCGGCTGCTGCGCCGCGACCTGCCGTTCGCGGTGTGCGGGGTGCGGATGGCCGAACTGATGTCGCCGCTCGACCACGCCAAGGCCGAACGCGAACTCGGCTGGCGGCCCGAGCCGGTGGAGGACTCGATCGCCCGCGCCGCCCGGTTCTTCACCGAGCTGTGGCCGGCGGCAGCGCCGCGCTGAGCAGCGCCAGCAGCAGCTCCGCGCGCACCCGGGCGTCGTCGAGGTCCACCCCGAGCAGCCGCTGCACCCGGGCCATCCGGCCGCGCAGCGTGTGCCGGTGCACCCCGAGCACGGCGGCCGCGGACTCCCAGTGCCCGTTGGCCTCCAGGAAGGCCCGCAGCGAGGCCACCAGCTGCGACCCGTGCCGCGCGTCGTGCTCGGCCAGCACCGCCACCGTCGAGGACGCCACCGCCGCCAGCACCGACCGCACCTGCGGATCGGCCAGCAACGCGGTCCCCGCGGTGGCGTCGAACTCCACCACCGGCTCGGCCGGCCCGGCCGCCGCCAGCGCGTGCCCGGCCTGCTCGGCGGCCTGACGTGCCTCCGAAAGGCGGTGCGGCGCAGAGAGTCCCGCCGTCGCCGAGAGGCCGGCCAGCAGCGTGCGCACCGCGGCGGGGGTGTCGTCGTCGCGCAGCAGCACGGTGAGCTCCGCCCCGTCGCGCACCGCGTAGCACGGCCGGTGGCGGGCATCCAGCGCCCGGTCCAGTTCGCGCGCCAGGTGCTGCGGATCGCCGCCGCGCACCCGCAGCACCCGGATCCGGTTGCGCCGGCCCACGGCGTCGACGAGGTACTCCAGCGCCTCCTCGGCCCCCAGCGCGCCGCGCAACAGCAATCCGAACACCTTGGCGCCCAGCCGATTCCGCTCGTCGCGCAGCCGGCGTGGCTTGTCCAGCTCCAGGGTGAGCAGGGACACGGCGTGCCCGATGAGCACCAGCTCGACGTTCTCCAGCCGCCGCTCGGCCTGCACCAGCAGCACGCCGTCGCGGCCCACCGGCTGCACCGTCACGGTGCGGCCCGGCTGCACCAGCGTCGAGGAATCCGCCCCCGCCCGGCGCAGCTGCGGAAGCTGCGCGGCCAGGCCGGCCGCGGCCGCCGGATGGGCCACCGCCCGCTCGGTGCGCTCGTCGACGTAGACCACCGCGGTGCCGGTCGCCGCGGCCAGCTCCCGTACGATCGCGGCCAGCCCGCCGCGCAGCGCGGCCCGGGTGATGCGCACCTGGGTGTCGGCCGCGCGGCGGACCAGTTCGTACTCCTGCTCGGCCAGCCGGGCGTTGACCGCGCGGCTGATCGCCGCGAACGGGGTGGTGTAGGGCACCTCCAGCAGCGCCAGCCCCACCGCCTCGCAGGCGCGCACCACCGGGTCGGGGATCCGGTCGTGCGAGAGCCCGGTGCCGAAGCCGAGCGCGGCCACCCCGGCCTCGGCCAACCGACGCACGTACGGCTCGCCGTCGGCGTCGCGCAGCCCGAGCCCGGTGGTGAGCACCAGCTCCCCGCCGGACAGCCACGGCCGCGGATCCGGCAGCTCGGTCGGCTGGACGAAGCCGATCGGCCGGTCCAGCCCGGCCCGGCCGGCGCGCAGCACCAGCCCCAGCCCGGGCTGGCGCAGCAGCCAGCCGATGCTCACGGTCACGCCCGACATGGTAGGTCCGGGACTGGACAAAACGGCGTGCAGGAACCGCTCGGATTCGACGAAACGCACATCGCCGCGGTCGGCCCGCGGTCCCGATACTCGAGCCGTGCTCGAATACCGTCTTCCCCAGCAGCGCAAGCTGCAGACCGAACTGCCCGGCCCCCGCTCGGCGGCCCTGGCCGAACGCCGCAAGCACGCCGTCGGGGCGGGTGTGGCCTCGTCCGTGCCCGTCTACGCCGCCGACGTCGACGGCGGGATCATCCTCGACGTCGACGGCAACGCGCTGATCGACCTCGGCTCCGGCATCGCCGTCACCAGCGTCGGCGGCTCCGACCCGGCGGTCGTGGCGGCGGTGCGCGAACAGGTCGGCCACTTCACCCACACCTGCTTCATGGTCACCCCGTACGAGGGCTACATCGCCGTCGCCGAGCGGCTGGCCGCCCTGACCCCCGGCGATCACGCCAAGCGCACCGTGCTGTTCAACAGCGGGGCCGAGGCGGTGGAGAACGCCGTCAAGATCGCGCGCATCGCCACCGGCCGCGACGCGGTGGTGGTCTTCGACCACGCCTACCACGGCCGCACCAACCTCACCATGGCGATGACCGCCAAGGTGCAGCCCTACAAGCAGGGCTTCGGCCCGTTCGCCCCGGAGGTCTACCGGGTGCCCGGCTCGTATCCGTACCGCGAGCCGCTCAACCGCGACGGCAGCGAGGTCACCGGCGAGCAGGCCGCCCGCCGCGCCATCGGCCTGATCGAGAAGCAGGTCGGCGCGGGCAACGTCGCGGCCGTGGTGATCGAGCCCATCCAGGGCGAGGGCGGGTTCATCGCCCCCGCCAAGGGCTTCCTGCCCACGCTGGCGGCCTGGGCCCGCGACAACGGCGTGGTGTTCGTCGCCGACGAGGTGCAGACCGGCTTCGCCCGCACCGGCGACTGGTTCGCCTGCAACGACGAGGGCGTGGTGCCCGACCTGATGACCCTGGCCAAGGGCATCGCCGGCGGCATGCCGCTGGCCGCGGTCACCGGCCGCGCCGAGCTCATCGACGCCGTGCACGGCGGCGGCCTGGGCGGCACCTACGGCGGCAACCCGGTCGCCTGCGCGGCGGCGCTGGCCACCCTGGACCGGATGGAGCAGCTCGACCTGCCCGCCCGCGCCCGCCGCATCGAGGCGGTCGCGGTGCCCCGGCTGCGGGCACTGGCCGACGAGGTCGGCGTCATCGGCGACGTCCGCGGCCGCGGCGCGATGCTGGCCGTGGAGTTCGTCAAGCCCGGCACCGACGAACCCGACCCCGACATCACCAAGGCCGTCGTGGCGCACGCCCTGGCCCAGGGCGTGATCCTGCTGACCTGCGGCACCTACGGCAACGTGGTCCGGCTGCTGCCGCCGCTGGTCATCCCCGAGGAGCTGCTCGTCGACGGCCTCGAGGTGCTCGCCGACGCGGTCCGGGCGGCCGCGGGGGTCACCGCCCGATGAGCCGCGCCCTGCCCGCCGGGGTGCCGACCGGGCTGTGGCTGGGCGGCACCCGGACCGCCGCCGCGACCGGCGCCACCTTCCCGGTGCGGGATCCCGCCACCGACGAGGTGCTCGCCGAGGTCGCCGACGCCGGCGCCGCCGACGGCCTGCACGCCCTGGAGCTCGCCGTCGCCGCGCAGGCCGACTGGGCCGCCACCCCGGCCCGGCAGCGCGGCGAGATCCTGCGCCGCGCCTTCGAACTCGTGCACGAACGGGCCGACGACTTCGCCCGCGTCATCACCCTGGAGATGGGCAAGACGCTGGCCGAGGCGCGCGGCGAGGTGAACTACGGCGCGGAGTTCCTGCGCTGGTTCGCCGAGGAGGCGGTGCGCATCAACGGCCGCACCGCCGCCGCCCCCGCCGGGACCGGGCGCATCCTGGTCACCAAGGAGCCGGTCGGGCCGGTGCTGGCCATCACCCCGTGGAACTTCCCGCTGGCCATGGCCACCCGCAAGATCGGCCCGGCGCTGGCCGCCGGCTGCCCGATCATCGTCAAACCGGCCGCCGAGACGCCGCTGACCATGCTGCTGCTCGGGCAGGTGTTCGCCGACGCCGGCCTGCCCGCCGGGGTGCTGTCGATCCTGCCGACCTCGAGCGCCGCGGCGCTGACCGAGCCGCTGATCGCCGACCCGCGCATCCGCAAGATCACCTTCACCGGCTCCACCGGGGTGGGCAAGCTGCTGGTCCGCGCCTCGGCCGAGCGGCTGCAGCGCACCTCGATGGAGCTCGGCGGCAACGCACCGTTCCTGGTGTTCGCCGACGCCGACGTCGACGCCGCCGTCGAGGGCGCGCTGGCCGCCAAGATGCGCAACGGCGGCGAGGCGTGCACGGCGGCCAACCGGTTCTACGTCGAGGCGGCCGTCGCCGAGGAGTTCACCGCCAAGTTCACCGACCGGATCGCCGCCCTGCGCACCGGCCACGGCCTGGACGAGGGCACCGACCTCGGGCCGTTGATCACCCGCCGCCAGCGCGACATCGTGCACGGGCTGGTCACCGACGCGGTGCTCAAGGGCGCCCGGGTCCGCACCGGCGGGCAGCTGCCCGACGGGCCGGGCAACTTCTACCCGCCCACCGTGCTGGACCGGGTGCCGGCCGACGCGCGGCTGCTGCGCGAGGAGATCTTCGGCCCGGTCGCGCCGATCGTCGTGGTCGGCTCCGAGGACGAGGCCGTCGCCGCCGCCAACGACACCGAGTACGGCCTGGCCGCCTACTTCTACACCCGCGACCTGGACCGGGCGATGCGGGTGGCCACCGCGCTCAAGGCCGGCATGGTCGGGGTGAACCGCGGCATCATCTCCGACCCGGCCGCCCCGTTCGGCGGGGTCAAGGAGTCCGGTTTCGGCCGGGAAGGCGGGGTCGAGGGCATCGACGAGTACCTCGACACGAAATACATCGCGCTCTGACCCGGCGGGTGGGACCGGCTGGGGTATGAAGAAGACCAGACAACCCAGCCGATCCCACCCGAAGGGCCGATGACCACCACCGACACCGAGTTCATCCTCAACATCTCCTGCAAGGACCGCCCGGGCGTCGTCGCCGGGGTGTCGACTTTCCTGGCCGAGCGCAACGCCTCGATCAAGAAGAGCACCCAGTTCGGCGACGAGGGCACCGGGCAGTTCTTCATGCGGGTGCACTTCGCCTACCTCGACGGCCCGCAGCGGGTGCAGGACGTGCGCGACGACTTCGCCGGCGTCGCCGAGCAGATGGGACTGGACTTCGCCATCAAGGCTTACTCGGCGCGGGACCGGCTGCTGGTGATGGTCAGCCGGTACGGGCACTGCCTCAACGACCTGCTGCACAAGGTCAACATCGGGGCCCTGCCGGCCACCATCGAGGCGGTGGTGTCCAACCACGAGGACTTCCGCGGCCTGGTGGAATGGCACGGCATCCCGTACTTCCACATCCCGGTCACCCCGGACACCAAACCGGCCGCCGAGGACCGGCTGCGCGAACTCATCGCCGAGTTCCGCATCGACACCGTGGTGCTGGCCCGCTACATGCAGATCCTTTCCGACGGGCTGTGCGCCGAGCTGGCCGGCCGGGCCATCAACATCCACCACTCGCTGCTGCCCTCGTTCAAGGGCGCCCGGCCCTACGAACAGGCCTACGCCAAGGGCGTCAAGGTCGTCGGCGCCACCGCGCACTACGTCACCGCCGACCTGGACGAGGGCCCGATCATCGAGCAGGACTTCGAGCGGGTCACCCACGAGTACGGGCCGAAGGAGCTCGCCGCCATCGGCCGCGACCTGGAGGCCCGCGCCCTGTCCCGCGCGGTCGCCGCCCACGCCGACCGCCGGGTCATGCTCAACGGACGAAAGACGGTGGTGTTCTCCTGAACTCGTCGAGCCCGCACGGACCCGCGGCGGTCGGACTGCCGGCGGGCATCCGGGCCTGCCTGTTCGACCTCGACGGGGTGCTCACCGACACCGCCGCCGTGCACCGGGCGGCCTGGAAGACGATGTTCGACGCGTTCCTGCGCCGGCACGCCCGCACCACCCGCGGCCCGGTCCGCCCGTTCACCGACGACGACTACCGCCGCTGCGTCGACGGCCGCCGCCGCGAGGACGGGGTGCGGGCGTTCCTGGCCGGCCGCGGCATCACGCTGCCCGACGGGGATCCGGCCGACCCGCCCGACGCCGACACCGTCTGCGGGCTGGGCAACCGCAAGAACGCGCTGTTCCACGAGCTGCTCGAACGCGACGGGGTGCACGTGTTCGACGGGTCGCGCCGCTACCTGGAGGCCGTGGTCGCCGCCGGGTTGGGCACCGCGGTGGTGTCCTCGAGCGCCAACACCGCCGAGGTGCTGCGGATCACCGGGCTGGACCGGTACGTGCAGTACCGTGTCGACGGAGTGACCATGCGCGACGAGCAGCTCGCCGGCAAACCCGCCCCGGACGCCTACCTGCGGGCCGCCGCGCTGCTCGGCGTGCCGCCGGCCGAGGCCGCGGTCTTCGAGGACGCGCTGCCCGGCGTCACCGCCGGGGCGGCCGGCGGGTTCGGGTTCGTCGTCGCGGTGGACCGGGTCGGCCAGGCCGACGCGCTGCGCGCCCGCGGCGCCGACCTCGTCGTCACCGACCTCGCGGAGTTGCTGCCGGGGACGTGAGCCGAGCCCATGATCAGTGACGACCGTTTCCCGGTGGAGCCCTGGCAGGTCCGGGAGACCGCGCTGGACCTGCGGCTGCTCGGCGAGTCCGAGTCGATCTTCGCGCTGTCCAACGGCCACATCGGGCTGCGCGGCAACCTCGACGAGGGCGAACCGCACGGCCTGCCCGGCACCTATCTCAACGGCTTCCACGAGAAGCGGCCGCTGCCCTACGCCGAGGCCGGGTTCGGCTACCCCGAGGAGGGGCAGTCGATCATCAACGTCACCAACGGCAAACTGATCCGGCTGCTCGTCGACGACGAACCCTTCGACGTCCGCTACGGCGCGCTCGTCGAACACGAACGGGTGCTCGACCTGCGCGCCGGCACGCTGGTGCGCACCGCGCACTGGCGCTCCCCGGCCGGCAAGGAGGTGCGCGTCCGCAGCACCCGGCTGGTGTCGCTGACCCAGCGCAGCGTGGCCGCCATCGAGTACATCATCGAACCGGTCGACGCGTACACGCTGATCACCGTGCAGTCCGAGCTCGTCGCCAACGAGGACCTGCCCGCCCCGTCGGCCGACCCGCGGGTGGCGGTGGTGCTCGAGGACCCGCTGGAGCCGGTGCACCACGAGACCACCGACCACGGCGCGGTGCTGCTGCACCGCACCCGGGCCAGCGCGCTGACCATGGCCGCCGGCATGGACCACGTCATCGACGTGCCCGGCCGAGTGGAGGTGGACACCGAGGCCCGCCCGGACTGGGCCCGCACCACGATCATCTGCGGGCTGCGGCCCGGCCAGCGGCTGCGCATCGTGAAGTTCCTGGCCTACGGCTGGTCCAGCCTGCGGTCCCGCCCGGCGCTGCGCGACCAGGTCGCCGGCGCGCTGACCGGCGCCCGCTACACCGGATGGCAGGGCCTGCTCGACGCCCAGCGCCGCTACCTCGACGAGTTCTGGGACTGCGCCGACGTCGAGGTCGAGGGCGACCCGGACTGTCAGCAGGCGGTGCGGTTCGCGCTGTTCCACGTGCTGCAGGCGGCGGCGCGGGCCGAGCGCCGCGCCATCGGCGGCAAGGGCCTGACCGGCACCGGCTACGACGGGCACGCGTTCTGGGACACCGAGGGGTTCGTGCTGCCGGTGCTCACCTACACCGCACCGCACGCCGCCGCCGACGCGTTGCGCTGGCGGGCCTCCACCCTAGATCTGGCCCGGGACCGCGCCGCGGTGCTCGACCTCGACGGCGCGGCGTTCCCGTGGCGCACCATCTCCGGCGAGGAGTGCTCGGCCTACTGGCCGGCCGGCACCGCGGCCTGGCACGTCAACGCCGACATCGCGCTGGCCTTCGAGCGCTACCGCACCGTCACCGGCGACGAGTCGCTGGAGGCCGAGTGCGGGTTGGCGGTGCTGGTGGAGACCGCCCGGATGTGGCGCTCGCTGGGGCACTTCGACCGGCACGGGGTGTGGCACCTCGACGGGGTGACCGGGCCGGACGAGTACACCGCGGTGGTGCGCGACAACCTGTTCACCAACCTGATGGCCGCGCTGAACCTGCGCGCCGCCGCCGACGCCTGCGCCCGCCATCCCGGCGGCGCCGAGGAACTCGGCGTCACCACCGACGAGATCGCGGCCTGGCGGGCGGCCGCCGACGCGGTGCACATCCCCTACGACGACGAGCTCGGCGTGCACCAGCAGTGCGAGGGCTTCACCACGCTGCGGGAGTGGAACTTCACCGCCAACACCCGCTACCCGCTGCTGCTGCACGAGCCCTACGTGCGGCTGTATCCGGCACAGGTGATCAAGCAGGCCGACCTGGTGCTGGCCATGCACTGGTGCAGCCACGCCTTCACCCCCGAGCAGAAGGCCCGCAACGTCGACTACTACGAGCGGCGCACCACCCGCGACTCGTCCCTGTCGGCGTGCACCCAGGCGGTGCTGTGCGCCGAGGTGGGTCATCTCGAGCTGGCCCACGACTACGCCTACGAGGCCGCCATGGTCGATCTGCGCGACCTGCACCACAACACCCGCGACGGGCTGCACATGGCGTCGCTGGCCGGGGCGTGGATCGCCCTGGTGGCGGGGTTCGGCGGGCTGCGCGACGACGAGGGCGTGCTCGCGCTCGACCCGCAGCTGCCCAGCGGCATCTCCCGGCTGCGGTTCCGGCTGCGCTGGCGCGGCTTCCGGCTCACCGTCGACGTCGACCACGAACGGGTGCGGTACACCCTGCGCGACGGGCCGGACGGCGCGCTGACCATCCGGCACGCCGGGACCCCGGTGACGCTGACCACGACGGCCCCCACCGAGCAGCCGGTCCGGCGGTGCCGCCCGTTGCTGCCGCCGCCGCAGCAGCCGCCCGGCCGCGAACCGCTGCGCCGCCGGCACCACCCGCCGGGGCAGCACGGCTAGACCATGCACACGTCGGCGAACAGCAACACCGGCCAGGACACGATCGAGCCGAGGAACGACACCACCAGGTCGGCCCCGCTCAGCTCGGCCAGGTGGTCGGTGTGGGTGGCCGACCAGACCACCCCGATCACCAGGTACGGGGTGGCGAGCAGGATCGCCAGCCCGATCAGCTCGGCGATGCTCAGCCGGTACGCCAGCACCCGGCGGACCAGCGCGAGTACCGCCGGCGGTTGCGCCTCCTCCGCTTCCCCCATGGCAGGAAGTTAATCAGGATTCGCGGCGTGATGCAGGGGATTTCCGGCGAATCCACCGTGATCGGGCCGGAGGGAAGTGCATCATGATTCATGATGGAGCGGCCCAGGCAACCGGAGCAGGACATGCCCGTACCGAGCGACGACGCCGGTCGGCGGCCGGCCGCCGACCGCACCCGCATCCGGATCACCCGGCGTACCGCCCGGTGGGACGACCACCCGGTCACCGCCGCCGACGGCATGGACTTCTGGGCGTTCGCGGCCGGCCCGGCCAATGTCGTCATGCAGCTGTCCTGGCCCGAGGTGGGCTACGGCGTGGTGGAGAGTCCGGTCGACTCCGGCAACCTGTTCAAGCACCCCTGGAAGCGGGCCCGGACCACCTTCCAGTACCTGGCCGTCGCCGTGCTCGGCAACGACACCGACCGGGCCGCCTTCCGCCGCGCGGTCAACACCGCGCACCGGCAGGTGGTGTCGCGGCCGGACAGCCCGGTGCGCTACCGCGCCCTGGACCCCGAGCTGCAGCTGTGGGTGGCGGCCTGCCTGTACGTCGGGCTGGAGGACACCTACCAGCTGCTGCGCGGCGAGCTCACCGCCGAGCAGGCCGAGGGGTTCTACCGTTCGGCCTGGACGCTGGGCACCACGCTGCAGGTGCGCGCGAGCCAGTGGCCGCCCACCCGGGCCGCGTTCGACGAGTACTGGAACCGGGCCTGTGCGCGGGTGTCCGTCGACGACACCGTGCGCGCCTATCTGTGGAGCCTGATCGACCTGAAGATGGTCAACCCGCTGCTGCGGATCCCGTTCCGGCCGCTGGTGCGCTTCCTGACCGCGGGCTTCCTGGCGCCGGTGTTCCGCGAGGCGATGGGCATGGACTGGGGGCCGCGCCGGCAGTGGCTGTTCGAGCAGCTGTTCCTGACGGTGGCGCTGGTGAACCGGTTCCTGCCCGGCTTCATCCGCCAGGGCGGGTCGTATCTGCTGCTGGCCGACGTGCGCCGGCGGGTGCGGACGGGCCGGAAGCTGGTGTGAGGTGTTCGCCCTGCTGCGCCGGGTGCTCGGCTACCGGGTCAGCGTGGAGGCGCTCATCGAGGTCGCGCTGTGGTGCGCGCTGCCCTACGTCCTCATCGGGCTGATCTGGGCGTTTCTGCACCCCGACCAGGTCGACCGGCTCGAGGCCGGCTGGGTCCGGGTGTTCCCGGTGGGTGCGGACATCATCGCGCTGGTCGAGACCGCCGCGCTGTGGCCGGCGCTGCTGGTCGCCCCCGGGTTGTGCATGCACTGACGAGAAGGCGGTTACCGAACCGTGGTAATCGTGTTTCCGGTCGTGTCAGACTGTGCCCGTGTCCGACACCGTGACCAGCACCTCCCACGCCGACAGGCACCGGGCCGCCGTGCGCAGGGCGGTCACCGGCGCCTCCATCGGCAACGCCGTCGAGTGGTTCGACTTCGCCGTCTACGGCTTTCTGGCCACCTACATCGCGGCCAAGTTCTTCCCCGCCGGGGACGACACCGCCGCCCTGCTCAACACGTTCGCGATCTTCGCCGCCGCGTTCGTGGTGCGCCCGCTGGGCGGGTTCGTGTTCGGCCCGCTCGGCGACCGGATCGGCCGCCAGCGGGTGCTGGCGCTGGTCATCCTGCTGATGAGCGGCGCCACGCTGGCGATGGGCCTGCTGCCCACCTACGCCGCCATCGGGGTGGCCGCTCCCCTGCTGCTGCTCGTGCTGCGCTGCCTGCAGGGCTTCTCCGCCGGCGGCGAGTACGGCGGCGGCGCGGTGTATCTGGCCGAGTTCGCCCCCGACGAGCGGCGCGGGCTGATCGTCACGTTCATGGTGTGGTCCGGGGTGCTGGGCTTTCTGCTCGGCTCGGTCACCGTCACCGTGCTGCAACTGGCGCTGCCCGAGCCGGCGATGGACGCCTGGGGCTGGCGCCTGCCGTTCCTGCTGGCCGGCCCGCTCGGGCTGATCGGCCTCTACATCCGGTTGCGGCTGGACGACACCCCGGCCTTCACCCGGCTCTCGGATTCCCGTGCGGTGGCGAAATCCCCGCTGCGCGAGGCGGTCCGGACCGCCTGGCGGTCGATTCTGCAGGTGATCGGCCTGATGATCGTCTTCAACGTCGCCTACTACGTCGTGTTCGCCTATCTGCCGACGTATTTCATCTCGACACTGGGCTATTCGAAGTCGCAGGCGTTCGTCTCGAGCACGGTGGCGTGCGTGGTCGCGCTGGTGGTGATCCTGCCGGTGGCCGCGTGGTCGGACCGGATCGGGCGCAAGCCGCTGCTGCTCGGCGGTGCGGCGGCGTTCCTGGTCGCCGCCTACCCGCTGTTCGTACTGCTCAACGCCGGGTCGGTGGTGCTGGCCACACTCGCCCACGCGGTGCTGGCCGCGATCGAGTCGGTGGTGGTGGCGGTGTCGGTGGCGGCCGCCGTCGAGCAGTTCGGCACCCGGGTGCGCTACAGCGGCATGTCGGTCGGCTACAACGTGTGCGTGGCGGTGTTCGGCGGCACCACGCCGTACCTGATGACCTGGCTCATCCGCACCACCGGCGACGCGCTCTCACCGGCCTGGGCGGTGATGGCGGCCGCGGCGGTCTCGCTGCTGGTCGTCCTGACCCTGCCGGAGACCGCCCGCCGCCCGCTGGACCCCCACACCGCCGTTGTCCCGCGGGCAGACGCGAACACCCCCTGATCGGCGCGCGACCGGGGGTGTAGGCGTCTGTTCGCGGGAGAGAAGGAGGGGTGTTGCTAGCCGGCGGCCTGGTGCATGCCGTAGGGCACCGCCTCGAGCAGCGTCACCGCGACGGTGTCGCCACTGGGCACCTGGTAGTGGCGGGTCTCCCCCACCCGGGCGCCGAGGATCGCCGCGCCGAGCGGCGAGTCCGCCGAGTACACCTCGATGTCGCCCATCTCCGCGCCGCGGGCGCCGAGCAGGAAGCGCTCGGTCTCGCCGTCGTCGTAGCGGATGGTGAGCACCATGCCCGGTTCGGCCACGCCGTCGTTGGGCGGGGTCTCCCCCACCACCGCGTTGATGAGCATCTCGTGGATCTGCTGGATGCGGGCGTGCCGAGCGCGCTGGATGGCGATGACGTTCTCGTCGGTCTCGTCGACCTCGTCGTCCGGCGTGGAGCGGCACAGCTGCTTGAGCGTCTCGAGCTCCTCCTGCAGCCGCCGGTAGCCGTCGGGGGTCAACCAGATGCGCTGCGAACCCATGTCGTGCCTCCTGTAGCACTGAGCAGCCGACGTCGTCACCGACGACGCCGGCTCGGCCAGTTGGTCTGTTGCGATCAGTGCCCGGTGGTGGCCGCCACCCGGGGGTGGCCGCCACCGTCTGCGTGCTCAACCTGCGCACACGCACCCCCCGGGCGGTGTGCCTGTGGTTCCAGCATGGCGGGGTGCCGCCCGCCACGGCTTGTCGCAGGACGACAAATCGCCACAGCGGGTTGATGGTGTTCCGACAAGGATCAGTCGTCGGTGGCGGCGAGCTCGATCATCATCGCCAGCCGCTTGCGCGGATCGGCGAGATCGAGCGTGGTGACCCCGGCCATCTTGCGCATCCGGTAGCGCACCGTGTTCTCGTGCACGCCGAGCAACTCCCCGGCCGCGGCCGGGTCGCCCTGCGCGGCCAGCCACGCCCGCAGCGTCGCGACATAGTGGGTGGCGTGCCGCTCGTCGTGGGCGCGCAGCTCGGCGATCGGCCCGCGGGCCGGCGTCCGGCCCGCCCGGGCGGCGGTGCGCAGCCGCTGCAGCAGCACGTCGTCCCAGGACTCGTCGTAGGCCGGCGGCGGGCCGCCGGGGTGCTGCAGCTCGTGCAGCGCCAGGCACTCGTCGGCCTCCTGGCGGGCCGCGGGCAGTTCGGTGGCGGCCGCCGGGGCGCTGATCCCGGCCAGCAGCGCCACCTCGTCGGGCAGCGCGGCGCGCAGGGCCTCCACCCAGCGCCGGGCGGGCTCCGGCGCCGGCGCCGGCAGCAGGGTGTAGACGGTGTTGGCCGACAGCGCGCTGCGGCCCGGCCGGGACCAGCCGAACCCGGTGGTGGCGCGCTCGAATGCCAGCAGCAGTGGGGCGTGCCGCTCGTCGCCCACCCGGGCCCGCACCGCCACCACCCGCAGCTGCTGCTGCGGCAGGCCCAGCCGGCTGGCCGCGGTGGCGGCATCGGCGGCGCCGTCGAGCAGCCGCAGCACCAGGTCGGACTCCACCTGCCGTTCCAGGTCGGCGCTGGCCCGGGAGCGCAGCAGGTGCAGGGCCACCGTGCGGGCGCCGTCCGACAGCGCGGTGCGCATCGGCTCGGCCAGCGGTTCCGGGCAGGTCACCCACACCGAGCCGAGCAGTTCGCGGCCGGCGCGGGCGGCCACCACCATGCGGCCGGTCAGGCCGTGCTCCGGGCTGCCGGCGACGAACAGCGGGTCGTCGGAGACCGCAAGGTGGGCGAACACGCCGCGCGCCTCGAACAGCGCCCGCAGCCGGTCCGGACACTGTCGGGCCAGGATCGTCTCCACCCGCGCCGGGTCGGTGCGCTGTTGCTGGCGCGAGTAGGCCAGCAGCTGGGACAGCGCGTCCTCGATGGTCACCGCACCGCCCACCGCGTCGGCGAGGCTGTCGGCCAGCGCGAACAGATCGGTCGGTCCGCGGCCGGACTCGGTTTCGCGCCCCTCGAGCACCAGGCCGTAGACCAGCCCGGCCAGCTCGCTCCACGCGATGGCCGGATCGACCTCGAGCACCGCCACCGGGTGCCCCTCGTCGGCGGGCGTGTCGGCCTCGCCGGCCCGCACCAGCACCGCCACCGCCTGCGCGGCCCGGGCCCAGGCCAGCGCCTCGGGCAGCGACTGCGCGCCGATCGCCAGCAGCACGTCACCGGTCACCACCCGGCCGCGCGCGGTCTCCGGGATCACCACCCCGCGCAGCGGGGTGGAACGGGGAACCGGGCAGCTGCGCAGCCGCACGCCGTAGCTGCCCAGGACGTTGACCAAACGGTCCAAGGTGACCATTGCCCGACTCCTGTGTCCGCGGTCGCGTCAGCCTAACCGGCCGGGCCCACAGGGTGGCAGGTCAGCCCAGGTCAGGAGGGATTCTCGGGGTCGTCGAGCGGCTCGATGGCGTCGCTGTCGAGGAACGCCAGGGTGCCGTCGTCGAGCTGCACGCCCCAGCGCCGGGCCCGGGCCGTCAGGTTCTCGTCGACCACGACTTCCACCCCCGCGAGGTCGCCGAAGTCCTCCACGATCGTGCCTGTGAGGTGTGCCTCATCGGTGGTGCGGACGCGGCCTCCCACAGCCAATCGCGATTCCTTTTCAGCACCCGCATTCATGAATTCAATGTATCGCGCCACGGCAGCGCCCTCGAAGTGCGGTGATGCACCGCGCTCGCAGCGATCCTGAATTGTGTTGCTGCCGTAATCGGCGGCCGCAGGCAAATTACCGGCGGGTAATTATCGGCGAATTCCGAATTCCGGTGAGCAGGAATTGGGCGGGGCGGGACCGGTGGCGAGCCGCGGGGATCGCCGCCGGGGCGATCCCTGACTACCGTGGTGCCAGACATCCACGGTGGGGAGCCGAACATGAGGATCCGGGTCACGCGGTACGTCACCGTCGAGGTGAACGACCGGCTGCGGTGGCGGCTGCGGCAGATCGGGGAGCACCTCCGCGCCGGCCTGACGGCCCGGTTGCGCAGTGCCGCCGACGATGTGGAGACCGCCGGGGACCGGGTGGCCAGGCTGTGCGACGCCGCCGTCACCCGGGTCGACGCGGCGGTGGCCGGTGTCACCGACCGCATCGCCCCGGCGCCGGACGCGCCCGCCGACGCGTCGGCGTCGCCCCGGTCCGGCCGGCACCTGCGCGCGGTCTGAACCGCCCCGGAGGGCGTTTGCCGGCGCGGCGGCGGGCACACCCCGGGCACCCGGGGACACCCGCGCCGGTCGGGCGGTGCGGGCGTGGCCTTACCGTGGGGGGAGTTGTCCGGACGCGGAAGGGTGGGCGATCTTGGTAGGCCTCGCACTGGCGGTGCTTCTGGCGTTCTGCGCCGCGGTGTGCATGGCGATCGGCATCGTCGTCCGCCAGCGGGCCACGTTGGACATCCCGCCCGAGAAGGGCGTCAGCACCGTCATGTTCCGCACCCTGGTGCGCCGCCGGCTGTGGTGGGCCGGCACCGGGGTGGCGGTGGCCGGCTACGGGTTCCAGGCCGGCGCGCTGGCCTACGGATCGCTGATCCTGGTGCAGCCCATCCTGGTGTCGGCGCTGCTGTTCGCGCTGCCGATGAGCGCGCGGCTGGCCGGCCGCCGGGTCAGCCGGGGGGAGTGGGCCTGGGCCGTGGTGCTGACCTTCGCCCTCACGGTGTTCGTCGCGCTGGCCCGCGCCACCAACCCCGGCGACTACCGTGCCTCGCTGCCGCGCGCGCTGATCAGCGTGGCGGTCTGCTCGGCCGGCGTGGCCGGCTGCGTGGTGCTGTCGATGCGCGCGGCGGGCTGGGTGCGCGCCGCGCTGCTCGGCGGCGGGGTCGGCGTGCTGTTCGGGGTGGTCGCGGTGCTCACCAAGGTGTGGGTGCACCAGCTGCACGACGGCCTGACCCTCGGCACCGCGGTCGGGCCGGTGCTGCTGCTGCTCGTCGCGCTCGGGGTGCTGGCCACCCTGCTGCAGCAGTCGGCGTTCCACGCCGGGTCGCTGCAGATGTCGGTGCCGATCATGCTGGTCCTCGAGCCGGTGGTGGCGGTGGCGCTGGGCGCGGTGGTGCTCGGCGAGCACCTGTCGGTGAGCGGGATCGAACCGCTGCTGCTGGTGGCGGCGGTGGTCGCGATGGGCGCGGCCACCATCGCGCTGGGCCGCCACGAGGGCGCCTACGAGGAGCAACTCGAACAGCAGGCCGCCGCGGCCGAGCGGCGCACCGGCCACCCGGCCGCGCGGGGCTGATCCTCCCGCCCGGTGGACGGGGCGGCGTTACGGGTTGATGGTGTACTCGCCGATCTGGCGGCCCCAGACGTACTCGGTCGCCAGCGGCTGCCCGAGCTCGAGGTGGTTGTACGGCGCCAGCGACGCGCCGATGTCCATCACCAGGTACGGCGCCGGCCACAGATCACGGGTGATCGGCTGCCAGCAGCCCGGCCGGCCCTCCGGGCCGCCCTTGGCGTTGAGCCGGGGCAGGTTGTCCGGGTAGACCCACGGGTTGCCCGCACCGAGCAGCTGGGCGTGCGCCCGCAGCGAGTAGCCGTTGCCGCCGAGCGAGGCGGCCACCTTCGGGGCTGCGTCATGCCAGTTGCGGATCATGCAGAACAGCGCCGGGCTGTACTCGTCGAGCGTCGCGCTGGTCACCACCAGATCTTCCGCGCCGCGCACCAGGTACGGCCCGCCCCGCTCGAAGATCTCGCCGGCGTTGTTGCCGAACCCGGCCGCCGCCATCAGCGCCTGGTCCAGGTTGCGCCGCTCGGCGTTGAAGGTGGCCGCCGTCGTCGCCCCGTCGCCGAGCGCGTCGAACAGATCCGGCGCGGCGGCGCTGTACACCTCGGCCAGATCGGCCAGCCGCCGGGTGTCGTAGCGGATCTGCGGCATCCGCGGGTTCAGGTCGGCCAGGATCGCGTTGCCGTCGACGATCGCCTCGCCGAACCGGTCGCCGAGCCCGTCGAGGGCCTGCGCGGTGGCGGTCAGGGTCTGGTTCAGCTTGATCGGGTCGACCTGCTCGGCCAGCGAGACGACGGTCTCGAACAGCGAGTTGAACTCGGTGGTCACCCCGGTGACGTCGATCACGCCGCGGGCGGTGATGCGCTCGGCCACCGGGTGCTCCGGGGAGGAGAAGGCGACGTACTTCTGGCCGAACACGGTGGTGGCCTTGATCTGCACGTCGGCGTTGGCCGGGATGAGCTCGGCCCGGCGCGGGTCGACGGCGAGTTCGAGCCGGGCGCGGGGCCGGCCGTCGACCATCACCGCCTGCACCTCGTCGACCTTGCCGATCGGCACCCCGTTGAGGGTGACCTTCGAGCCGGTCTCCATGGACAGCCCGGAACGCTCGGCGAGCAGGGTGAGCCGGGTGTGCGGGGTGAAGGCGCCCCGGAACTGCATCCACACCAGCACCAGGATCACCACGCACAGCAGCACGACCACCGTGGCCGCGGTCTTGACCGGCGGGTCGTACCGCCAGTGCGTCATGCGGCGCTGCAGCGCCGAGTTTGCCACCCTCGAATCCCCTTCTCCGTCGGCCCGGACCGGGCGGCCGCCGCGGTACATACCGGGCGGTACAGCCGCCTAATCGTCCCTATTGTGCGCGGTCGGCACAACAGCGCCGTCAACGCACCTGCCGGAAGAACGTCCGGACATCCTCGACGAACAGTTCGGGCTGTTCGAACGCCGCGAAATGGCCCCCCTTCGGCATGTCGGTCCAGTGGGTGATGTTGTAGGTAGCCTCGCACCAGCTGCGGGGAACGCGCAGGACTTCCTTCGGAAACGACGCCACCCCGGTCGGCACCTCGACCCGGTCGCCGGCGCCGAAGGCGTTGTAGCTCTCCCAGTACAGCCGCGCCGACGACGCCGCCGAGGCGGTCGCCCAGTACAGCATCACGTTGTCGAGCAGCTCGTCGCGGCTCAGCGCGTTCTCCGGATGACCGTCGCAGTCGGTCCAGGACCAGAACTTCTCGATGATCCAGGCCAGCTGCCCGGCGGGGGAGTCGACCAGGCCGTAGCCCAGCGTCTGCGGCCGGGTGGCCTGCAGGCGGGCGTAGCCGGAGTCCCAGCGCCGGTAGTGCTCCAGCGCCGCCAGCGCCTGCTGCTCCTGCGGCGTCGGCCGCTCGCGGGCCTGTCGCGGCGGCCGGCCGAACGGCATGTTGGTGTGGATCGCCACGCACGCCCGGGCCGTGCGGCCGAGCTGGGTGGTCACCGCCGCACCCCAGTCGCCGCCCTGGGCGCCGTAGCGTGCGTAACCGAGCCGGCGCATCAGTTCGTCCCAGGCGGCGGCGATGCGTTCCACCCCCCACCCGGTGCTGCCGGGCTTGCCGGAGAACCCGTAGCCGGGCAGCGACGGGCAGACCACGTGGAAGGCGTCGGCGGCCCGGCCGCCGTGGGCGGTCGGATCGGTCAGCGGGCCGATGACCTTGTGGAACTCCACCACCGAGCCCGGCCAGCCGTGGGTGATGACGATCGGGAACGCATCGGGGTGCGGGGACCGCTGGTGGATGAAATGGATGGGCAGCCCGTCGATCTCGGTGACGTACTGGTCGAACCGGTTGAGCGCGGCCTCGCGGGCGCGCCAGTCGTAGCGGTGCGCCCAGTAGTCGGCCAGGTCGCGCAGGTAGTCCAGCGGCACGCCCTGGCTCCAGTCGTCGACGCATTCGCGCTCCGGCCAGCGGGTGGCGGCCAGCCGGGCACGCAGATCGGTCAGGAGGTCGTCGGGAACGGCGATGCGGAACGGTTCGATGTGCGCCACGGGCCCATTCTCGGGCCCGCGACTCAGGCCGGGGCGTGTTCGGCCGCACCGGCCCGCGCGGCGAGATGGTCGGGCAGCGGCTCGTAGCGGCGGAAGGCGCGGGTGAACGAGCCGGCGCCGTGGGTCAGCGAGCGCAGGTCCACCGCGTAGCGCACGAGTTCGGCCGCCGGCACCTCGGCGCGCACCAGGCAGCGGCCGTCGCCGACGGCCTCGGTGCCCAGCACCCGCCCGCGCCGGCCGGCCAGATCGCCCATCACCGCGCCGACCAGCTCGTCGGGGATGTGCACGGTCACCTCGTCGACGGGCTCGAGCAGCGTCATCCGGGCCGCGGCGGCGGCCTGCCGCAGCGCCAGCGCGCCGGCGGTCTGGAAGGCCACGTCCGACGAGTCGACGCTGTGCGCCTTGCCGTCGAACAGCGTCACCCGGATGTCGACGACGGGGTGCCCGGCGACCAGCCCCCGGGCCAGCTGGGCCCGCACCCCCTTCTCCACGCCGGGGATGAACTGCCGCGGCACCGCCCCGCCGACCACCCGGTCGACGAACTCGAACCCCGCGCCCCGCGGCAGCGGTTCGACCTCGATGTCGCACACCGCGAACTGGCCGTGCCCGCCGGACTGCTTGACGTGGCGGCCGTGGCCGCGGGCCGCGGTGACGAACGTCTCGCGCAGCGGCACCCGCACCTCGACGGTGTCGACGGCCACCCCGAAACGGTTGGCCAGTGCGTCGAGCACCACGGCGGCGTGCGCCTCACCCATACACCACAGCACCACCTGGTGGGTCTCGGGATTCTGCTCGATGCGCAGCGTCGGATCCTCGGCGGCCAGCCGGGTCAGCGCGGCCGACAGCTTGTCCTCGTCGGTGCGGGCGCGCGGCGCCACCGCCACCGGCAGCAGCGGCTCGGGCAGCCGCCAGGGCTTGAGCACCAGCGGATCGGCCCGGTCCGACAGCGTGTCGCCGGTCCGGGCGCGCGACAGCCGGCCGATCGCGCACAGATCCCCGGCCACCACCAGCGGAGCCGGACGCTGCCGCCGGCCCAGCGGGAAACTCAGCGCGCCGATGCGCTCGTCCTCGTCGTGGTCCTCCCGGCCGGTCGTGTCGGCGCCACCGGGGCCGAAGAACGCCGAGAAATGGCCCGACACATGGATTGTCATGTCGGGCCGGAGCGTGCCGGAGAACACCCGCACCAGGCTGACCCGGCCGAGGTAGGGATCCGACGTCGTCTTGACCACCTCGGCCAGCAGCGGCCCGTCCGGGTCGCAGGCCGGTGGGGTGCGGGCCGCGCCCTGCGGGGTGAACACCGCGGGCAGTGGGTGTTCGGCGGGCGACGGGAAGCCGCGGGTGACGATCTCCAGCAGCTCGTGGGTGCCCACGCCGGTGGCCGCGCACACCGGGATGACCGGGAAGAACGAGCCGCGGGCCACGGCCCGCTCCAGGTCGGCGATGAGCACCGACTCGTCGATCCGCTCGCCGGCGAGGTAGCGGTCCATCAGCGTCTCGTCCTCGGACTCCTCGATGACGGCCTCGATCAGCGCGGACCGCAGCGCGGCGATCTGCTCGGCGTCGCGGCCGTCCGGGCCGCGCAGGGTGCGGCCGTCGGGGCCGTAGCCGTAGCGGGTCTGCGTGATCAGCCCGAGCAGCCCGCCCTCCACCGGCAGGTACAGCGGCATCACCTTGTCGCCGAACGCCAGCTGGGCGGCGGCCAGGGTGCGGGCGTAGTCGGCGCGGGGATGGTCGAGCTTGGTGATCACCACCGCCCGCGGCATGCCCACCTCCTGGCACTCCTGCCACAGCGCCCGGGTCGCCCCGTCGATGTCGGCGTTGGCCGCGACGACGAACAGCGCGCAGTCGGCGGCACGCAGCCCGGCCCGCAGTTCGCCGACGAAGTCGGCGTAGCCGGGGGTGTCGAGGAGGTTGACCTTGACCTCGCCGTAGCGCAGCGGCGCCATTGCCAGGCCGACGGAACGCTGCTGGGCGATCGCGGCGTCGTCGCCGTCGCAGACCGTGGTGCCCTCGGCCACCGAGCCGGCGCGGGGCAGCACCCCGGCCGCCACCAGCAGGGCCTCGACCAGGGTGGTCTTGCCGCCGCCGGACGGGCCGACGAGCACCACGTTGCGGATGGCTGCCGGGCCGTCGGCGACCGGACCGGTTCCGCTGCGCCGGGTCGCATTTGATTTGTCCGCCACGACGTGCCCCCGTTCCGGGCGATGCGTACCGCTCGACCTCCACCATGGCGCGATGTGATCCGGAGCACAAGACCGGTGGGCGCACAGGCGAAGGGGCGGCCCGGGGGACCGCCCCTTCGAGGGAGAGCTGCACCGCTACGCGACCGGGGGATCGTCGCCGCGTCGTGATCCGAGCGTCCTCAGGCGACGTCGACGTAGACGGTGCGTCCGGTCACCGTGGTGACCAGGTCGTCACCGGCGCCGGGGGCGCCGGAGTCGGTGCGGCTGAAGGTCTGGCCGGGACGGATCGCCACCACGCTGGCCTCGCTGAGCGGCCGGGTGCCGACCCGGTTGACGATGACGGTGTAGCCGCGGGAGCGCAGCGAGTCGATGGTCTCCTGCGCCGAGCCGGGCTTGGTCGGTGCGGCCTCGGCGGTGGCGGCGGTGAGCAACCCGACGGCGACGGCGGGTCCGGCCAGGGCCAGCACCGCCGCGGCCAGGCCGCGGGCGAGCAGGGTGGTGCGGGTCGATGCGGGGGTGGCAGACGGGTTCATGGCAAACGCCTTCTTCCGACTTGGGGTTCGAGCCGTGGCGGGGGATGCGTCGCGGTTCGGACGTGACGGGTGCGGGATCGGTGTGTGGTTGTGACTTCCGGCACCAGCTGGTGATGTCAGGTGAAACCGGCAGGTCGGCGCCCACATTTCCGGTTGGCAGGATTTGCTCGGTGGCTGGCAGGAACTCGGCGGTCAGGCGTGCCAGCCGGTCCAGTTCCGCACCGCGACGGTGACCACCGGACCGTCCAGTTCGATCCGGTCGTACTGCGGATACTTGCGGCGCAGCAACATGTATCCGGTCGCCATCGGTTCGCCGCCGTGGTGCACCGCGGCCACCCCGTCGGCGCGCACCCACCACAGCGTGCTCCAGTCGTCGGCGTAGTGGTCGACGAGCAGGCTCACCCGGGGGTTGGCCTCGATGTTGCGCAGCCGGCGCAGCCGGTGGGTGGTCTTCCGCTTGGCGTCGACGGCGGTGTAGACCACGTCGCCGTGCACCGCGAACACCACCGGCACCAGGTGCGGCACCCCGTCGGCGTCGGCGGTGGCCAGCGTCGCCACCGGGGCCACCGCGAAGCGTTCGCGCGGGTCGAAGCCGGGTGCGGTGGCGGGCGGGGTCATGGCGTCAGCCGCGCGGTTGCGGCGCCACGCTGATCGGCGCGCGGGTCTGCGGGGTACGGGTGACCCCGAACTCCGGCGCCTTGGTGCGCCGCGGCGGACGCTGGGTGGGCCGGTAGGCCGGGGCCTGCTGGACCGCGGCCGTCTCCTCCGGCGGCGGGGGCGGCGGCGGTGGGGGTGGCGGCGGCTCCGGCGGCCGGGTGGTCGGCGTCGGCTTCGGGGCGCTGCTGGTCGGGGTGGCCGGGGTGGCCGACTCCGGTTCGGGCGGCGCCGGGCCGGATCCGCCCAGCACCAGCAGCACGCCGGAGACGACCAGCGCCGAGGCGGCCAGCCCCGCGGCGACCATGGCGACCACGGCCGGGCGGGTGCGGTACCAGGGGGTCGGCGCGGGCCGGAACCGCCAGGTGTTCATGTTGTACGGGTCGAACCCGTCGTCGCCGGCGGGCGGCACGGTGAGTGTGTCGAAGGCCGCGCCGGGATGGTCCGGCGTCGCCGCAGCGCCGGTGTCCCAGGGGGAATCGGGCCCGCTCTCGGCCCACCGATCAGCCACGCACCGATGCTAACGCCCGGACCAGGCCGAACGTCGACCCGAATCCGGGAGTAGGGAACCGACAACCCCGGTTGTGGGCTCGCGATAAAGTTCGGACGCAACGTAGGGGACCGTTCACGGCGGCGACCGGAGTACGTGACCCGAACGACACCGCGCCGCCTCCCGACCAGAGGAAGGTTCGGTCATGACTTCGGTGCTGAACACGTCGTTGCGGCGCGCCTGTGCCGCCCTCGCCGCCCCGGCGCTCGTGCTGGCCGGGCTCACCGCCTGCGCCCCGCCGGAGAAGAGCGGCGGCGGGGCCGAGACCGAATCCGGGGTGCGCGCCGCCGAGGCCACCTCGGCCGCCGACTTCGGCGGGATGGATGGCCTGATCGAGGCCGCCAGGGCCGAGGGCGAGCTCAACGTCATCGCACTGCCGCCGGACTGGGCCAACTACGGCGAGATCATCGAGCGGTTCTCGGAGAAGTACGGCATCAAGGTCAACTCGGCCCAGCCGGACGCCTCCAGCCAGGAGGAGATCAACGCCGCCAAGCAGCAGCGCGGCAAGAGCACCGCCCCGGACGTGTTCGACCTGGGTCAGTCGGTGGCGCTGGCCAACGTGGACATGTTCGCGCCGTACCGCGTGGCCACCTGGGACGACATCCCCGACGAGTTCAAGGATCCCGACGGCCGGTGGGTCAACGACTACGGCGGGTTCATGTCCATCGGCTACGACGCGTCGAAGGTGCCCGACATCACCGACGTCGACGACCTGCTCAAACCGGAGTACCGGGGCAGCGTCGCGCTCAACGGCGACCCCACCCAGGCCGGTGCCGCGTTCTCCGGGGTGGTGATGGCCGCGCTGTCGCAGGGCGGCTCCGCCGACGACATCGCGCCCGGGGTGGAGTTCTTCGGCAAGCTCAATCAGGCCGGCAACTTCCTGCCGGTCGACCCGACCCCGGCGACCATCGAGTCCGGCCAGACTCCGGTGGTCATCGACTGGGACTACACCAACGCCGCCGAGTCGGCCAAGCTGCCGAACTGGAAGGTGGTCGTCCCGCCCGGTCCGGCCGTGGCCGGCTACTACTACCAGGCCATCAACAAGGACGCCCCGCACCCGGCGGCGGCCCGGCTGTGGCAGGAGTTCCTGTTCAGCGACGAGGGCCAGAACCTGTACCTCAAGGGCGGGGCGCGGCCGGTGCGGGCTGACGCGATGCAGGCCGCCGGCAGCCTGGACACCGCGGCCTGGGACGCGCTGCCGCCGGTGTCGGGCCAGCCCGTGGTGCTCACCGAGGAGCAGAACAAGAAGGCCAGCGCCTACCTGGCCGAGCACTGGGCCGCGGCGATCGGCTGACCGCGTGGCCGGCCGGTCGGTGGGCCGGCGGCTCGCCGACGGCGCGCCGCTGCTGCCGTTCTTCGCCCTGGTCGTGATCTTCCTGCTGATCCCGACCGGCACCGTGGTGGTCAACGCGCTGTTCGCCGACGGCGGGTTCAGCCCGGCCCGCCTCGGCGCGCTGTTCTCGTCCACCGCCCTGACCGCGCTGTGGCGCAGCGTGCTGCTGTCCGGGGCCACCGCGCTGATCGGGGCGGTGTTCGGCGCGGTGCTGGCCTGGCTGATCGCCGCCCGCCCGCCGGAGTCGATGGTGCGCCGCGGCGTGCTCGCGCTGTGCAGCGTGCTGGCCCAGTTCGGCGGTGTGGCACTGGCGTTCGCGTTCCTGGCCACCGTCGGGCTGAACGGCGTGCTGACGCTGTGGGTGCAGCAGTTGACCGGGTTCAACCTGGCCGGCTCGGGCTGGCTGTACGCGCTGCCCGGGTTGATCCTGGTCTACAGCTACTTCCAGATCCCGCTGATGGTGATCGTGTTCCTGCCCGCGCTGGAGGGCCTGCGCCGGCAGTGGCGGGAGGCCGCGGTCAGCCTGGGCGCCTCGGGCCGGCAGTACTGGCGGGAGGTGGCGGTGCCGCTGCTGGGCCCGGCGTTCCTCGGCTCGGTGCTGCTGCTGTTCGCCAACGCGTTCGCCGCCTACGCCACCGCCGCCGCCCTGGTCAGCCAGGGCAGCCCGATCGTGCCGCTGCTCATCCGGACCGCGCTGACCAGCGAGGTGGTGCTGGGCCAGTCCGGCTTCGCCTATGCGCTGGCGCTGGAGATGATCGTCGTCGTCGCGGTGGTGATGGTCGCCTACAACGCGCTGGTCCGGCGCACCGCGAGGTGGCTGCGGTGACGCGGGTGCTGCGGGCGGTGCTGTGGCTGGTGTTCGGCCTGTTCTTCCTGTTCCCGCTCTACGCCATGGCCGACTTCGCCACCCGTGACCTCGTGCACGGCGGGCGCACCCTGCGGGCCTGGCAGAACCTGGTCGCCGACGACGCGCTGTTCCGGGCGATCCTGGTGTCGCTGGGGCTGGCGGTGCTGACGGTGGCCGCCATGCTGGCCGTGCTGGTGCCGACCATGATCTGGGTGCGGCTGCGCGCCGGCTGGGCCAGGAACCTGGTGGAGTTCCTGTGCCTGCTGCCGCTGACCATCCCGGCCCTGGTGATCGTGGTCGGGCTGCGCAACGTCTACCTGTGGGTCACCTACTTGCTCGGGGAGTCCCCGCTGACGCTGACCTTCGTCTACACGGTGCTGGTGCTGCCGTTCGCCTACCGGGCGATCGACGCCGCCCTGGGCGCGATCGACCTGCGCACGCTGGCCGAGGCGGCCCGCTCGCTGGGCGCGGGCTGGATCACCACGATCTTCCGGGTGATCGTGCCGAACATCTGGTCGGGCATCCTGTCGGCGGCGTTCATCTCGATCGCGGTGGTGCTCGGCGAGTACACGATCGCGTCGCTGTCCGGCTACCAGACGCTGCCGGTACAGATCGTGCTCATCGGCAAGAGCGACGGGCCCACCAGCGTGGCGGCCTCGCTGGCCACCCTGCTGTTCGGCTTCGTGCTGCTGATGATCCTGGCGCTGGTCACCCGCCGGCGCCGGCGCACGGTCGCCGCGGCCACCGTGCCCACCACACCCACGGGAGTCCGTACATGAGCAATCCAGTCGCCGTCGACCTGGAGAACCTCACCCGGGTCTACGGCACGGTGAAGGCCCTCGACGGGTTCAGCCTGCACATCGAGCCCGGCGAGCTCGTCGCCCTGCTCGGGCCGTCCGGCTGCGGCAAGACCACCGCGATGCGCATCCTGGCCGGCCTGGACGAGGCCACCTCCGGCACCGTGCGCGTCGACGGCCGCGACCTGGGCGCGGTGCCGGCCAACAAGCGCGACATGGGCATGGTGTTCCAGGCCTACAGCCTGTTCCCGCACCTGAACGTGCTCGACAACGTCGCGTTCGGGCTGAAGATGCGCGGGGTGGGCCGGGCCGAGCGGCAGGCCCGGGCCGACGAGATGCTGGAGCTGGTGGGGCTGGCCGCGCACCGGCACAAGTACGTCGACGAACTGTCCGGCGGTCAGCAGCAGCGGGTGGCGCTGGCCCGCGCGCTGGCCATCCGGCCCCGGGTGCTGCTGCTCGACGAGCCGCTGTCGGCGCTGGACGCCAAGGTGCGGGCGCAGCTGCGCGACGAGATCCGCCGGGTGCAGCTGGAGATCGGCATCACCACGCTGTTCGTCACCCACGACCAGGAGGAGGCGCTGGCCGTCGCCGACCGGGTCGGGGTGATGAACGCGGGCCGGCTCGAGCAGCTGGCCGCCCCGGCCGAGCTGTACGCCCGGCCCGCGACACCGTTCGTCGCCGAGTTCGTCGGCCTGAGCAACCGGCTGCCCGCGCTGGTCAACGGCGCCGGCGCCCGGGTGCTGGGCTGTGCGGTGCCCACGCTGCCCGGCTCGGTGCCGTCCGGGGCGGGGCTGGCGCTGGTGCGCCCCGAGGCGGTGGTGGTCAAGGCCGACGAGCAGGGTGCGGCGACGGTGACCTCGGTGATGTTCCTCGGCCCCAACTCGCGGGTGTACGCCCGGCTGGCCGACGGCACCCAGGTGCAGGCGCAGCTGGCCAGCGCCGAGGCGCGCGCGTTCCGGCCCGGGGACCCGGTGAGCATCGCGATCGAGCCGGTCCCGGTGCTGGTGGTGCCGGGACCGGCCCCGGCACGAACGTGAAGCCACGGCGGAAAACCGGTCGGGATTCCGCACTGGCTTCCCGCTCGGCGCGCCGCCCGGGCGCCGGGAACTACGCCGGCAGCACCGGCTCGATGCCGAGGTCGCGGTAGGTGATGAGCGGGGCGTAGATCACCCCGCGGGCGGTGAACTCGCGGGTGGCGTTGTCACCGCGGTCGACCATCGGGATCACCCCCGTCACCACCGCGCCGACGGCGACCACCCGGTCGTAGGCCTGCAGGGTGGAGCCGCCGGTGCTGATCACGTCGTCGACGAGCAGCACCCGGGTGCCCGGCGCCAGCCGGGTGCCCTCGATCCACTGCTCGCGGCCGCGCTTCTTCTGCTCCTTGCGCACCGAGAACCAGGCCTTGCCGGTGACCATCGCCACCCCGTGCGCCAGCGGGTCCGCGCCCATGGTCAGCCCGCCGACGGCGTCGAACTCGATGCCGCGCTGCTCGGCGAGCTCGGCGACCGCCTCGCTGACCAGGCGCAGCCGCTCCCCGGTGTCGACGGCGAACTTGCCGTCGATGTAGTCGTGGCTGAGCTGGCCGCTGGCCAGCCGGAACGGCTCCTCGCGGCGCTCGTAGCCGCGGTTACGGACCAGGTCGAAGGCCGCCTGCCACTTGGCGGACCGCTGTTCGGACATACCGGCGATGCTATTGCAGCCGCCCCCGGATCCGTCAGCCGGCGGCTGTCCGCCGGGTTTCGGCACGTCGGAGCACTAGCACGAGCGACAATTTTGGGCTGGACCGAACGCGCGGGTGTGCGACAATGACGGGTGCCGCGGAGGGATTCCGCCGGCGGGGAAATGGGGGTTCGAGGTGGCCGCCACGGTGCTGCGTGTGTTCGGTGGCGCGGCCCTGCTTGTCTCCGGACTGCTGCTGGCCGGCCTGACCGCGCCCGGCGCGGCGGCCGCCCCCGGCGACGACGACCACGACGATCCGGGCGTCGGCATGACCGCCGCCCCGCACCACGACAATGACGACGGCGGCGAGACGGTCACCTCGCCGCGGTCGCGGCAGAACCCCCCGCAGCCCCGGATCGGCAACGGGCGCACCTCGAACGACTCGCCGCTCGCCGGCTTCCCGTCGATCGACCGGCCGACGGTGACGGTCGGCAACGGGCGGGTGACCAACGAGGCCGAGAACCTGTTCCGGACCATCTTCAACGAGACCATCGACGTGCCGGTGGTACGGATCGGTGCGCTGCACCCGCCGGGGAGCAACCCGTGCGGCGGGCAGGCGGTGTGCATCACCACCTACCCGATGCCGGTCCCGACGCTGTCCGGCGTGGCCGCCCTGTTCGACCCCCGCCCGCAGCCGCAACCGCAGCCGCAGCCGCAGGGCCCGGTGCTGCGGATCCAGGGCGAGGAGGACGTCACCGCGCCACCGGTGGTGGACGCCGTCGGCGTCGGCGGTGTCGGGCGCACCGACGGCGCCGGCCCGGGTGGCGGCGGTGCCCCGGTGCTGTCGGCGCCGCTGGCGCTGCCGCCGCGGATCCCGCCGGGCGGGCTGCAGGCCTACGGCCAGTACCCGGGCATCCCGGCGGTGCTGTCCGGGCCCTCCCAGCTCGGGTTGCCGGTGCCGCCCGGGGCGATGATCCCGGCGAGCCCGTCGTCGAACCAGATCTTCGCCGGGATCCCGGTTCCGCAGTCGGCCGCGCCGCCGGCCCAGGCGCTGCGCGCCCCCGCACCGCGCGGCGGCAAGCCGCTCGACGGGCGCACCGCGGCACTGGCCCAGGCGGCGGTGGCGCTGCCCGGGCTGGCCGGGCTGATCGCGTTCACCGCCGGCGGCGGAGTGATCGGCTACCGCCAGGCCAACGCCGTGCGCTACGTGCGCACCGGCGCGATGCGTTACCTGCGCTGACGATTCGGCCCGCACCCCGGCGGGTAGTCCGTCGGTGATGGCCCCGACCCGTGACCACCCCCGGCACGACCCGGCGCGCGGCAGCCATGTCGAGGCCGGTGTCGTCGAGCACCCGACCGCGGAGGACTTCGGGCAGGCCCGCACCCTGCCGGCCGACCGCACCTGGTTCAAGCACGCCGTGTTCTACGAGGTGCTGGTGCGCGCGTTCGCCGACTCCGACGCCGACGGGGTGGGGGATCTGCGCGGGCTGACCGAGCGGCTCGACTACCTCGACTGGCTCGGTGTCGACTGCCTGTGGCTGCCGCCGTTCTACGACTCGCCGCTGCGCGACGGCGGCTACGACATCCGCGACTTCTACCGGGTGCTGCCGGATTTCGGCACCGTCGACGACTTCGTCGAGCTGCTCGACGCGGCGCACCGGCGCGGTATCCGGGTGATCACCGACCTGGTGATGAACCACACCTCCGACACCCACGAGTGGTTCCGGGAGTCCCGGCTGCACCCCGACGGGCCGTACGGCGATTTCTACGTCTGGAGCGACACCGCCGAGAAGTACGCGCAGGCGCGCGTCATCTTCGTCGACACCGAGGAGTCGAACTGGACCTTCGACCCGGTGCGCCGCCAGTTCTACTGGCACCGCTTCTTCAGTCACCAGCCCGACCTGAACTACGACAACCCCGCGGTGCAGGAGGCGATGCTCGACGTGCTGCGGTTCTGGCTGGACCTGGGCATCGACGGGTTCCGGCTGGACGCGGTGCCCTACCTGTTCGAGCGGGAGGGCACCACCTGCGAGAACCTGCCCGAGACACACGCCTTCCTGAAACGCTGCCGCAAGGTGATCGACGACGAGTACCCGGGTCGGGTGCTGCTGGCCGAGGCCAACCAGTGGCCCGCCGACGTGGTCGCCTACTTCGGCGATCCGGACACCGGCGGCGACGAGTGCCACATGGCGTTCCACTTCCCGCTGATGCCGCGGATCTTCATGGCGGTGCGCCGGGAGTCGCGGTTCCCGATCAGCGAGATCCTCGCCGGCACACCGGAGATCCCGGACACCGCGCAGTGGGGGATCTTCCTGCGCAACCACGACGAGCTGACCCTGGAGATGGTCACCGACGAGGAACGCGACTACATGTACGCCGAGTACGCCAAGGACCCGCGGATGAAGGCGAACGTCGGGATCCGGCGCCGGCTGGCCCCGCTGCTGGACAACGACCGCAACCAGATCGAGCTGTTCACCGCGCTGCTGCTGAGCCTGCCCGGCTCGCCGGTGCTGTACTACGGCGACGAGATCGGGATGGGCGACATCATCTGGCTCGGCGACCGCGACGGGGTGCGCACCCCGATGCAGTGGACCCCGGACCGTAACGCCGGGTTCTCCAAGGCCAATCCGGGCCGGCTGTATCTGCCGCCCAGCCAGGACCCGATCTACGGCTACCAGTCGGTCAACGTCGAGGCCCAGCTCGACGCCGGCACCTCGCTGCTGAACTGGACCCGCACCATGCTGGCGGTGCGCCGTCGCCACCCGGCGTTCGCGGTCGGGGGGTTCCGCGAGCTCGGCGGGTCGAATCCGTCGGTGCTGGCCTATGTCCGCCACACCGCGGGCGACGTGATGATGTGCGTGCACAACCTGTCGCGCTTCCCGCAGCCCATCGAGCTGAACCTGCAGGAGTGGGCCGGTCACACCCCGATCGAGACCACCGGGCACGTGGAGTTCCCGCGGATCGGGCAGCTGCCGTACCTGCTCACCCTGCCGGGCCACGGGTTCTACTGGTTCCAGTTGCGCGAGCCCGAACCCGAGGGGATGCCGTGAGCCTGCCGTTCGCCGAGTGGCTGCCGCAGCAGCGCTGGTACGCCGGACGCGGCCGGACGCCGGCGACGGTCCGGCCGGCGGTGCGGGTGGCGCTGGCCGACGACCTGGAGCTGATGCTGGTCGACGTCGCCTACACCGACGGCACTGGTGAGCGCTACCAGGTGCCGGTGCGCTGGGACCGGGCCCCGCTCGACGAGTTCGCCCCGGCCGCCATCATCGGCACCGACGGCGGCCGTACCGGCTACGACGCGGTCTACGACCCGGACGCCGCGCGGCTGCTGCTGGCGTTGCACGCCCGCTCGGCCACCCTCGACGGCCTGCGCTTCGCCGCCGAGCCGGGGGTGAGCCTGCCGACCGACGCCGCGCCGCGGGTGCTCGCCGCCGAACAGTCCAACACCAGCGTGGTGTTCGACCAGGCGGCGATCCTGAAGCTGTTCCGCCGGGTCGCGCCCGGCATCCACCCCGACATCGAACTGCACCGGGTGCTGGCCCGGGCCGGCAACCCGCACGTGGCGCGGCTGCTGGGCGCCTACGAGACCGACTGGGACGGGCAGCCGTGCGCGCTGGGCATGGTCAGCGCGTTCGCCGCCAACGCCGCCGACGGCTGGGACATGGCCACCGCGAGCACCCGCGACCTGTTCGCCGAGGGCGACCTGTACGCCGACGAGGTGGGCGGGGACTTCGCCGGGGAGGCGCACCGGCTCGGCGCGGCGGTGGCCTCGGTGCACGCCTGCCTGGCCGCCGAGCTCGGCACCGCCGAGCAGCGGTTCGACGCCGACACGATGCTGGACCGGCTGCACGCCGTGGCCGCGGCGGTGCCGGAGCTGGCCGGGTACGTGCCCGACATCGCCGCCCGCTACCGCGCGCTGGCCGGCGTGCCGGTGACCGTGCAGCGGGTGCACGGCGACCTGCACCTCGGGCAGGTGCTGCGCACCCCGGAGGGCTGGCTGCTCATCGACTTCGAGGGCGAGCCCGGGGTGCCGCCCGCCGAGCGGCGGCGCCCGGATTCGCCGCTGCGCGACGTGGCCGGCATGCTGCGGTCGTTCGAGTACGCCGCCGGCCATCGGCTGGCCGAGCTCGGCGGGGACGATCTGCAGCACGACCGGCAGCTGGCCACCCGCGCGCGGGAGTGGGTGCAGCGCAACCGGGCGGCGTTCTGCGCGGGGTACGCGACGGTGGCGGACGGCGACCCGCGCGATGCGGCCGAGTTGTTGGCGGGCTACGAGCTCGACAAGGCGGTCTACGAGGCGGGCTACGAGGCACGGCACCGGCCCGGCTGGCTGCCGATTCCGCTGCGCTCGATCGAGCGGCTGCTGGTGGCCTAGCCGGGAGGGGATTCGGTGCAGCCGCGGCCGCCCGTAGCTGCCACCGCTCGTCTGGCGCTACCTCCGGCCCGCCCAGCCGGGGTACCCGCGGCGCAGTGCCGGGTACCGGTGAGGCGGCCGCGGCTGCTTCCTTGCGAACGTACCACCTGCCGGGGTGATCGCCGGGGAGGTCAGGCGCGTGGCTCGGCCGGCTGCAGCACGACCAGGCAGCGCCCCTCGACGGTGAGCTTGGTGCCCGGCGACAGCGGTTCGCCGGCGGCGCCGTCCGGGGCCGCGGTGTCGAGCACCCGCACCCAGGCCGGGGCGAAGTCGGCGGCGGGCACGGCGAAGTCGATCGGTTCGTGGTGGGCGTTGAAGCACAGCAGGAAGGAGTCGTCGACGACGCGCCGGCCGCGCGCGTCGAGATCGGGGATGCCCTGGCCGTTGAGGAAGACCGCGATCGACTTGGCGTAGCCGGTGTCCCAGTCCTCGTCGGTCATCTCCGACCCGTCGGGGGACAGCCAGGCGATGTCGGGCAGCCGCTGCCCGTCGCGGCCGCGCACCGGGCGGCCGGAGAAGAACCGGCGCCGCCGGAACACCGGGTGGGCGGTGCGCAGCGCGGACACCTTGCGGGTGAACGCGATCAGGTCCGTGTCGGCGCCGGCCCAGTCCACCCAGGACAACTCGCTGTCCTGGCAGTAGACGTTGTTGTTGCCACGCTGGGTGCGGCCGAGCTCGTCGCCGTGGGCGATCATCGGAACACCTTGCGAAAGCAGCAGGGTGGCGATGAAGTTGCGCTGCTGGCGGGCGCGCAGCGCGAGCACCTCCGGGTCGTCGGTGGGGCCCTCGGCGCCGCAGTTGAAGGACCGGTTGTGGCTCTCCCCGTCGCGGTTGTCCTCGCCGTTGGCCTCGTTGTGTTTCTCGTTGTAGGACACCAGGTCCGCCAGCGTGAACCCGTCGTGGGCGGTGACGAAGTTGATCGAGGCCACCGGCCGGCGGGCGGTGTGCTCGTAGAGGTCGGCCGAGCCGGTGAGCCGGGAGGCGAACTCGTCGAGGGTGGCCGGCTCGCCGCGCCAGTAGTCGCGCACGGTGTCGCGGTACTTGCCGTTCCACTCGGTCCACTGCGGCGGGAAGCCGCCCACCTGGTAGCCGCCCGGGCCGACGTCCCACGGTTCGGCGATCAGCTTGACCTGGCTGACCACCGGATCCTGTTGCACGAGTTCGAAGAACGTCGACAGCTTGTCCACGTCGTAGAACTCCCGGGCCAGGGTCGAGGCCAGGTCGAACCGGAACCCGTCGACGTGCATCTCGGTCACCCAGTAGCGCAGCGAGTCCATGATCAGCTGCAGGGAGTGCGGATGCCCGACGTTGAGGCTGTTGCCGGTGCCGGTGTAGTCCATGTAGTAGCGCTTGTCGTCGTCGACGAGTCGGTAGTAGGCGGCGTTGTCGATGCCGCGGAAGCTCAGCGTGGGGCCGAGGTGGTTGCCCTCGGCGGTGTGGTTGTAGACCACGTCGAGGATCACCTCGATGCCGGCCTCGTGCAGGGCGCGCACCATCGCCTTGAACTCCTGCACCTGCCCGCCCGGGGTGGTCGCCGAGCTGTACTTCGGGTCGGGGGCGAAGAAGCCGATGGTGTTGTAGCCCCAGTAGTTGGACAGGCCCTGGTCGACCAGCGTGGAGTCGTTGGCGAAGTGGTGCACCGGCATGAGTTCGACGGCGGTGACGCCGAGCGCCCGCAGGTGGTCGACGATCACCGGGTGGGCGATGCCCGAGTAGGTGCCGCGCGCGGTCTCCGGGAGGTCGGGGTGGGTGCGGGTGAGGCCCCGCACGTGCGCCTCGTAGATGACGGTGTCGCCGTAGGCGTGGCCGGGCGGACGGTCGGTGCCCCAGTCGAAGTAGGGGTTGATCACCACGGACTTGGGCATGGCGGCCGCGGAGTCGTCGTCGTTGCGGGAGTCCGGGTCGCCGAACGTGTAGCCGAACAGCGACTGATTCCAGTCGAAGATGCCATCGATGGCCTTGGCGTAGGGGTCCAGCAGCAGCTTGTTCGGGTTGCACCGGTGCCCGGCGGCGGGATCCCAGGGCCCGTGCACCCGGTAGCCGTAGCGTTGGCCGGGTTCGAGGTTGGGGACGTAGCCGTGCCAGACGAAGGCGTCGACCTCGGGCAGCGCCAGCCGGGTCTCCCGGAAGCCGCCGGCCTCGTCGGGGTCGAACAGGCACAACTCGACCCGCTCGGCGGCCTCGCTGAACAGGGCGAAGTTGGTGCCGAATCCGTCGTAGACCGCGCCCAGCGGGTAGGCCTTGCCCGGCCAGATCTCGATGTCGGTCGGTGCGGTCTGCGTCAAGGGCGGGGCTCCCGGGTCGGTGCGGCGGATGCAGCCCGGGATACCCGCGGCGTGCCCGCGGCAAACCCGCCCCGGCGGGCTCTCAGACCACCTCGACCCCGGCGGCGCGCAGCTCGGCGACGGCCCGCTCGGTGGTCTCCGGCGCCACGCCCGCGGTCAGGTCGCGCAGCACCCGGGTGCGGAACCCGGCCTGCGCGGCGTCGAGCGCGGTGGCCCGCACGCAGTAGTCGGTGGCGATGCCCACCACGTCCACCGCGTCGACGTCGTGGGTGCGCAGCCAGTCGGCCAGCCCGGTGCCGGACTCGTCGACGCCCTCGAACCCGCTGTAGGCCGCGGAGTAGCGGCCCTTGAGGAAGGTGGTCTCCACGCCGCGGCCGCCGAACGCCGGGTGGAACTCCGCGCCCGGGGTGCCGGCCACGCAGTGCGGCGGCCAGGACACCCGGTAGTCGGGATCGTCGGAGAAGTGCTCGCCCGGGTCGATGTGGTAGTCCTTGGTCGCCACGATGTGGTCGTAGCCGGGGTCGCCGGCGACGAGTTCGGCGATCCGTGCGGCCACCGCGGCGCCGCCGGTGACCGCCAGCGACCCGCCCTCGCAGAAGTCGTTCTGCACGTCGACGATCACGAGTGCCCGCATGGCTTTACGGTAGCGCCGGTCACCGGCTGCGCGCACGGCCCACCCGCTGGTGGGTGGTCAGGAACAGGTGGTCGAAGATGTCGCGGTCGGGCAGCGCCTCGTCGTACTGCAGCTCGGCGCAGTCGGCGATCAACTGCTCGGCCAGCGCGCGCAGCTTGACGTTGGTCACCTGGGAGCGCCACTTGAGCAGGTCGAACGCGGCGTTGGCGTCGACCCGGTAGATCAGCATGAGCATGCCCTTGGCCTGTTCGATGCCGGCCCGGTGCTCGGCGATCTCGGCGACCGCGGCGGTGACCAGCTGTTCGGTCGCCTCCGTCATCGGCGTGACGTCGACGTAAAACCCGTGCGTGCCGATGACTTCGCCGGCGGCGTCGCAGAGCTGGTCGCCGATCACGATCACCGACCGGACCCGGCCCCCGGTGTCGATGATGCGGTGCCTGGTGCTGAACGTCCTACGCTGGCGCCGGATTTCGTCGACCGTCGCGGCGATCTGCCCGTAGTCGTCCGGATGTTTATGGGACAGAACGAGTTCGGTGGTCGGGGTGACGGATCCGGGCGTGTAGCCGTGCATCTGCTGCACCTGCTCCGACCACTCCCAGCGCTCGTCGTCGAAGTAGAAGCGAAACCACCCCACCCGCTGGGGGGTTCCGCCCGCCAACGCCTGGTCGAGTGGGTCGAGGCCCGCCACGGGAACACTGTAGGGGAATCGGGCGGGGTTCATCCCCCGAACAGCGGATACCGTCAGGGATGCACGTGCACGGTCGCGATGCGCCGGTGCAGGTGCCGCAGCGTGATGTCGACGGCGCCGGGTTGGTCGACGCTGAACTGGAAGGCGTGGATCGGGCCGGGTTCGATCGTGAAGGTGTGCTCGGGCACGGAGTTCACGTGCAGTTCGTCGGCGGCGTCGCTGTTGACGTAGACGACGATCGGCTGCCCGACCGTGGCCCGCAGGTCGGCATCGGTCGGGCTGACCCGGCCGTCGGCGATGGTCACCTCGACGCGCAGCCGGTCCGGCGGGCGTTGCGCGTCGGTCAGCTGCGCGGGGTCCGCCCCGGCGCTGTCGGTGGCCGGCCGGTCCGCGCCGCCGCAGCCGGCGGCCAGCAGCGCGACGGCGGCAAGTGCGGCGACGGTGCGACATGTCATGGGGCGCAGCGTGCTCACATGGTCCATCTTGGCCGTGCCGTCCCGGCCGCCGACGGCCGGGGTTACGGCTTGAGCATCACCTTCACCATGCCGTCCTGCTTGTGCTGGAACTGTTCGTAGGCCTGCGGCGCCCGGTCCAGTGGCAGCCGGTGGGTGGCGAAGTCGTCCACGCCGAGCGGATCGCCGTCGGTCAGCAGCGGCAGGATCTCGGGCACCCAGCGCTTGACGTTGGCCTGCCCCATGCGCAGCTGAATCTGCTTGTCGAACAACGTCATCATGTTGATCGGGTCCGCCGCGCCGCCGTACACCCCGGACACCGAGATGGTGCCGCCGCGGCGTACCAGCGCGATCGCGGTGTTCAGCGCGGCCAACCGGTCCACTCCCGCCCGGCGCATCACCATCCGGCCCACCGGGGAGGGTAGGTACCCGCTGGCGGTCTGGGCGGCCTCGGCCACCGGGGAGCCGTGCGCCTCCATGCCCACCGCGTCGATCACCGCGTCGGCGCCGCGGCCGTCGGTGTGCTCGTGCACCGCCGCGACGACGTCGTCGCGGCTCAGGTCGAGCACGTCGAAGCAGTACGGCCGGGCGCGCTCGATCCGCTCGGCGACCAGATCGATGCCGATCACCCGGCAGTCGTGGCACAGCGCGGCGATGCGGCAGGCCATCGACCCGATCGGGCCCAGGCCGAGCACCACCAGGGTGCCGCCGGCCGGCGGCGCGGCGTAGGCGACCGCCTGCCAGGCGGTGGGCAGCACGTCCGACAGGTAGACCCAGCGGTCGTCGGGGCCGTCCGGGGGCACCTTGATGTGGGTGTACTGGGCCTGCGGCACGCGCAGGTACTCGGCCTGGCCACCGGCCACCTCGCCGTAGAGCCGCGAGTACCCGAACAGCGCCGCGCCGGTGCCCTGGTCGCGGTTCTGGGTGGTCTCGCACTGGCTCTGCAGGCCGTGGCTGCACATGAAGCAGGTGCCGCAGGAGATGTTGAACGGGATCACCACCCGGTCGCCCACGGCGAGGTCGCCGACCGCGGCGCCGACCTCCTCGACCACCCCCATCGCCTCGTGGCCGAGCACGTCGCCGGGATTCATGAACGCGCCGAGCACCTCGTACAGATGCAGGTCCGACCCGCAGATGTTGGTGCTGGTGACCCGGACGATCGCGTCGGTGGGCTCCTTGAGGATCGGATCCGGCACCGACTCGACCGCCACCTTGCGCCGTCCCTGCCATGTCACTGCCCGCATGTCCGTTCCTCCCGGTCGTGCCCACTCGGTCGTCCTCGTTCGGACGTTCCCGGAGGGCATGCCCGCCGCCGGCGGCGGCTAATCGCCCGGTGCGCCGCGCGGACGCGCGGTATTCGAACATATGATCGAATGCGTGGGGCGGTTGCAGTCGATCGGCTATACCGGACAGCCCGCACCGGAACCGTTCCGGCGCGTCGATCCGCCGGTGGCCGTGCTGGTCGACCTGGCCGCCCTGTTCCCGCGCGAGCCGCACCGCGCCGGCGGCTACGTGCCCGGCGGCCTGCAGCTGCACGCCGTCGTGGAGGGCCGGCTCAGCTGCTGGGGCCTGTGCGAGCAGGGGCACTGGTGGGGCCTGGTCACCTACGACGTCGCCTACGGTGCCCACCGCCGCCCGGTCACCCACTGGATCCCGGGCTGGCTGCTCAGGCGGCTGCGGTAGGTGGGCGTCCGGGTGGCAGCGCCGCCGCGGCGTCGGCGATCATCCGCTGGGCCTGCGCCGGCGAGATGCGCAGCCGGCGCGCGAGCACCGGCGCCCAGGACGTCGCCCCGACCTGACCCGGGGCGCCGGTGGCGACGAGCCGGCCGACCATGCGCCGCTGCACCAGTGCGATCCGGCCCTCCAGCTCGTGCACGAGTGCGATGACCTCCTGCAGCTCGGTGCGGCTCAGTGTGTCCGGTGGGGTGGCCTGCAGCCGGTGCAGACCGGTGTTGATCTCCTCGATCGCTGTGGCCAGGCGATCCCGTGTCGAACTCATGTTCGACAGACTAGGGTGGGGCACCGACAAGTCCCACCGGCGTATCGTCGCCGCGCTGCCGGGGTGCGGTGAAACGTGTTTCAATGCCCAGCGTCGGGGCCCCACGTCGGGCCGGAATCGGGGCCCGGCGTCGGGCCGGGATCGGGGTGGAGTCGTGGTGGCCGTCGGCAAAGCCTGTGACGAGGGTGAACGGGGAGGCGGGCGCGTTGCGTCCGATAGCGCGTCAAACTATAGTCTGGACACATGTCCAGGTTCGGAGTCCTCGCGTGATACGTCCCGGCCGGCTCGACCTCGGCAGCCTCATCTAGTGCGCGCCCCATCGTCACGAAGGAAGGTGGGGTGACATGCGCATCGCACTGCTGTCGTATCGCAGCAAAACGCACTGTGGTGGGCAGGGCGTCTACGTCCGCCATCTCAGCCGCGGCCTGGTCGAACTCGGGCACGAGGTGGAGGTGTTCTCCGGGCAGCCGTACCCGGAGGGCCTCGATCCGCGGGTCCGGCTGACCAAGGTGCCCAGCCTCGACCTGTACAACGAGGAGGACCCGTTCCGCGTCCCGCACTACAGCGAGATCCGCGACCTCATCGACGTGCGGGAGCTGCTGACGGTCTGGACCGCGGGTTTCCCCGAGCCCAAGACGTTCACCCAGCGGGCCGCCCGGGTGCTCGCCGCGCGCCGGCACGAGTTCGACGTCGTGCACGACAACCAGAGCCTCGGCAGCGGGCTGCTCAGGATCGCCGCGACCGGCCTGCCGGTGGTGGCCACCGTGCACCACCCCATCACCCGCGACCGCGATGTCGACGTCGCGGCGGCGCCGTGGTGGCGCAAGCCGCTGGTGCGGCGCTGGTACGGGTTCGCCCGGATGCAGCAGAAGGTGGCGCGGCGCATCCCGCACCTGCTCACCGTGTCCTCGGCGTCGGCGGCCGACATCGCCAAGGACTTCCGGGTGGCCCCCGAGCAGCTGCACGTGGTGCCACTTGGTGTCGACACCGAGCTGTTCACCCCCTCGGCACAGCGGGTGCCGGGCCGCATCATCGCGATCGCCTCCGCCGACGTGCCGCTCAAGGGGGTCAGCCATCTGCTGCACGCGGTGTCGCGGCTGCGCGGCAAGCGCAACGTCGAGCTGCAGCTGGTGTCGAAGCTGGAACCCAACGGCCCCACCGCGAAACTCATCGCGGAACTGGGCATCTCCGACATCGTCACCGCCTCCAGCGGGCTCAGCGACGAGGAGCTGGCCCGGTTGCTGGCCTCGGCCGAGGTGGCGTGCATTCCCTCGCTCTACGAGGGGTTCTCGCTGCCCGCCGTGGAGGCGATGGCCAGTGGCACGCCGATCGTGGCCAGCCGTGCCGGTGCGATCCCGGAGGTGGTCGGGCCGGACGGCGAGTGCGCCCGGCTGGTGCCGCCGGCCGACGTGGACGCGCTCACCGCGGTGCTGGGCGAACTGCTGGACTCGCCGCGCGAACGAGAACGCCTGGGCGCCAACGGGCGACAGCGCGCACTCGACGTGTTCAGCTGGGAATCCGTTGCGGCACAGACAGTTTCCATCTACGAGCGGGCAATTCAATGCTGACAGTTGACTTCGACCGGCTCGGCGTCGGGCCGGGCACCAAGGTGATCGACGTCGGGTGCGGGCTGGGCCGGCACTCCTTCGAGGCCTACCGGCGTGGCGCCGACGTGGTCGCCTTCGACCAGAACGCCGACGATCTGAACCAGGTCGACACCATCCTGCGGGCGATGGCCGAGCAGGGCGAGGCCCCGGCCTCGGCAACGGCCGAGGTGGTCAAGGGCGACGCGCTCGACATGCCCTATCCGGACGCCACCTTCGACGTGGTGATCGCGTCGGAGATTCTCGAGCACATCCCGGAGGACGACCGGGCCATCGCCGAGCTGGTGCGAGTGCTCAAGCCGGGCGGCAAGCTCGCCGTCACCGTGCCGCGCTGGCTGCCGGAGAAGATCTGCTGGCTGCTGTCGGACGAATACCACGCCAACGAGGGCGGCCACGTGCGCATCTACCGCGCCAGCGAGCTGCGCGACAAGATCACCGCTCGCGGAATGCAATACGAGCGCAGCCATTTCGCGCACGCGCTGCACTCGCCGTACTGGTGGCTCAAGTGCGCCGTCGGCCCCAACGACGACGGCCACCCGGCGGTCAAGGCCTACCACAAGCTGCTGGTGTGGGACATGATGAGCCGTCCGTGGTTGACCCGGCGGGCCGAGGACCTGCTCAACCCGCTGGTCGGCAAGAGCGTGGCGCTGTACTTCACCAAACCCGCGGGGGTTGCCAGTGGAGCATGAGATCCCGGCTGTCGCCGGAGTTTTCACTCCCGAGCAGTGTCTGCAGACGGCTCGGTCCATCGCCGCGACGCAGGAGCCGTCGGGCGCCATCCCGTGGTCGGAGGGCGGGCACACCGATCCGTGGGACCACGTGGAGAGCGCGATGGCGCTCACCGCGGCCGGTCTGATCGAGCCGGCCCGCGCGGCCTTCGACTGGTGCCGTACCACCCAGCGCGAGGACGGTTCCTGGCCGCTGCAGGTGCGCAACGGGGTGATCGAGGACCCCAACGCCGACAGCAACTTCTGCGCCTACATCGCGACCGGGGTGTGGCACCACGTGCTGATCACCCGGGACCGCAGGTTCGCCGAGACGATGTGGCCGGTGGTCAGCAAGGCCATCGACTTCGTGCTGGAACTGCAGCGCCCCAACGGCGAGATCGCCTGGGCCAAGAGCGCCGAGCACGGTCCCACCCCGGACGCGCTGCTGACCGGCTGCGCGAGCATCCACCACAGCATCCGGTGCGCGCTGGCCCTGGCCGGCTACCTCAACGAGCCCCGGCCGGAGTGGGAGGTCGCCGTCGGGCGGCTCGGCCACGCCATCGTCGAGCATCAGGATTCGTTCACGCCCAAGGACCGGCACTCCATGGAGTGGTACTACCCGGTGCTCGGCGGCGCGCTGCGCGGCCCGCGTGCACACGCCCGGATCGCCGAGCGCTGGGACGATTTCGTCGTGCCCGGCCTGGGCGTGCGGTGTGTGGACGACCGGCCCTGGGTGACCGGTGCGGAGACCTGCGAGCTCGTCATGGCGCTGGACGCCATCGGCGAGAAGCGGAAGGCGCACGAGCAGTTCGCCGCGATGCACCACCTGCGCGAGGAGGACGGCTCCTACTGGACCGGGCTGGTGTTCGCCGACGGCAAGCGCTGGCCGGAGGAGCGCACCACCTGGACGGGGGCCGCGGTCATCCTGGCCGCCGACGCGCTGTCGAACGCCACCGCGGCGGCCGGCATCTTCCGCGGTGCCGACCTGCCGCGCGGCCTCGAGGACGAATTCGACTGCGCCTGTACGGTCGGCGGCCGTTAACCGGCCGCCTCGCCCGGCGTCCCGGCGGTCCGCTCCAGGATCCGCATCGAGCCGGTGACGCCGACCTCGCGGAACTGCCCGCCGTCGACCGCGCGGCGGTAGATGTGGTACGGCGCCTGGCCGCCGTCGGCGGGGTTCGGGAACACGTCGTGGATCACCAGCGCCCCGCCGACCTCTACCCAGCGGGCCCAGTTGTCGAAGTCGCGCTGCGCGGCCTCCTCGGTGTGGCCGCCGTCGATGAACAACAGCCGCAACGGGGTTCGCCATCCGCGCGCGACCACCGGGGAGCGCCCGACGACGGCGACCACATGCTCGTCGAGGCCGGCGGCGTCGAGGGTGTGCCGGAACCGCGGCAGCGTGTCGAACAGGCCGGTGACCGGGTCGACCAGCGTGGGATCGTGGTACTCCCAACCGGGTTGGTGTTCCTCGGAGCCGTGGTGGTGGTCGACGGTGTAGATCAGCCCGCCGGTCTGCTGCGCCGCCGCACCCAGCAGCAGCGTCGATTTCCCAAGGTAGGTACCGATTTCGACGCCGACGCCGGTGCCGAGGTAACGGACCGCGGCGGCGTAGAGGGCGCGGCCCTCGTCGGCCGGCATGAAGCCGGTGGTCTCCTCGGCGAGGGCGAACAGGCGGGCGGCGGTCTCCGGCAACGCGGTGGCGGTACGGTCCATGCCCCCCAACTTAGCGTTGCTGGGGCGGGCCCGTTGTAGTAGCGTCCAGACATGTGTCCGATCCGACCTTCGAGTCGACTCGGCGCCGTCTGACCGCCAAGCAGGCCGACACCGTCGAACGCCTCGGCCGCGCCGCGGTCGAGTTGTTGAACCGCGAGGGATTCGCTGGGCTCACGGTGCGGCGCGTCGCCGCGGAGGCCGGTGTCGGCGCCGCCACCGCCTACACCTATTTCTCGTCCAAGGAACATCTTGTCGCCGAGGTGTTTTGGCGGCGGCTGTCGGCCTCCCCGCCGGCCCGGCACGAGTCGGACGATCCGGCCACCCGGGTCATCGAGGTGCTGCGGCACATCGCCTCGCTGGTCGCCGACGAACCGGAGTTCTCCGCGGCGGTGACCAGTGCCCTGCTCGGCCGGGACCCGGACGTGGAGGCGCTGCGCCAGCGCATCGGCCGGGACGTCCGGGAGCGGCTGATCGCCGCGCTGGGCCCGCAGACCGATTTCGACGTGATCGAGTCGCTGGAGCTGGCCTACATCGGCGCGATGGCCTGGGTGGGCATGGGCTACTCGTCCTACGACGACATGACCCGGCGGCTGGAGAAGTCGGCGCGGCTGCTGCTGCGCCGCTAGCCGGTTCCCCGCACCCCTTCCCCCGGCGAGCAGACGCAACCCCCCCGAAGTCCGCCCGCGCAGGGGGCGGACGCGTCTGCTCGCGGAGCGGGGGGTGCCGCCGGCCGGTTCAGCCGCGCAGCACGGCGGTGGCCGCGGCGACCGCGGGCGCGGTGAGCTCGCGCAGATCGCGGCCCTCCTCGACGAACCGCGCGGCCAGTTCGCGCAACCCGCCGGCCAGGAACACCGCCATCGGCCGGCTCAGCGGCGCCAGTCCGGCCCGGCGGAACCCCGGGCCGCTGCTCAGCTCGATGAGCATCTCGGTGACGTCGTGCATGGTGACCGGCTCCATGGTGCGCACCACCTCGCCGAGGGCGGGCAGATCGCGGATCCAGGCCAGGGTGATCGCCGGCCGGGCGGCGATGTGGTCGACGTAGGCGCCGACGGCCCGGCGGACCTGCTCGCGCCAGTCGGCCTCCGGGTCGACCGCCGCGCGGATGCCGGCGATCATCTGCGCCACGTCGTCGACGAGCAGCGCCACGAAGCACTCCTGTTTGCCGGCGAACTCGTCGTAGAAGGTGCGCTTGGAGGTGCGCGCGTGCCGGACGATGTCGGCGACGGTGGTGTCGCGGTAGCCGCGTTCGGCGATGGAGGCGGCCAGGCCGTCGAGCAGCCGGGCGCGGAACGGGCTCACCTCGGGAGCCGAGGGGGCCGTCGGAGCGCTCGCCATGGTCCGTGATTGTCCCTTGCCGCCGGTGGTACCTGGGGGTACCGTACCGCTCAACAGCCGGTACACGGACGTACCGACGATGGGAGGGTGCATGACCACCACCGCGGCGCGCACCGCGCTCGCGCCCGCCGGGCCGCTGCCCCCGCGCCCCCGCGTCCCGCGCGTGGTCCAGGGGCTGGCGTTCGTGCTGTCCCGCCGCGCGGCGGTGCACCGGATGGCCCGCCGTTGCGGGCCGGTGTTCACCGTCGAGCTGCCCGTCTTCGGCCGCACCGTGGTGGTGGCCGAGCCGCAGCTGGCCCGGCAGGTCTTCGCGGCCGACCCCGCCGACCTCGGCAACATCCAGCCGAACCTGAGCCGGGTGCTCGGTGCCGGATCGGTGTTCGCACTCGACGGCGAGGACCACCGGCTCCGCCGCCGGCTGCTCACCCCGCCGTTCCACGGCCGCAGCGTCCGCCGCTACGAGCAGATCTTCGCCGAGGAGACGTTGCGCGAGATCGCCGACTGGCCGCTGGGACGACCGGTTCCGACGCTGCCGTCGATGATGCGGATCACCCTCAACGTCATCCTGCGCACGGTGTTCGGCGCCGACGGACAGCAGCTGCACGAGATGCGCGAGCTGATGCCGGAGTGGGTGACGCTGGGCTCACGGCTGGGCGCGCTGCCGATGCCGCACCGGCGGCCGAACATCGGCCCGTGGCGGCGGCTGGCCGACTACCGGCGCCACTACGACCGGATCGTCGGCGAACTGATCGACCGGGTGGCCCGAGACCCGGACCTCGAACACCGCGACGACGTGCTGAGCCTGCTGCTGCGCAGCCGCACCGAGGACGGCGCGCCGCTGTCGCGCCGGGACCTGGCCGACGAGCTGCTCACCCTGCTGGCCGCCGGGCACGAGACCACCGCCGCCACGCTGGGCTGGGCGTTCGAGCGGGTCACCCGCCACCCCGAGGTGCTCGACCGGCTCGTCGCCGAGGCCCGGGCCGGCGACGACAACAGCTACCGGCAGCGGGTGATCTGGGAGGTGCAGCGCACCCGGACGGTCATCGACTTCGCCGGCCGGCACGTCTACGCCCCGGCGTTCGAGCTCGGCGAGTGGGTGGTCCCGCGCGGCTACTCGATCATCGTGAGCCTGCTGCAGCTGCACGAGCGGGCCGAGGAGTATCCGCAGCCGTGGCGGTTCGACCCGGACCGCTACGCCGACGCCCGCCCGCCCGCCGCGGCCTGGGTGCCCTACGGCGGCGGTGTCCGCCGCTGCGTCGGGGCGGTGTTCGCCAACGTCGAGATGGACATCGTGCTGCGAACGGTGTTGCGGCACTGCGACATCGAGCCCACCACCGCGCCGGACGAGAAGGTGCACGCGCGCGGGGTGGCCTACACCCCGGCCGGCGGCGGCCGGATCACCGTCCGCGCCCGCCGGTAACGCTGCTCGCGGGAAAAGGGGGATCCGCTAGCTGCCGGTGGTCTGGCGGCGGGGCAGCTTCCAGTTCGGCCGCGGGTAGTGGCAGGTGTAGCCGTTCGGGAACCGCTGCAGGTAGTCCTGGTGCTCCGGCTCGGCCTCCCAGAACGTCGACGCCGGGGTCACCTCGGTGACCACCTTGCCCGGCCACAGCCCGGAGGCGTCGACGTCGGCGATGGTGTCCTCGGCGATGCGCTTCTGCTCCTCGTCGAGGTAGAAGATCGCCGACCGGTAGCTCGGGCCGATGTCGTTGCCCTGCCGGTTCGGCGTGGTCGGGTCGTGGATCTGGAAGAAGAACTCCAGCAGATCGCGGTAGCTGGTGCGGGCCGGGTCGTAGACGATCTCCACCGCCTCGGCGTGGCCCGGATGGTTGCGGTAGGTCGGGTGGTCGTTCTCGCCGCCGGTGTAGCCCACCCGGGTGGACACCACGCCCGGCTGCTTGCGGATCAGCTCCTGCATGCCCCAGAAGCAGCCCCCGGCCAGGATCGCCCGCTGGTACTCGGTCATGCGTCCTCCTTCGTCAACCCGTCCGCCCCCGCAACCCAGCGAAGCCGAGTCGTCCGGGCGGCGCAACCCTGCAACGGCCGGCCGAGCCCGGGGATTCCCGCCCCGGGGGATAGAACATGTTCTAGTTTGATGGGCGTGGGCACGTTCAGCCGCGAGGAACTGGCCGAGGCGTTCGCGCAGTTCGAAGCCACGGTCGACCGGGCCGCACAGACCCGGGACTGGGACCCCTGGGTGGCGCAGTACACCCCCGACGTCACCTACGTCGAGCACGCCGCGGGCACCATGCACGGCCGCGAGCAGGTCCGGGCCTGGATCTGGAAGACGATGGAGAGCTTCCCGGGCAGCCACATGACCGCGTTCCCGTCGCTGTGGTCGGTCATCGACGAGGCGACCGGCCGGATCATCTGCGAGCTCGACAACCCGATGCGCGACCCCGGCGACGGCACCGTCATCAGCGCCACCAACATCTCCATCCTCACCTACGCCGGGGACGGGCTGTGGTGTCGGCAGGAGGACGTCTACAACCCGTTGCGCTTCGCCCGGGCGGCGATGAAGTGGTGCCGCAAGGCCGCCGAGCTCGGCACCCTCACCCCGGAGGCCGAGGCCTGGATGCGCCAGTACGGAGGTGTGCAGTGACGGTCCTGGTCATCGGCGCCAACGGATTCCTCGGCTCGCACGTCACCCGCCAGCTGGTGGGCGACGGCCACGACGTGCGGGTCATGGTGCGCGAGGGCGCCAACACGATCGGCATCGACGACCTGGCCGTGACCCGGTTCGTCGGCGACATCTGGAGCGACGACACCCTGCGCGCGGCGATGGACGGGGTGCAGGACGTCTACTACTGCGTCGTCGACACCCGCGGCTGGCTGCGCGACCCGGCGCCGCTGTTCCGCACCAACGTCGACGGCACCCGCAACGTGCTGGAGATCGCCAAGAACGCCGGGCTGCGCCGGTTCGTCTACACCAGCAGCTACGTCACCGTCACCCGCCGCCGCGGCCGGGTGTCGACCGAGGACGACGTGATCACCTCGATGCGCGGGCTCACCCCGTACGTGCAGTCCCGGGTGCAGGCCGAGCGGCTGGTGCTGCGGTACGCGGCCGAGCACGGCCTGCCCGCGGTGGCGATGTGCGTGTCGACCACCTACGGCGCCGGCGACTGGGGCCGCACCCCGCACGGGGCGGTGATCGCCGGAGCGGCGTTCGGCAAGCTGCCGTTCGTCATGAGCGGCATCGAGCTGGAGGCGGTGGGCATCGACGACGCCGCCCGGGCGCTCATCCTGGCCGCCGAGCGCGGCCGGGTCGGGGAGCGTTACCTGATCTCGGAGAAGATGATCAGCAATGCCGAGGTGGTGCGCATCGCCGCCGAGGCCGCGGGCATGCCCGCGCCGACCCGGGCACTGCCGCTGCCGGTGTCCTACCTGCTCGCGACGCTGGGCACGGTCAAGGGCCGGCTGCGCGGCACCGACGAGCGGCTCTCGCTGGCCTCGCTGCGGCTGATGCGCGCCGAGGCCCCGCTGGACTGCTCCAAGGCCCGCCGCGAGCTGGGCTGGCAGCCGCGCCCGGTGGAGGAGTCGATCCGGGAGGCGGCCCGGTTCTGGGCCGGGCTGCGCGACGCGAAGCGGGCGGGCAGCGCCACGAGCTGAGTCCGGCCGGCGGCAGGTCTGCCAGAATCGTTCGGTGACTGTCCGCACGCCTGTCAACGGCCGCGTCTCGCACTGGTTCTCCGAGCTGCCGACGCCGCGCCCCGCGCTGCCCGGCGACCGGGACACCGATGTGTGCATCGTCGGTGCCGGCTACACCGGGCTGTGGACCGCCTACTACCTGAAGCAGGCCGATCCGGCGCTGCGGGTCACGATCCTGGAGGCCCGGTTCGCCGGTTACGGCGCGTCCGGCCGCAACGGCGGCTGGCTGTCCGGTCTGGTGCCCGGCGACCGCGCCCGGATGGCCCGCGCCCACGGCCGCGAGGCGGTGATCGCCTGGCAGCGCGCGCTCAACGCCGCGGTCGACGAGGTGCTCGCCGTCGCCGCCGCCGAGGGCATCGACGCCGGCGCGGTCAAGGGCGGCACCCTGCACGTCGCCCGCAACGCCGCCCAGGCCGCCCGGCTGGCCGAGGAGGTCGCCCACGAACGCTCCTGGGGCGTGGACGGCCTCGTCGAACTGTCCGGATCCGAAGCCCGGCAACGGATCCGGCTCTCCGGCATGGTCGCGGCGTATCACAACCCGCACTGCGCGCGGATTCAGCCGGCGTGGCTGGCGCGCGGGCTGGCCGACGCGGTGGAGCGGCTCGGGGTGACCATCCACGAGCAGTCCCCGGTCACCGAGATCAGCCCGGGCCGGGCCGTCACCCCGCTGGGCACCGTGCGCGCCCCGATCGTGCTGCGCGCCACCGAGGGGTTCACCGCCCGGCTGCCCGGGCTGCGTCGCCGCTGGCTGCCGATGAACTCGTCGATGATCGCGACCGAACCGATCCCCGCCGAGCTGTGGGACGAGATCGGTTGGGACGGCAGGGAGACGCTCGGCGACACCGCGCACGGCTTCTTCTACGCCCAGCGCACCGTCGACGACCGGATCGCCATCGGCGGGCGCGCGGTGCCGTACCGCTTCGCCTCCCGCACCGACGTCGACGGGCAGGTGCCGGAGCGCACCATCGGCGAGCTCACCGCGGTGCTGCACGCGATCCTGCCGCAGGTGCGCGACGTGCCGATCGCGCACGCCTGGTGCGGGGTGCTGGGGGTGCCGCGGGACTGGTCGGCCACGGTGCGCTACGACCCGGGCAGCGGGTTGGGGGAGGCCGGCGGTTACGTCGGCCACGGCGTCACCGCCACCCAGCTGGCCGGGCGCACGCTGGCCGAGCTGGTGCTGGGCCGGGACACCGAGCGCACCGCACTGCCGTGGGTCGGGCACACCTCGCGCGACTGGGAGCCCGAGCCGCTGCGCTGGCTCGGGGTGCGCAGCATGTACGTCGCCTACCGGCTCGCCGACCGGCACGAGGCGCGCGGGCTGTCGGGCACGTCGCCGATCGCGCGACTCGCCGACCGCATCGCCGGCCGTCCGATCTAGCCGAACCGCGCCAGCGGGGCGGCTCGATCGGCGCGACAACCGGGGTCCGATCTAGCCGAACCGCGCCAGCGGGGCGGCTCGATCGGCGCCGGTGCCAGGATGGAGGCATCGAAGCGCGCAGTGATCCCGGCCCGGCGCCGCTGCGGCGCCGGGTGGTCTTCCCCGGGCCGGCCGGCCCGGCACTGACGCTCGCCCCGCTGCGCCGCGGCCGCGGCGACCCGTGCTTCTTCGTCGCCGCCGACGGCGCGATCTGGCGTACCACCCTGATGCCGTCCGGCCCGGTCACCGCGCGCATCGTCCGCGCCGGCCCCGACGCCGTGGAGGCGCAGATCTGGGGAAGCGGGGCAACCGAATTCGCCGACACCCTGCCCGATCTGCTGGGGCTGCACGACGACGCCGCCGGGTTCGAGCCCACCGAGCCGACGATCGTGGCGGCGCATCGGCGGGTCCCGCACCTGCGACTCGGGCGCACCGGTCGGGTGCTGGAGGCGCTCATCCCGGCGGTGCTCGAGCAGCGGGTGGCCGGCGCGGACGCCCGGCGGGCCTGGCGCCGGCTGCTCACCCGCTACGGCGCCCCGGCGCCGGGCCCGGCACCCGCGCACATGCGGGTGTTCCCGCCGCCGGAGGTGTGGCGCACCATCCCGTCCTGGGAGTTCCACCGCGCCAACGTCGACCCGGCGCGGGCCCGCACCGTGGTGGCCTGCGCCCGGCGCGCCGACGCGCTGGAACGACTGGCGAGCCGGCCGGTCACCGAGGCGACGGCGGCATTGCGGTCGCTGCCCGGGGTGGGGGAGTGGACCGCCGCCGAGACGGTCCAGCGGGCCTTCGGCGACGCCGACGCGCTCTCGGTGGGCGACTACCACCTGGCCCCGATGGTGGGCTGGACGCTGCTGGGCCGGCCGATCGACGACGCGGCGATGGTGGCGCTGCTCGAGCCGCTGCGGCCGCACCGGCACCGCGCGGTGCGGTTGCTGGAGGCCAGCGGCCTGGCCCGCCGGCCGCGGTTCGGCCCGCGCATGCCGCTGCCGGACCTGCCGCGGCTGTGACCCCGGGGTTACCCGGCCCGGTTCCGGGGTACCCGGGTCGGCGACGCAACCATGCAAGGAGCTCTCCGATGGCCAATACGCCCTACACCGTCCCCGGAATGACCGACAAGGACGCCGACAAGGTGATCGAACTGCTGCAGAAGCAGCTGTCCACCTACAACGACCTGCACCTGACGCTCAAGCACATCCACTGGAATGTGGTGGGCCCCAACTTCATCGGTGTGCACGAGATGATCGACCCGCAGGTCGAGCTGGTCCGCGGCTACGCCGACGAGGTGGCCGAGCGGATCGCCACCCTGGGCGGGTCGCCGAAGGGCACCCCGGGGGCGATCGTCGCCGACCGCACCTGGGACGACTACTCGCTGGGCCGCGACACCGTGCAGGCGCACCTGTCGGCGCTGGACCTCGTCTACAACGGGGTCGTCGAGGACACCCGTAACGCCATCGAGGAGACCGAGGAACTCGACCCGGTCACCAACGACATGCTGATCGGCCACACCGCCGAGCTGGAGAAGTTCCAGTGGTTCGTGCGCGCCCACCTCGAGAACGCCGGCGGCAAGCTCAGCCACGCCGGGGCCCGTACCGAGAAGCAGGCCGCCGCCAAGAGCCGCTGACCCGGACGCTGTGCGGAACGCCACGGCGGTGGGGAGCCCGTTCCACCGCCGTGGCGTTACGCGCGCCGGGAATCGTTCCGACGGGCTACCCGCCGGCCCGCTCCGCGGCGGCGGCCGCCCGGTCTTCGCGCTGGGCCCGGTAGATCGACACCGAGGTCCGGTTGATCAGCAGCGCGGCCACGCCGACCGCCACGACCGCACCCGGCAGCACCGAGAACGAACTGGTCATCTCGGCCACCATGATCATCACCGCCAGCGGGGTGTGCGCCACGCTGCCGAAGCAGGCCATCATCCCGATCACCACGAAGACGCCCGGGTTCTCCGGGATTGCGGGCAGGCCGGCCAGGTCGCCGAGCCGCCACAGCGCCGCACCCAGGAACGCGCCGATCACCACCCCGGGCCCGAAGATGCCGCCCGAGCCGCCGGTGCCGATCGACAACGAGGTGGCCAGGATCTTCGCGAACGGCGCCACCAGCACGATCCACAGCGGGATCTGCATCAGCGTGTCGACCGTCGTCGCCTTCTGCGCCCAGCCGTATCCGCTGGCCAGCACCGGGGGAATGAGCAGGCCGAGCAGCCCCACCGCCAGCCCGCCGAGCGCGGGTTTGACGACCGGCCCGCCGGGCAGCCGCCCGGCCAGCGCCACGGTCGCGTAGAAGGTGCGGGCGTACAGCCAGCCCACCGCGGCGGCGGCCACGCCGAGCAGCACGCACCAGCCGAGGATCCCGGGCGCGGTGAACGCGAAGTCGCCGGCCACATCGCCGAACAGCGGCTCGAACCCGAGGATCGACCCGAACAGCACGTGGGCGGTGCCCGAGGCGAGCAGGCCCGGCACCAGGATCCGGTAGTCGAAGTCGCGACGGTACAGGATCGACGCGCCGAGCACCGCGCCGCCGAGCGGGGCGCCGAAGATCGCGCCGATGCCCGACCCGATGCCCAGGGTGACCGCGGCCCGGGCGTCCTCGTCGGACAGGTCGAGCCGGCGGGCGAGCAGCGAACCGAACCCGGCCGAGATCTGCGCGGCCGGCCCCTCCCGGCCACCCGAGCCGCCGGAGCCGATGGTCAGCGCCGAGGCGATGGTCTTCACGACGATGGCGCGCACCCGGATCGAGCGCGGGTCGGTGTGCGCGGCCTCGATGGCGTCGTCGGTGCCGTGCCCGGCCGCCTCGGGCGCGAACCGGGCCACCAGCCACGCCGACACCAGCGCACCGCCGCAGGTCACCAGCGGAATCGCCCACGGCCGGCTGAACCCGTCGGAGCCGGGGTCGCCGCCGTCGCCGTCGGGTTCGGGGATCCGGTAGTCGGCCAGCACGCCGAGCAGCAGCCGGCCCGCGTAGTCCAGCGCGAGGTAGAACGTCACCGCGCCGAGCCCCGCGATCACCCCGATGGCCACCGACAGGATCAGCCACCGACGGACGTAGCCCGAGCGGCGGAGGAATACCGACCGTCCACCGTCAGCCTCGGATCGGGGCATGTCGCGGATGGTAGCCCCTCGGCGCCCGGGGCGCTCGGTCGGCGGATTCGGGTAGCCCACTACGCATGCGCCGGGCCGACCCGCCGCCCTAGCCTGAGTACTACGAGAACCGCAGACGCCACAGCGGCTTTCGTCGGTCGCAGCACCGACATCAAGTGGCGGACGGCTGCCGATCGGGGGAGGCGGCCGCAACCCGTCCGCCACCGATGGCCCGGCACCCGGGGTGACCGGGCCATCGGCCTGTCCGCGGGCATCCGGCGAATCCGGCTCGGGCTCCCGGCCGCGGGGCTATAGTCGGCCGGTGACCAGCGGTGACGCGCTGACTGGCCGGGACGCGGAACTGGCCGCGGTCCGCCGGGCGCTGAGCCGCTCGGGCCGGTTCAGGGGTGTGGCGATCGTCGGCGAACCCGGGGTGGGCAAGACCCGGCTGGCCCGGGAGGCGTTGCGCCGGGCCGCCGCCGGCGGGGAGCGCACGGCCTGGATCGTCGGCACCGAATCGGCCCGCGTGCTGCCGCTCGGGGCATTCGCCGCGGTGCTGTCCGACGATGTCACCGAACTGCTGCCCAACATCCGAGCACTGATCAAATCCTTTGTCGCCCAGCAGAATCAACGGCAGACCGTGATCGGGGTGGACGACGCGCACCTGCTGGACGGGCTGTCGGCGCACGTGGTGCACCACCTGGCGCGCGTCCCGGGGGTGCGGCTGGTGGTCACCGTGCGCGGCGGCGGCACCGAACCGGACGCGGTCACCGCGCTGTGGAAGGAGGGCCTGCTGGCCCGGCTGGATCTGGCGCCGCTGAGCCTGGCGGCCACCCGCGAGCTCGTCGAGCGCACCCTGGACGGGCCGGTCGACTCGCCCAGCGTGCAGCGGTTCTGGAAGCTCTCCGGCGGCAACGCGCTGTACCTGCGCCAGCTGCTGGCCGACCAGCGCGCCGCCGGCCGGCTGCGCAACGTGGCCGGGGTGTGGATCTGGGACGAGGCGGTGGCGTTCTCGCTGAGCAGCACCGACATGGTGCAGCGGCAGCTCGGTCGGCTCACGCCGGGCGCCGGCGACGTGGTGGACCTGCTGTCGCAGTGCGAGCCGCTGGGGGTCGACGTGCTGGCCGATCTGGCCGGCCGGGAGGCGGTGGCCGAGGCCGAGCGGGCCCGGCTGATCACCGTCGAACGGGACGGCCGGCAGCTGTCGGCCCGGCTGGCCCACCCGCTGGTCGGCGAGGTACGGCGGGCCACCGCCGGGGAGCTGTACCTGTCCGGGGTGCGCGGCCGGCTGGCCCGCCGGCTGGCGGCCGACGGCGACCGCGACCTGCGCGACACGGTACGCCGCGCGCTGCTCACCCTGGAATCCGACCTCGACCCCGATCCCGACCTGTACCTGCGGGCCGCCCGGGCCGTGATGACGCTGCTCGACCTGCGGCTGGCCGAGCGGTTCGCCGCCGCGGCCGCCGAGTGCGGCTCGACCGAGGCCGGCGGGCTGCGGGCGATGAACACCGTGCTGCTGGGCCGCGGTGCCGAGGCCGATCCGCTGCTGGCGGCGCTCGCCGACGGCGGGCCGCAGGCCCGGATGTGGGCGACGGTGCGCGCGGCGAACCTGGTCTGGATGCTCGGCGACGTGCGCCGGGCCGAGGCCGTCCTGGCCGGGCTGGCGGCCGGCCAGGCCGACCCGGCCGACACCGCGATGCGGCTGGCCGTCGAGGCCGGGGTGGACGCGGTGCGCGCCCGCTGCCGCGATGCCGCCGAAAAGGCAAGGACCGCACTGGCGTTCGACGGGCTGCCGGACTTCCATGCGATGCTCGCGGCGATCGCCCTGACGATGGCGCTGGGCGCGCTCGGCGAGCCCGACGGGCTGCCCGAGCTGGCCGAGACGGCCCAGGCCCGGGCCGCGACGTCGTTCCAGGCCTCCCACATGCGGTTCTGGTACGGCGCCGTGCACGCCCGCGCCTGCCGGCTCACCGGGCGGCTGCAGGAGTGCGTGACCTGGGCCGACCGGCTGTCGGCGGCCGACGCGGACGTCCCGGGTCCGGCCTACGCCAACCTGGCCATGCTGGTCGGGGTGGCCGACCTCGTGGCCGGCCGGCTGCCGCGGGGGGTGCAGCTGCTGCGCGAGGCGCTGGCCGGGGCGCACCGGCACCTGGTCACCACCGGCCTGCGTCCGGCCGCCTGTTTCGCGCTGGCCGAGGCCTACGCCAAGCTCGGCCGGCCCGAACCCGCGGCGGAGGTGCTGGCCGAGGCGCAGCGCTGCGTCCCGGCGGACTACCTGTTCATGCACACCGCGCTCGCGGTGGCGACCGGGTGGACGTTGGCGGCGGGCGGCGAACTCGCCGAGGCGATCTCGGTCGTCCGCCGGGAGGCCGAGGCGGCCCGCGAGCGCAGCCAGGCCACCCACGAGCTGGCCTGCCTGCAGGTCGCCACCCAGTGGGGTGACACCGAAACCGCCGACCGTGCAACCGATCTGGCCGCACAGTTGCGGCTGCCGCTGGCCGACCTGGTGGCCCGTTACGCGACCGCGCTGCGCGGTTCCGACGGCGAGGGGCTGTTGGCCGCCGCGGCGGACTTCCGCGAGCTCGGCGACCCGGCCACCGCCGCCGACGCGGCGGCGCAGGCCGCGCTGGCGTTCAGCGCCGCCCAGCGCGGCAACCGGGCCCGGTACGCCGCCACCCTGGCCGCGCAGTACGCCGACGAGTGCGGCGGGCTGTGCACCCCGGCGCTGCGCAACCCGGTCACCCCGGTGCCGCTGACCGGGCGGCAGCGCGAGATCGCCGAACTCGTCGCCGCGGGGCTGTCCAACCGGGAGATCGCCGAGAAGCTCAAGACCTCGGTGCGCACGGTGGAGGGGCACGTGTTCCGGGCGTGCAAACGGGTCGGGGTGGACACCCGGGCCGAACTGGCCGCGATCATGCGGGCGGGCTCGGCCCGCACCCCGACCGTCAGCGGTAGGCGGTGAGCCGGGCCGCGATCGCGGTGCGCCCGTCGTCGTCGACGGCCCGCGCCTCGGCCACCCCGGTTCCGCGGCCGGCCCGCAGCACCGTCCCGACGTAACGGCTGCGGGGGCCGACCACGAACCGGCGCAGGAAGTTGACCTGCAGCGATCCGGTGCGCAGCGGCGCGTCGCCGCGGTCGGCGTTGAGCGCGGCGGAGGCGGCCAGTTCCAGCGCCGACGCCGAGACACCGCCGTGCACGATGCCCAGCGTGTTGTTCAGCACCGGGTCGGGCAGCTGGTACAGCACCGTCGCGGCCTCGCCGGCGGCCGGGCGCAGCGCCATCACCGCGGTGAGGTCGGCCGGATCCGGGACCGCGGCGGCGGGCCGGTCGGCTTCGGCACCGGTGTGGGTGTGGCCGCCCGGATCGGGGATGAAGCAGGAGTACACCGATCCGGTGCCGATGACGGTGGCGCCGTGGGTCAGTTCGCAGGCGGCCAGCGCGGTGTCGCGGGCCGGGCCGACCGGGCGCGCGGTGGCGCGGACCGGCTCGTCGGGGCGGGCGGCGACGACCTCGACCGCCTCCGGGGTGAGCTGCAGCGCCAGCTCGCCCGACACCGTCCAGCGGTCCGGGCCGCGGCGCAGGTGGTTGACCACCCCGCAGGCGTGGTCGACGAGCATGGCCAGCACGGCCAGCGTCGGCGTCCCGGTGACCGGGTTGACCAGCCCGCCGGCCGGGATGGTGGCGACGGCCCCGGTCGGTTCGGCACGCAGGGTGTCCACCCCGAACCGGCCCAGCGGGGTGTGCGGTGGGTACGGCATGCGGCAAGCATGGCCGCCGAACCGCCCGAATCGGAAGTTCTAAATTCTTCCTAAGGCTTGAGCAAAACGTGACACACTGGACAAGTGCTGCTCGGGGCGGGCGTATTCGCCCGCCGGCAAACACCACTCGACGGCGGTCCGGGAACCTGTCCGGGCCGGCCGGCCGTCGCGCGCCTGGTGCGGCGGGTGAAAACCCGGGCCCGACAACGAGATTCGTATCCGTCCCGCGCGGGTCGGGATCCGCCCCGCAACCAGGGCAAACGCCCCTGCTTAGGCTTGGCTAAGTTGGCATTTCGGGTGGTGTCTGACATATCGTGTTCGCACTACTCGTGGCGAGTCGGATTCATCCCGCCGTTCAACGCTGCACGGAGGCCCTCTCTCGCCCAGTCGGCCGGCGCCGCCGTTCGGGCCGCGCCGCGGCCGGCCATGCAGCATCGCGACAGCAAAGGTCAGGTGGGGATTGGTGCCTAATTCGCACAGCCTGAACACGGACAGCCCGAGCCGCGCCTATCGGCAGCCGAAGGCCCAGGGGCTGTACCACCCGGCGCACGAGCACGACGCCTGTGGTGTCGCCATGGTCGCCGACATGCACGGACGCCGCAACCGGGACATCGTCGAGAAGGCCATCACCGCGCTGCTCAACCTCGAGCACCGGGGCGCCCAGGGGGCGGAGCCCAACACCGGCGACGGTGCGGGCATCCTGCTGCAGATCCCCGACGAGTACTTCCGGGCGGTCTGCGACTTCGAGTTGCCCCCGGTGGGCAACTACGCCACCGGTATCGCCTTCCTGCCCCAGTCGGCCCGGGACGCGGCCGAGGCCTGCGAGGCGGTGGAGAAGATCGTCGAGGCCGAGGGCATGCGGGTGCTCGGCTGGCGCGAGGTGCCGATCGACGACTCCTCGCTCGGGGCGCTGGCCCGCGACGCGATGCCGACCTTCCGGCAGCTGTTCATCGCGATGGCCGACGACACGCTGCGCGAGCCCGGCGATCTGGAGCTGGAGCGGCGCGCGTTCGTCGTCCGCAAGCGGGCCGAGCACGAACTCGGCACCAAGGGCCCCGGCCAGGACGGCCCGGGGCGGGAGACGGTGTACTTCCCGAGCCTGTCCGGGCGCACCATCGTCTACAAGGGCATGCTCACCACCCCGCAGCTCAAGGCCTTCTACCTGGACCTGCAGGACGAGCGGCTGATCAGCGCGCTGGCCATCGTGCACTCGCGGTTCTCGACGAACACCTTCCCGTCGTGGCCGCTGGCGCACCCGTTCCGGCGCATCGCCCACAACGGCGAGATCAACACCGTCACCGGCAACGAGAACTGGATGCGGGCGCGCGAGGCGCTCATCGACACCGCCGTGTTCGGCCCGGATGCCGCCGACAAGATCTTCCCGGTGTGCACCCCGGGTGCTTCCGACACCGCCCGCTTCGACGAGGTGCTCGAGTTGCTGCACCTCGGCGGGCGCAGCCTGCCGCATGCGGTGCTGATGATGATCCCGGAGGCCTGGGAGCGGCACGAGTCGATGGACCCGGCCCGGCGGGCGTTCTACCGGTACCACGCGTCGTTGATGGAGCCCTGGGACGGTCCGGCGTCGGTGTGCTTCACCGACGGCACCGTGATCGGCGCGGTGCTCGACCGCAACGGCCTGCGCCCGTCTCGGATCTGGGTCACCGACGACGGCCTGGTCGTGATGGCCTCCGAGGCCGGGGTGCTGCCGCTGGACCCGGCCCGGGTGGTCAAGAAGCTGCGGCTGCAGCCGGGCCGGATGTTCCTGGTCGACACCGCGCAGGGCCGCATCGTCGACGACGAGGAGATCAAGGCCGAGCTGGCCGCCGAGCACCCCTACCAGGAGTGGCTGGACAACGGGCTGTTCCACCTCGACGAGCTGCCGCAGGGCGACTACCAGCGCATGCCGCACCACCGGGTGGTGCTGCGCCAGCAGGTGTTCGGTTACACCTACGAGGAGCTCAACCTCATCGTCGCGCCGATGGCGCGCAACGGTGAGGAACCGATCGGCTCGATGGGCACCGACACCCCGCTGGCGGTGCTCTCGCAGCGGCCGCGGATGCTCTACGACTACTTCCAGCAGCTGTTCGCCCAGGTCACCAACCCGCCGCTGGACGCCATCCGGGAGGAGTGCGTCACCAGCCTGCAGGGCACCGTCGGCCCCGAGGGCGACCTGCTGCACCCCACCCCGGACTCGTGCCGGCAGATCGTGCTGCCGCAGCCGATCCTGCGCAACCACGAGCTGGCCAAGCTCGTCAACGTCGACCCCGACCACGAGATCCGCGGCCGCAAGCACGGCATGCGGGCGGCGGTGATCCGCTGCCTGTACCCGGTGCGCCGCGGCGGCCAGGGTCTCAAGGAGGCGCTCGACGACGTGCGGGCCAAGGCCTCGGCGGCGATCCGCGACGGTGCCCGCATCATCGTGCTGTCCGACCGCGAGTCCGACGAGCAGCTCGCCCCGATCCCGTCGCTGCTGGCGGTCTCGGCGGTGCACCACCACCTGGTGCGCGAGCGCACCCGCACCCAGGTCGGCCTGATCGTCGAGACCGGTGACGCCCGCGAGGTGCACCACATGGCCGCGCTGCTGGGCTTCGGCGCCGCCGCGATCAACCCGTACATGGCCTTCGAGTCCATCGAGGACATGCTCGACCGCGGCGTCATCACCGGCATCGACCGCGAGAAGGCGCTGAGCAACTACATCAAGGCGGCCGGCAAGGGCGTGCTCAAGGTGATGAGCAAGATGGGCATCTCCACCCTGGCCTCCTACACCGGCGCGCAGCTGTTCCAGGCCATCGGCATCAGCCAGGAGGTGCTCGACGAGTACTTCACCGGGCTGAACTGCCCGACCGGGGGCATCGACCTGGAGGACATCGCCCGCGACGTGGCCCGCCGCCACGAGCTGGCCTTCCTGGACCGGCCCGACGAGCGCGCGCACCGCGAGCTCGAGGTGGGCGGCGAGTACCAGTGGCGCCGCGAGGGCGAGTACCACCTGTTCAACCCGGAGACGGTGTTCAAGCTGCAGCACTCCACCCGCACCGGGCAGTACGAGATCTTCAAGGAGTACACCCGGCTGGTCGACGACCAGAGCGAGCGGCTGGCCACCCTGCGCGGCCTGCTGAAGTTCAAGGACGGGGTGCGCAAGCCGATCCCGATCGAGGAGGTGGAGCCGGCCAGCGAGATCGTCAAGCGGTTCTCCACCGGCGCGATGAGCTTCGGCTCGATCTCCGCCGAGGCCCACGAGACGCTCGCCATCGCGATGAACCGCCTCGGCGCCCGGTCGAACTCGGGTGAGGGCGGGGAGTCCTACGACCGGTTCGAGCCCGATGCCAACGGCGACTGGCGGCGCAGCGCGATCAAGCAGGTCGCCTCCGGCCGGTTCGGGGTGACCAGCCACTACCTCACCAACTGCACCGACATCCAGATCAAGATGGCCCAGGGCGCGAAACCCGGTGAGGGCGGCCAGCTTCCGGGCCACAAGGTGTACCCGTGGGTGGCCGAGGTGCGGCACTCCACCCCGGGGGTGGGGCTGATCAGCCCGCCGCCGCACCACGACATCTACTCGATCGAGGATCTGGCGCAGCTGATCTACGACCTGAAGAACGCCAATCCGGGCGCCCGCATCCACGTCAAGCTGGTCTCCGAGGTGGGCGTGGGTACGGTCGCGGCCGGCGTGTCCAAGGCGCACGCCGACGTGGTGCTCATCTCCGGCCACGACGGCGGCACCGGCGCCTCGCCGCTGACCAGCCTCAAGCACGCCGGCGCGCCGTGGGAGCTCGGCCTGGCCGAGACCCAGCAGACGCTGCTGCTCAACGGCCTGCGCGACCGGATCGTGGTGCAGGTCGACGGCCAGCTCAAGACCGGCCGCGACGTGGTGATCGCCGCGCTGCTCGGCGCCGAGGAGTTCGGCTTCGCCACCGCGCCGCTGGTGGTGTCCGGCTGCATCATGATGCGGGTCTGCCATCTGGACACCTGCCCGGTGGGCGTGGCCACCCAGAACCCCGAGCTGCGCAAGCGGTTCGCCGGCAAGCCCGAATTCGTCGAGAACTTCTTCATGTTCATCGCCGAAGAGGTGCGCGAGCTGATGGCGCAGCTGGGTTTCCGCACCGTCAACGAGATGGTCGGCCAGGTGGGCGTGCTCGACACCGCCAAGGCCCTCGAGCACTTCCACAAGGTGCACAAGATCGACCTGTCGCCGGTGCTGCACGAGCCGGAGTCGGCGTTCATGAACCAGGACCGATACTGCAGCTCCAAGCAGGACCACGGCCTGGACAAGGCGCTGGACCAGCAGCTCATCGCGGTGTGCCGGGAGGCCATCGACCACGGCACCCCGGTGCGGTTCGCGACGAGGATCACCAACGTCAACCGCACCGTCGGCACCATGCTGGGCCACGAGGTCACCAAGGCCTACGGCGCGCAGGGCCTGCCGGACGGCACCATTGACATCACCTTCGACGGTTCGGCCGGCAACAGCTTCGGCGCGTTCCTGCCGCGCGGTATCACGCTGCGGGTCTACGGCGACGCCAACGACTACGTCGGCAAGGGCCTGTCCGGCGGCCGTATCGTGGTGCGCCCGCCGGACAGCGCGCCGGAGGGCTTCGTCGCCGAGGACAACATCATCGCCGGCAACGTGATCCTGTTCGGCGCCACCAGCGGCGAGGCGTTCCTGCGCGGCCAGGTGGGCGAGCGGTTCGCGGTCCGCAACTCCGGTGCCACCGCGGTGGTGGAGGGTGTCGGCGACCACGGCTGCGAGTACATGACGGGCGGCCGGGTGGTCATCCTCGGCCCGACCGGCCGCAACTTCGCCGCGGGCATGTCCGGCGGGATCGCCTTCGTCTTCGACCCCGCCGGCGCGCTGCCGGGCAATCTCAACGGTGAGATGGTCGAGCTCGAACCGCTCGACGACGATGATCTGCAGTGGCTGCGCGGAATCGTCGCCGCACACGTCGACGCCACGGATTCCGCTGTGGGCCAACGAATCCTGAACGACTGGGATGGACAGGTGAAGCACTTCGTCAAGGTGATGCCGCGCGACTACCGGCGCGTGCTGAACGCCATCGCCGAGGCCGAACGCGCCGGCGCCGACGTCAACGAAGCGATCATGGCGGCGGCTCGTGGCTGATCCGCGCGGTTTCCTCAAGCACACCACTCGCGAGCTGCCGGCCCGGCGCCCGGTGCCGCTGCGGCTGCGCGACTGGAAAGAGGTCTACGAGGAGTTCTCCAACGAGGTGCTGCAGCGCCAGGCCTCGCGCTGCATGGACTGCGGGATCCCGTTCTGCCACAACGGTTGTCCGCTGGGCAACCTGATCCCGGAGTGGAACGACCTGGTGTACCGGGACCGGTGGCGCGACGCGATCGAGCGGCTGCACGCCACCAACAACTTCCCGGAGTTCACCGGGCGGCTGTGCCCGGCCCCGTGCGAGGCGGCCTGCGTGCTGGGCATCAACCAGGATCCGGTGACCATCAAGCAGGTCGAGGTCGAGATCATCGACAAGGCCTTCGACGAGGGCTGGGTGGTGCCCAAGCCGCCGAGCAGGCTCACCGGCAAGAAGGTCGCCGTGGTCGGCTCCGGGCCGGCCGGGCTGGCCGCCGCCCAGCAGCTCACCCGGGCCGGGCACACGGTGGTGGTGTTCGAGCGCGCCGACCGCATCGGCGGCCTGCTGCGCTACGGCATCCCCGAGTTCAAGATGGAGAAGCGCCACATCGACCGGCGGCTGGCCCAGATGGAGGCCGAGGGCACCGAGTTCCGGGCCGGCGTCAACGTCGGGGTGGACGTCACCGCCGCGCAGCTGCGCGCCGAGTTCGACGCGATCGTGCTGGCCGGCGGGGCCACCGCCTGGCGTGACCTGCCCATCCCCGGCCGCGAGCTCGACGGCATCCACCAGGCCATGGAGTACCTGCCGCTGGCCAACCGGGTGCAGCTCGGCGACCCGATCGCCGACGCGGACGGTCAGCCGCCCATCACCGCCAAGGGCAAGCGGGTCGTCATCATCGGCGGCGGTGACACCGGTGCGGACTGCCTCGGCACCGCGCTGCGGCAGGGCGCGGTCAGCGTGCACCAGTTCGAGATCATGCCGCGGCCGCCGGAGACCCGGGCCCCGTCCACCCCGTGGCCGACCTACCCGCTGATGTACCGGGTCACCTCGGCCCACGAGGAGGGCGGCGAGCGGGTCTACTCGGTCAACACCGAGCAGTTCATCGGCCGCGACGGCCGTGTGGTCGGGCTGCGCGCCCACGAGGTGCGGATGGTCGACGGGAAGTTCGAGAAGGTGGAGGGCACCGACTTCGAACTCGAAGCCGATCTGGTGCTGCTGGCCATGGGCTTCGTCGGGCCGGAGCGCTCGGCGCTGCTGAGCGACCTCGGCGTGGAGTTCACCGACCGCGGCAACGTGGCCCGCGACGACGACTTCCAGACCTCGGTGCCGGGGGTGTTCGTGGCCGGCGACATGGGCCGCGGGCAGTCGCTGATCGTGTGGGCGATCGCCGAGGGCCGCTCGGCGGCCGCCGGGGTGGACCGGTACCTGATGGGCCGCACGGCGCTGCCGGCGCCGATCAAGCCCACCGCCGCTCCGCTGCGGTAGCCCCCGGTCCTCCCGCGAGCAGACGCAGAACCCCCTGTTTCACGTTGAACCAGGGGGTTCTGCGTCTGCTCGCGGGGAAAGTCGGCGCGTCAGGAACCGTTTGCCCGCCGATGGGTGTGTAATGGCAACGGTGGCCCGGGTACGGCCCGGGCCCGCCGGACCAGCAATTCGCCGATCGCAGGAGTGCTCGTGTTCCGCAACCCGCTCACCCGGACCCGATGGGGCCGAATCGCCTGGTTGCTCCGACATCCGATCAAGAGCCGCGAGTTCCCGGCGAAAAACGAACGCCTCATCACCGCCGACGAGCTACTTCGCTACGGCTACTGACGCCGGACCCCGCCCGGCCGCCGGCGGTTTTGCCGGGGGCTAACCGGACAGCAGGCCGGAGTCGCGGATCGCCTCGGCCAGCGGCTCGAGCACGGCCGGGGTGTGCGGCGGCGGCAGGTACACGATCGCCAGGTCCAGCCCCTCGGCGCCGAGCGCGGCCGCCTCGTCGACGACCCTCGCGTAGTCCAGGTCGGTGCCGAGCCGTACGTGCGCCGACAGCGTGATCTCGTTCGGATCCCGGCCCAGCTCCGCGCAGTGCGCCGCCAGCACGTCGCGCTTGCGGGCGAACTCCTCCGGCGGTCCGCCCAGGTAGTTCCAGTGCTGGGCGTAGCGGGCGGTGATCCGCAGCGTGCGCTTCTCACCGTTGCCGCCGATGCAGATCGGCGGGTGCGGCCGCTGCGGGCCCTTCGGCTCGTTGCGCGCCTCGGTGAGCCGGTAGTAGCGGCCGTGGAAGGTCGTCGTCTCCTGGCTGAGCAGGCCGATCAGCACCTGGCAGGCCTCCTCGAACCGGTCCAGCCGTTCCTTGACGCTGCCGAGCTCGATGCCGTAGGCGTTGGACTCCTCCTCGTTCCAGCCCGCGCCGACGCCCAGCTCGAGCCGCCCGCCGGAGATGATGTCCAGCGCGGCGGCCATGTTCGCCAGCACCGCCGGATGCCGGTAGTGGATGCCGGTCACCAGCACACCGACCCGCAGCCGGGTGGTGGCCTGCGCCAGCGCGGTCAACGTGGTCCAGCCCTCCAGGCAGGGGCCGGCGGAGTCGGAGAAGATCGGGTAGAAGTGGTCGAACGTCCAGCCCGACTCGAACACGTCGATGCCGTCGGCGGCCTGCCAGACCGCCAGCATGTCCGGCCAGGTGGTCTCCTGCGGTGAGGTCTTGAAGGCGAAACGCATGCCAGGCACAACCGCGCCGGCGGGGCGGTGATTCCCGGCTCAGTGCGGCTGCAGCGCCACGTGCTGGCGGGCGTGCTCGATCGCCTCCTCGAGCGTGTCCACCAGGTGGTTCTCGTGGCGCAGCGAGTCGAACACCCCGACGTTGGACAGCAAGGCGGCGTGCTCGTCGCGCACCCCCTTGATGATCACGGTGATGCCGCGCTTCTCCAGGTCGGTGGCGATCTGGGCGAGCGTGTGGGCGCCGGTGGCGTCGAGGAACCCGAGCTGTGACATCCGGATGATCACCACCCGCACCTGCGGGGCGTCGGCCTCGGTGATCGCCGACGAGATCCGTTCGGCCGCACCGAAGAACATCGCCCCGTCCAGCCGCAGCAGGGCGATCTGCTCGTCACCGGGCCGGGCCGGGCCGGGCAGTTCCTCGCGCACCACGCTGGCCCGGCGCGCCACATTGCGCAGCGCGAAGAACGCCGCCACCAGCACGCCGATCTGCACCGCCTCGATGAGGTCGAAGCACACCGTGATCACGGCGGTGAGCACGAACGTCAGCGCGTCCGAGCGGGTCGAGCGCAGGATCTTGCGCACCGTGTGGGCCGAGATCATCCGGAACGAGGTGACCATCAGCACCCCGGACAGCGCGGCGAGCGGGATGGTCGACACCGGCCCGGCGGCCAGGTAGACCACGCCGAGCAGCAGCAGCGAGTGGGTGATCGCGGCCAGCCGGGTACGGGCGCCGGAGCGCACGTTGACCGCGGTGCGGGCGATCGCACCGGTGGCCGGCATGCCGCCGAACAGCCCCGAGGCCACCGACGCCATGCCCTGGCCGACCAGCTCGCGGTCCGGGTGGTACGGGCCGGTGGGCGACATGGTGGCCGCCACCCGCGCCGACAGCAGCGACTCGATGGCCGCCAGCGCGGCGATCGCCAGCGCCGCGCCGAGCAGCCCGCGCAGCGCGCCGAGGTCGGCGTGCGGCAGCACCGGGGCGGGCAGGTGCGACGGCAGTTCGCCGATGGTGGCGACGTTCAGCCCGCACAGCGCCACCACCACGGTCGCGACGATGACGGCGGTCAGTGACTCGGGGATGCTGCGGTGCAGGCGCGGCAGGATGAGCATGAGCGCGGCGACGATGCCCACCACCGTCAGGCTGCGCGCGGCGGCCGCCCAGTCGGCGTGGGCGACCACGGTCCAGGCCGCGACCAGGGTGCGCTGGCCGGCCGGCGCCTCGCCGGCGAACGCGGCCGGCACCTGCTGCAGGAAGATGATCGCGGCGATGCCGAGGGTGAAGCCCTCGATCACCGGCCACGGGATGAACGTCACCGCCCGGCCCAGGCCGGTCACCCCGGCCGCCAGCACGATCAGCCCGGCCAGCACGGTGACCAGGGCGATGCTGCCCAGGCCGTGCTCGGCCACGATCGGGGCCAGCACCACCGCCATCGCCCCGGTGGGGCCGGAGACCTGCACGTGCGAGCCGCCGAACACCGCCGCCACCAGCCCGGCCACCACCGCGGTGATCAGCCCGGCGGCGGCCCCGACCCCCGAGGAGATGCCGAACGCCAGCGCCAGCGGCAGTGCCACCACGCCGACGGTGACGCCGGCCAGGATGTCACGGCGCCAGCTGCGCGGCAGTTCGGCGTAGTCGCTGCGATTCGGCAGCAGCCGCGCGAGATTGTTCGCGGCCTTCGCGATCACTGCGAAACTCCAATCGGGGGAAGGTTTTTCAGTGTCTCGAGGTGGTCGCTCTGGGCGCCGAGGGTGTCGGCCAGAAAGGTGCGCGCGATGACCAGCAGTTCCGAGATCTTCGGGTGGGCCAGTTCGTAGAACACCGCGTTGCCGGTGCGCTGGGCGCTGACCACCTGGTGGCGTCTCAGCACCGCGAGATGCTGGGACAGCAGGGTCGGTTCGATGGCGGTGTCGGCGAGGATCTCGCTGACCGGGGTGGGCCGGCCGTTGGCCGACAGAATCTCCAGCACCCGGATGCGGGCGGGGTGGGCGAGCGCCTTGAACAGGTTCGCCTTGATCTCGTAGAGCGGCTGCTCGGGGCTGCCCAGGAACGAATTCGGCACAAGTCGACCTAACGAGTGGGTTGACGGATTGAAGAAAACCTCAATCCAAGGTAGGGGCGGGGCCGAGGCCCGGGCAAATCGCCGCGGCGTTGTGCGGTGCAACTCACACTGGAGGCATGGACCCGGTCACCGCCCTGCGTCAGGTCGCCTACTACAAGGACCGGGCGCGCGAGGATCCACGCCGAGTGATGGCCTATCGCCGCGCCGCCGACATCCTCGCGGCGATGCCGCCCGAGCAGCTCGAACGCCACGGCCGGGCCGGCAGCTGGCAGTCCATCCCCGGGATCGGGCCCAAGACCGCCCGGGTGATCGTCGAGGCCTGGGCCGGGCGGGAGCCCGATGTGCTCGTCGAGCTGCGGGCGACGGCCGGCGACCTCGGCGGCGGCGAACTGCGCGCGGCGCTGCGCGGCGATCTGCACGTGCACACCGACTGGTCCGACGGTTCGGCCCCGATCGAGGAGATGCTGCTGGCCGCCCGCGAGCTCGGCCACGAGTACTGCGCGGTGACCGACCACTCGCCGCGGCTGCGGATCGCGCACGGGCTCTCGGCGGACCGGCTGCGCCGCCAGCTCGACGTCATCGACGAGCTGCGGGAGCGGGTGGCCCCGCTGCGCGTGCTGACCGGGATCGAGGTCGACATCCTCGACGACGGCGGCCTCGACCAGGATCCCGAGCTGCTGGCGCGGCTGGACGTGGTGGTGGCCAGCGTGCACTCCAAACTGCGGATGGACGCCGCGGCGATGACCCGCCGCATGGTGCGGGCGGTGTCGGACCCCAACGTCGACGTGCTCGGCCACTGCACCGGCCGGCTGGTGGCCGGTGGGCGCGGGCTGCGGCCGGAGTCGGTGTTCGACGCCGAGGCGGTGTTCGCCGCCTGTGCCGAGCACGGCACCGCGGTGGAGATCAACTCCCGGCCCGAGCGGCGCGACCCGCCGGGCCGGCTCATCCGGCTGGCGATGGACCTGGGCTGTCGGTTCGCCGTCTCCACCGACGCCCACGCGCCCGGGCAGCTGGAGTTCCTCGGTTACGGGGCGCAGCGGGCCCTGGACCACGGGGTGCCGGCGGAACGGATCGTCAACACCTGGCCGGCCGAGCTCCTGCTGGCCCACTTCGGCTCGCCAACGTGAGCCTGTGTGCGGGAAATCGCGAAAAACCCGCGCACAAGCGCACGTTCACGACGCGGGGCGGGTGGCCTCCAGCGCCCGCAGCGCCAGCCAGGCGGTGGCCCGGTCGTCGGCGCTGCGCATCGACAGCCCGGTGAGGTCCTCGATCCGGCGGATCCGGCCGGCCAGCGTCTGGCGGTGGATGCCCAGCCGGGACGCGGTCACCCCCCAGGTGCCGTGCTCGGCCAGGTACACCCGCAGCGTCTCGGTGAGCTCGCCGTGCGCGCCGTCGGCGCCGCGCAGCGGATCCAACACGGCTGCAAGGCGTTTGCTGTCGGAAAAGGTCAGCCGGTTCAGGACGTAGTCGACGGTGGGCAGGGCCGAGTAGCGCACCACCGGCCGGCCCTCGGTGACCGCGGTCTCGTGCGCCTGGCGCGCCTCGGCGGCGCTGCGCTCCAGCGCGTCGGTGGGGGCCGGGGTGCCCAACCCGAGCCGCAGCGGCACCCGCGCCTCGTCGACCAGGACGTGCGCCCGCTCGCCGAGTGCGCGGGCCTGGTCGTCGTTGACGAAACCCAGGACCACGCCGTGGGATTCGGTCAGCACGTGCACCGCGCCGAGCTCGTCGAGCCAGCGGATCGCCAGCCGCTCCGGGTCCACCGACTTGGACCGGGCGCTGAGCGCGAACGCCGTCAGCTGCTCCTCGTGCACGCCCCAGCGCCGCAGCAGCGCCGCCGCGGTCGCCCCGCCGGCCAGCAGCGTGTCCACCATGACCTCCCGGCCCAGCCGCTCGGTGCCGGTGTGGTCGTGGCGGCGCAGGATGAGGTCGAGCAGCGCGGCGGCCTGCGAGGCCAGCTCGCGGCTGTAGCTGGTGGAGTGCTCCCGCGACGAGATGACCAGGTAGGCGGTGAGATCCTCGCCCTGGCCCACCCGGTGCACCTGCAGCCCGGGGTGGCGCACCCGCACCGGGCGGTTGAAGGCCACCGCCACCGCGTCCTTGAGGTGCAGGCCGCCGGAGCCGGCCGTGGTGATCACCTGACCGTGCACGTCGAGCAGCACCGCCCACCCGTCGATGCGGTGCGCCAGCTGCGCGATCACCGCCTGCGCCCCGCCCCGGCGGGCCACCTGGGTGAGCACCTTGGTGCCCAGGGTGACCAGCCGGTCCTCGGCCGCCTGATCGGCCGCCAGCAACGCCACCAGCCGGGCGTGCACGAGCCGGTCGTCGGGCTCGGGCACCAGGATCAGGCCCACCCCGAGATCGGCGGCAAGCCCGTACAACTCGTCGTGCGGCGGGCCGCTCACCAGCACCGCGGGCGCCAGCGCCGCCGCCCGCTCGGCACCGGCGCGCAGCTGCGCCACGAACCGGTCCGGTGGGCCGACGACGAGCGTGGCGTAGTCCGGATGGCCGACCACGGCGAACTCCTCGAGGTGCACCGCGGCGTCCACCGGGGTCGACGGCGGCGGGCCGCCGCGCAGCTGCCCGTCGAGCACCCGCGCGATCGAGCTCAGGTCCCGCGCCATGGCAGCGAGTGTACAAAAGTGTGAATTCAGGACCATTCAATCACAAATTTTCGCAGTGACGAACGGCACAAATGTCCTTACGATCCGTGGCTCGTAACCCGATAACGCCCATCTGCGAAGGACTGTGATGAAAGCTGTCGTCTTCCGGGACGCCCAGACACCCCTGGAAGTCGCCGACGTCGACCTCGCCGGCCCGAAGCCGGGCGAGGTCCGGGTGAAGATCGCCGCGGCCGGCGTCTGCCACTCCGACCTGCACGTCAAGCGCGGCGAGTGGGACGCGCCCGCGCCGCTGGTGATGGGCCACGAGGGCTCCGGCGTGGTGGTCGAGCTCGGCGAGGGGGTGACCTCGCTGGCGGTGGGCGACCACGTGGTGCTCAGCTGGGTGCCGCCCTGCGGCGAGTGCCGCTACTGCCGGTCCGGTCACGAGGCCCGCTGCCAGAAGGTGGCCACCCAGGTCGCGCCCGAGGGTGTGCTGTTCGACGGCACCTCCCGGCTGTCCTACCGGGGCGAGACCCTGCACCACTACCTGGGCGTGTCCTCGTTCGCCGAGGAGGTGATCGTGCCGGCCTCCGGCGCGGTGAAGGTGCGCGACGACGCGCCGCTGGACGTCATCGCGGTGGTCGGCTGCGCGGTCGCCACGGGGGTGGGCGCGGTGCTCAACACCGCCGCCGTCGAACCCGGCTCCACCGTCGCGGTCATCGGCTGCGGCGGCGTCGGGCTCAACGTGGTGCAGGGCGCGAAACTCGCCGGGGCGGAGCGCATCATCGCCATCGACGTGCTGCCCGACAAGACCCAGCTGGCGTTGCAGTTCGGCGCCACCGACCGCATCGACGCCTCCGCGGGCGACCCGGTCGAGCAGCTGTTCGACCTCATCGGCGACGGGGTGGACTACGCCTTCGACGCGATCGGCCGGACCACCACCACCGAGCAGGCCATCCGGATGCTCGGCCTGGGCGGGGCCGCGGTCGTCGTCGGCCTGCCCCCGACCGGGGCCAAGGCCAGCTTCGAGCCGCTCGTGCTCGCCGAGGCCGACCAGCGCATCCTGGGCTCCAACTACGGCTCGGTGCGCCCGTCCATCGACATCCCGGCCTTCGTCGACCGCTACATGGACGGCCAGCTCAAGCTCGACCCGCTGATCTCGGCCCGCCGCCCGCTCGACGAGGCCGCCGACGCGCTCGATCAGCTCGAGTCCGGCGGCGCGCTGCGAACCCTGCTCATTCCCTGATCCGGAGAAACCATGTCGACGATGTCAACCTCGTCCGGCACCGGCGGCAAGCCGGTCGACGCCGGTCTGCGGCGCGGCGTGATGACCGGGCCGGAGCTGGCCGCGCAGGCCATCGCCAACATCGCGCCCAGCGCCGTCATCGCCTTCACCGCCGCGGCGATCTTCGCCACCGCCGGCAACGGCACCGTGCTGTCGTTCGCCCTGGCCACCCTGGTCATCCTGTGCGTGGGCTACTGCGTCGTGGTGTTCGCCCGGCGAAACGCCTCGGCCGGGTCGCTGTACACCTACGTGGCCAAGGGCATCGGCCCCACCGGCGCCTACCTGGCCGGGGTGGCGCTGCTCATCGGCTGCTTCGGGATCGCGGCCGGCTCGCTCGGCGGCGCGGTCGCCTACGCCGCACAGTTCCTGACGCTCATCGGGATCCCCGCCCAGGGGCTGGCCTGGCAGGTGGTGCTGGCCGTGGTGCTCGGCGGGCTGGCGACCCTGTTCACCATCCGCGGCATCCGGCTCTCGGCCCGGGTCTCGCTGGTGCTGGAACTGATCTCGGTGGCCATCATCACCACCCTGCTCATCCTGGCGCTCGCCTGGGCCGGTGAAAGCGCCTGGGATCCAAGCCAGTTCACCCTGGAAGGGGCGCCGCTGCAGGGCGTGGCCGCGGGCATGGTGCTCGGCATCCTCGGGTTCGTCGGGTTCTCCTCGGCCGACGCGCTCGGCCGCGAGGCCCGTGACCCCTACACTGCGATCCCGCGCGCGATCATGTGGAGCGCGCTGATCGTCGGCGTGCTGTACGTGCTGGCCGCCTACACCCAGATCGCCGTGCTCGGTGACGATCTCGCCGAAAGCGCCAACCCGCTCGAGGACATCGCCAACCTGATCGGCATGCCGGGCTGGTTCGCGCCGATCCTGATCTTCGGGGTGGGTGCCTCGTTCTTCGCGGTGGTGGTCGCCCCGCTCAACGTGGTCGGCCGCATCGTCTACGTGATGGGCAAGGAGGGCGTGGTGCCCGAGCGGTTCGGGTTCACCCACGAACGCCACCTCACCCCGCACCGGGTGCTGCTCATCGCCGGGCCGGCCGCGATCCTGCTCGACGTGCTGCTGTTCGTCGTCGGCGGGGTGGACCCGATGGACGTCGTGGTGCGCGTCGACACCTACGGCACCTACGGCTACATGGTGGCCTACGCCCTGGTCGCGATCGCGTGTGTGCGCTACACCCGCCGCGAGCGGATGCCCAACCGGCTGGTGTGGGTGTGCGCCACGGTGGCGGTGGTGGCGATGGCCTACGTGTTCTTCGCCAACGTCTACCCGGTGCCGCCCTGGCCGCTCAACCTCATCCCGTACCTGTTCGTCGTCTCGATGCTGGCCGCCTACGGCTGGTACGCCTACCGGGTCCGGCGGGATCCGCAGGTGAAGGCCAACATCGGCCGCACCGAGACCGACATGCTCGAGGGGGTCGGCTGACCCCTCGCCAGGACTCCGAACGTGAGCCTGCGCGCCATTGCGTCCAGTCCCCCCGGCAAGCAGATCCGCGCAGGCTCACGTTCGGCATTTCGGGGTCAGGCGCCGGGGCCGTAGATCGCGCTCACCCAGATGTGGGTGAGGGTCTCGACGAGTTCGTCCTCCGGCACGGCCGGGGTCTCGCCGGTCAGCACCGCCATCATGGTGCGCTCGTTCATCTGGTTCAGCGCGGTGGCCAGGTCGTGGGCCGGCACGGTGACCGGGGCGGCGCCGCGGGCCCGTTCGGCCTCGATCACCGCCGCGGTCGCCTCGATCCAGCGCTGCATGAACCCCGACCACACCGCGCGCACCTCCGCGCTGGTGGCCAGCGACTCGGTGCCGGCCCGCGCGATCGCGCGGTTGGCGTTGAACGCGGTGAAGAACGCCTTGATGCCCTCGTGCACCACCGCGCGGGGATCGTCGGCCAGCCGCTCGGCCACCTCGTCGAACCGGGCGGTGAGCCGCTCGACCAGCGGCTCGATCAGCGAGACGAGCACCGCCTCCTTGGAGCGGAAGTAGAAGTAGAAGGTCGGCCGGGACAGTCCCGCGCCGCGGGCCAGGTCGTCGACGGAGATCTCACGGTAGGACCGCTGCTCGAGCAGGCGGGCCATCGTCGCCAGGATCGCCTGCTCCCGGTCGTCCCCCGTCGGGCGGGAGGAGCGGCGGCCGCGGGCGGCCCGGGGCTGGCTGGCGGTGGTCACGAGCAGCCACTTTACACCGCGTCGAAATTCTCAACACACTGTTGACCAACTCAACACCGTGTTGAATACTTGGGCGCATGACTGAGCACCTCGACGTCGTGATCGTCGGCGCCGGCATCTCCGGCATCAGCGCGGCCTGGCATCTGCAGCAGCGCTGCCCGGGCAAGCGCTACGCGATCCTGGAGCGCCGCGACAGCCTCGGCGGCACCTGGGATCTGTTCCGCTACCCGGGAATCCGGTCGGACTCCGACATGTTCACGCTCGGGTTCCGGTTCAAGCCGTGGACCGACCCGAAGGCCATCGCCGACGGCCCGTCGATCCTGGCCTACCTCAAGGAGACCGCCGCCGAGTTCGGCATCGACCGGCACATCCGCTACCGCCACCGGGTGCTGGCGGCGGACTGGTCCGACGCGGACGGCAAGTGGACGGTACGGGTGGACCGTGACGGCGAGGAGATCGAGCTGACCTGCTCGTTCCTGTTCGCCTGCAGCGGCTACTACAACTACGACGAGGGTTACCTGCCGGAGTTCCCCGGCTACGACGACTTCACCGGCACGATCGTGCACCCGCAGCACTGGCCGGAGGACCTCGACTACCGGGGCAAGCGGATCGTCGTCATCGGCAGCGGCGCCACCGCCATCACCCTGTTGCCGGCGCTGGCGAACTCCGGTGCCGGGCACGTCACGATGCTGCAGCGCTCGCCGACCTACATCGGCACCCTGCCGCTGGTCGACCCGTTCGCCGTCCGGGCGCAGAAACTGTTGCCGCCCAAGGCCGCCGCGGTGGCCATCCGGTGGAAGAGCATCCTGTACCAGTCGATGATCTACCAGCTCAGCCGCCGCTTCCCCAACTACATGCGCAAGACGCTGATGACCATGGCGGCGCGCCGGCTGCCCCCGGGCTTCGACGTGGACAAGCACTTCGGGCCGCGCTACAACCCGTGGGACGAGCGGCTGTGCCTGGCGCCGGACGGCGACCTGTTCAAGGTGATCCGCCAGGGCCGGGCCGACGTCGTCACCGACACCATCGAGACGTTCACCGCCGACGGCATCCGGCTGGCCTCCGGCACCGAACTGAAGGCCGACATCATCGTCACCGCAACGGGTTTGAACCTGCAGCTGTTCGGCGGCGCGGAGATCAGCCGCAACGGCGAACCGGTGCGGCTGGCCGACCTGATGGCCTACAAGGGCATGATGCTGTCCGGGCTGCCGAACCTGGCCTTCACCATCGGCTACACCAACGCCTCGTGGACGCTCAAGGCCGACCTGGTGAGTGAATTCGTCTGCCGCATTCTGAATTTCATGGACGAGCACGGCTACGACACGGTCGAGCCGCAGCACCCGGGCGACACCGTCGCCGAACGACCGCTGCTGGACTTCACCCCGGGCTACGTGCGGCGCGCCCTGGACTGGCTGCCCAAGGCCGGGGAGCGCACCCCGTGGCGGCTCAAGCAGAACTACCTGTTCGACCTGCGGCTCATCCGCTACGGCAAGGTCGACGACGAGGGCCTGCAGTTCGGCAGGCGCCGCGCGGCCGTCGTCGCGGGAGCCTAACTGCCGGGGGCGGTGGGGGCGACGACGACGATGCCGTCCTCGTCGGAGTAGGCGATCTCGCCGGGCACGAACGTCACCCCACCGAACTCGACGGCGACGTCGCGCTGGCCCGCGCCGGTCTTGGTGCTCTTGCGCGGATTGGTGCCCAGCGCCTTGATCCCGATGTCGAGGGTGCGCAGCGTCGCCGCGTCGCGCACCGCGCCGTTGACGATCAGCCCGGCCCAGCCGTTGCTGCGGGCCAGCTCGGCGATCACGTCGCCGACCAGCGCGGTGTGCAGCGAGCCGCCGCCGTCGATCACGAGCACCCCGCCGTTGCCGGGCTCGCTCAGCACCGACTTGAGCAGCGCGTTGTCCTGGAAGCAGCGCACGGTGCTGATCGGCCCGGCGAACCGGGTGCGGCCCCCGTACTGGTGGAACTGCAGATCACAGCTGCGGACCGACGGACCGATCTCGTCGACCAGGTCGGCGGTCGCGCGGGGTTCGATACTCACGGGCAAATGCTAGCCAGCGCCGGTCAGTCGCCCCGGCGGGCGGCCACCAGCACCGCCACGATGGCCAGCACGCCGGCGGCGACGGCGGCCAGCAGCGGCAGCCGTGAGTGGTGGTCGGGACCGGGCGGGGGAGCGGGCACCGGGCCGGCGACCGGGTTGTCGGCCGCGGCAACCGTGGACTTGGCCTGCGCCGCGATCTCCCGGGCCGCGGCGGCATCCGGCGCGGCCGGCTCGGGCTGCGGCTGCGGGGCCTCGACCGGGGACTGGGTCTGTTCCGGCCGGGTCTGCTCCGGCTGGGTCTGTTCGGGGGCCTGCGCGGGTTCGGCCGCCGGGGCCTTCTTGGCCGGCGTCTTCTTCGCGGGGGCTTTCTTGGCGGGTGCTTTCTTCGCCGCGGGGGCGGCCTTCTTCGCGGCCTTCTTGGCCGGCGCCTTCTTGGCCGGTGTCTTCTTCGCCGGTGGAGTCTGCTCGGCAGGTGCCGCGCCGGAGCCGGGCTCGGCTGCGGCCGACCCGCCACCCGCGGCAGCGGTCGACGGCTCGTCGGGGCGGTCCTGCGGGTCTGCCATGTGTGCTGCTCCTCTCGGGGTCGCACCCATCATGCCAGGTGGGCTCGGCCTCACCCGGTGACGGTCAGGGCGGCGGCGCCGGTCAGCGCCGCGCCCATCACGGCCAGTTCGGTCAGGGCGCGGGTCCGTGACACCGCCGCGGTGGCGTGGTGACGGCGTGCCGCGGGCAGCCAGTCGGTGCGGTTGCGCCAGCCGAGCACCAGCAGGCCCGCGGTCAACGCCAGTTTGGCCATGAGCACCCGGCCGTAGCCGGTGAACACCAGGTCGGACGGCGCGTCCAGGGCCACGACGGCCCCCGCCACCCCGCCCGCCGACAGCGCCGCCACGCACCACAGCGACAGCTGCGAGAACCGGGGCAGCACCCGGGCCCACCGGCCGCGGTGGCCCACCGTCAGCAGCAGCGCCGCCAGCACCCCGCACCACAGCGCGGCGGCCAGCGCGTGCACCGCGATCGCCGCCCCGCCCAGCGGGCTGTGGATGAGGTGGCCACTGAGCGTGCGGGCGCACAGCCCGGCCGCCGCCACCCCGGCGGTGGCGGCCAGCAGGGCGCCACCGCGCAGCGTGGCGGCCGTGGCCAGCACCGCCACCAGGGTGGCGCACACCAGGCTGAACACCACCGACCGGCCCAGCGTGGTGTCGGTCGCGTAGCGGATCACGGTGGCCGCCTCGACCGTCGTCGCCGGCCGGCCGGCGGCGCGGGCCGCCTGCACCACCAGTCGCGCCAACTCGGCCAGCAGCCACACCGCCGCGCCGATCAGCAGCGGCCGGCCGGCCCGCTCGACGAGTTCCGCGCGGCGCCGGCCGGCGTCGTCCAGCCACGGCACGACCGCGGCCCCGAGGGTGACCACGGCCGCGCAGTCGGCCACCGTGCGCACCGCGGTGTCGGCCGCGGGGGTCTGTGGCCGGCCCAGTGCCCACATCACGGCCACCGACGCCGCCAGCAGTACGGCACCGGCGACCGCCGTGCGGGCACCGGGCCCGCCGGTCACGCGCGGCGCCGGACCGCCCACCACACCCCGGCGGCGACCAGCAGCACCGCCACCGCGACGAACGGCCACACCGGTACCCCGCCCGACGCCCCGGACCCGGCCGGGGCGGCGGCCTCACCGGAGGCGGGTTCGTCCGGTGCGGGCTCGGATCGGGCGGGTTCGGCCGGCGCGGCCGGGGCGGAGGTGGCGCCCGGCCCCGGGGTGGTGAGCTCGAAGCTCCAGGAACCGGTCACGACGTGCCCGTCGGCGGAGGTGGCGCGGTAGTTCACCGTGTAGCTGCCGGCCGGGCCGAGGGGCCGCACCGCCACCTTGACCACCGCCCCCTCGACGACCGGGTCGCCGTCCTGCCACTGGCCGCCGTCCGGGCCGATCACCGTCATCGCCGCGAAGTGCGGCTGCATCGGCTCGTTGAATACCGCCTGCACCTCGGTGGGCGGGACGGCCAACGCCGATCCGTCGGTCGGGTTCTCCCCGATCCGGGCGGCGTGCGCCCCGGCCGACGGGGCGGCCACGAGGGCGAGCGCGGTCAGCAGCGCGGCGAGCACCGCGGCCGGCCGGATCACGCCCGCCTCCGCAGCAGCACCGCAGCCGTCACCGCGGCGGCGGCGACCACCAGCGACGCCCCGGCCAGCCAGCGGGCCGAGGTGTCGGTTGCGCCGGCGGCGGTGTCGGTTGCGCCGCTCGCGGCGGTGTCGGTTGCGCCGCTCGCGGCGGGCGGTTCGGCCACCGCCAGCGTGAGGGTGGGCGCCGGGTAGTCCGGCTCGGTGCCGTCGCCGGGCTCCGGCTGATCCCAGCGCACCTCGGTGCCGTCGTCGTAGATCTGCACCGCGGGCATGCTCAGCGTGTCGGTCTCCGGCAGCTTCACCGAGATGCGGAACAGCGCGAACTCGTCGGCGGAGATGCCCACACCGGGTTCGGCGGTCCAGGTCACCGACCGCACCGTGCCGGCCGCGTCGTCGCGGTCCAGGGTGGCGGTCCAGCCCGGCATCACCTCGGTGCGCACCGAGGCCAGGTCGGGCAGTTCCACCCGCAGCCCGGTGGTGCGGGCACCGGTCTCGGACTCGCCGGGCACCCGGAAGGTGAGCACCGCGTAGGCGCCCGGGGTGGGATCGGAGGCCTCCACGCGGACGTGCGCGGCGGCCGGCGCGGCGGTGGCCACGCCGAGGGTCAGGACGCTGCCGGTGACGGCAGCGGCGAGCAGGGTGCGCAACCGCACCCGGGTCGATGTCTTCATTCGATTCTGGCTTTCTGGTGTCGCAGGGATGTTTCGGCCGGTCATCGGACGACGGCCGGCGGTCCCCGGTGCGACACCGAGCAGGCCAACAACAGTGCGCGCAGCGGCTGGTCGGCCGCCCGCGGCGGCGACGGCGGTGCCGGCGCCACCGGCACCCGGGCCGGCGGCAGCAGGGTGCGCACCGTGCGCGAGAGCGCGGCGGCCAGCCGGTCGCCGACAGTGATGAGCAGCGCCCCGGCCAGCACCGCGGCCACGTGCGCGGCCGCCATCACCCACGCGGGCACGCCGGGGCCGGTCCGGGCGTGGGCGACCAGGCCGAGCGTGGCGTGTCCGGCGAGCTGTCCGGCGCCGAGCAGCACCACGAGCACCGGCGGGGGCGCCGACCGCGGCCAGGCCGCCACCAGCGCGCCGACCGAGGCGGCCCCCAGGGCCAGCAGCACCGCCGCCGCACCCGACGGCGGCGCCCCATCGGCCGCACCGTGCGCGGCCACCGCCAGCGCCGCGGTCAACGCACCCGCGGCGCCGCCGCGCGCACGGCCCCCCGACGCCGACGATCCGGTCATCGCTGGATCAGGCCACCCCGAGTCGGGCCATCAGATCGGCGTCGATGGCGTCGAGCTGTTCGGCGATCGCGGCGTGGGCCGCCCGGCGGCGCGCCGCGGGCATGTTCTCGGCGGCGGTCACCGCGGCGGACAGATCGCGCAGCCGGTCGGTGATCGCGGTGACGAACTGCCTGGTCTCGGCGTCCTTGGGGTTCTTCTCGGCGACCAGCGCCAGCGAGCGCTCCGCCCCGGCGATCCGTGCCGACAGCTGCGCCCCGTGCCCGGAGAACTGACCGACCTGGCTCAGCGGCACCCCGAGCTCGTCGGCGCGGCGCTCGTCGAGATAGCCCCGCACCGCCACTGCGGCGCGGTAGGCGACCGGGACCACGACCGGGGCCAGCAGACGCGTCACGGTGAGCGCCCGGCGGATCCGCGTGGGCGACAGCAGCTTGCCCTCCTGCGCGGCCTTGAGCTGGGCCTCGGCCACCTTCAGCGCGGTACGGTCGCTGCGCCGCTGGGCGCGCAGCTGCGCCTTGACCGCCCGGGCCGCCGCCCGGTTCTCCACCTTGATGCGGCGAGCCTCGTTCTTGGCGGCGAGCCTGGCCTCTAGCTTCGCCTTGGCCTTGATGGCCCGGGCTTCGGCGCGGCGCTGGGCGCGGCTCTTACGTCGCTTGAACAGGGCCATCCCGGCAGCCTCCCGGTCGGTGTCGGACGTCCGGTGCGGACGTATCGCGATTTCGGCAGCCCAACACTATCGCTAGAGGTCACACGCGTGCCCGCGCGCCCGGCGCCGCGGCGGCCGACACCGACACGGCCGTCGGCCGGTCGCCGAAGCATCTTGGCTTTACCCCGGTCAGAGGGCATGCTTGAACGCACACGTTGCTCGGGTTGGGTCCGGGGTGGCGATCACGACCGAGCTGCTCGGCCGGAGCGGTGATTTCGCGGACCGCGAGAGGGGGTTGTATGCCGGCAAGCCGGCGCGTGACGCGCGCCGTCAACGAAGTGCTCGACCTCGCCCCGCGGCACGGGGAGGTCACGCTGACGCGGCTGGTCGAGGCCGTCAGCGCCGACCGCGGCCGGCCCATCGAGATCAAGCTCGCCGACCTGCCGCCCGGCGTCTGCGGCCAGTGGCGCGAGTACCACGACCGAGACGTGTTCCTCATCCAGCGCGGCATGCCGGCCAGCGACCGCACCCTGGCCCACGAACTCGGCCACCTCGTGCTCGGCCACTCCGGGACGCCGGTGGAGGAGGCCGCCCGCGAGGTCGTCGAACTGGCCGGGTCGGATCTGATCCGCTACATGCTCAACCAGCGCACCGGATGCATGGGGCCCAGCGGCGAGGACGCCGAGCAGGAGGCGGAGGACTTCGCCGCGCTGCTGCTCTTCCGACTCGGCCGGCTGCCCTCGGACCGGTCGTCGATCGTGCAGGTCCGCCTCGGGGAGGCATTTGGTTGATCATCTGGCTGATCGCCGCACTGCTCGGGCTGGCCACGGGCATGCGGATCGGCTGGGCCCTGGTCCACAAGCAGTCCGTGGTGAGCACGGCGATGATCGTGGCGCTGGGCAGCCTGGCCACCGTGGCCGCCCTGAACTGGCGGCCGTTGACCCTGCTCGTCGACGACGTGTCCGGCTGGCCCAACCTGGCCATGGGGCTCAGCGAGGTGGCGCTCGTCGCCTGCGCGGCCGGGAGCTGCGTGATGATCACCGCCGCCGCGTCCACCAAACGTCCCACGACGGTTCGTCGGGTCGCCGCCGTGCAGTACGCGGTGGCCGGGGTGGTCGCCGTGGTCGCCCTGGCCCGGTTCTTCGGGGCGGGTCGCCAGCCCGAGATGACGACCGAGGAGTACCTGAGCCGCACCCTGGGCGCGCAGGGCGCGACGCTGCCGTGGCTGGTGCCGCTGCTGTACGTGATGCTCGCCTCGACGCTGGTGGCCTGGGCGGGGCTGCGTTACTCCAACCGCAGCCGCCGTGGCCGGGCGTTGTTCCTGTTCACCGTCGGCATCGTGCTGATCGTGCTGGCCAGCGTGTTCGTGCTGCTGCGCGCGGTTGCCGCCACCGAGCTGGTCGGGATCGGGTCGGCCGCGACGCTGCTGGGGGCGGCGATGGTCGTGGTCGCGGCCGGGTCGCTGCTGCCCAGCCTGGAGGACTGGTTCGGGGCGCGCCGCGAGCTGGCGGTGATCGAGCCGCTGCTGACCGAGCTCAGCCGGCGCCAGCCGGACCTGGGCATCGGCGAGCGGCCGCGCGGTCCGCTGGTGTTCCGGGTGGCCGAGCGGATGTCGCTGATCTCCGACGGGCTGTATCTGGAGGCCACCGCGGCCGAGGCCGCCCGGCGGAAGGCACCGGCCCGGGCCGCGGCCGGCTGCGACCGCGCCGAGGAGGAGGCCGACGGGCCGGCCGGGGACGCGGTGGTCCGGGACGGGGGAACCGACGGCGCCGATGAGCTCGACCCCGAGCCGGTGCCGGTGCCGCCGGAGGAGCGGGCCGCCGCGATCGCCGCGTGGATCCACGCGGGCCGGGGTGGCGCGCACGGCCAGGCGCGCCGGAAGTTCCCCGGCATGGCCTGGCTGCGGCAGCCCGAGTCGTACTCGGACCGGGAATGGATCCTGGCCATCGCCGACCGCTACCGCGACCTCGTCCGGGCCGACGAGGACGAGGTGGTCTGACCGGCCCCAAAACATGAGCCCGCGCGCGGCACTCCGCGCACGGGCTCACGTTCGTCGGGACCGTCAGTTCTCGTCGGTCTCGGCGTCGAGGTTCTCCTTGCGGCGCAGCTCCTCGGCCTTGCGGATGACCTCTTCCTGCGCCTCCTTGGACAGGCCGATGGTGCGCGCGGCGATCTTGCGCACGCCCTCGTCGCGCATCTGGGCCAGCCAGGTCAACTCGCGGTCGAGCTTCTCGAAGTACTCGTCGTCGGTGAAGTAGTCCGGCTTGATCCGGAAGAAGTTGGCCAGCGCGGCCATCGTCGCCGCCGACGGGTTGGTCCGATTGCCGGAACGCAGCTGCGACAGGTACGGCGCGGACATGGTGATGCCCTCCGCCTTCAATGCGGCGATCACTTCAGCCGACGTGTGCGGGCCGCGCCCCGGTGGGTAAACCGTCTCGAAGAGGCGGTTCAGCCGGTCGGCGAACGTCTTGCTCATCGAATTGACCTCCACATGCTTGTCGAGCGGCTATCAGGCGGGCGTATTTGCTGATCATCGTAGCGACTGATGACCACCCAACCAAGTACCAACCGGGGAAGAGTTAACTCGCTGGTTGCACGAGCGCGGCTCGTCGAGGTCCGTCGACACCGCCGGTGGATCGGCACCGTCCCGGTGAATGGTGTGGTGAGAAGAAGGTGACCCGGTCGGCCCCACCGGGGCGAGGAAGTCCGGAGAAGAATTGTCGCACAGGTAAACGAGTTGCCGCCGGGAACTGGCAGGGTTATCCGGCCTGTACCGGAAGGTGTTTGCTAGTCGTCCATAACCGCACGTCTGCGGCAGGGAGCGCCCGGAAAACCGGGCTGTCGCCTTGCCGCCGTGGCCGATTCAGTGCTCGGCAGCGCGGGCGTCCGTCGGCCGGAGTGCGGGGTCGCCGGCCGGGCCCGACCGCCGGCGCCGCCGGCCGAGGCCCGCCACCGCCGCGGCGGCCACCAGGGCGGCGGCCACCGCGGCCACCGCGGCCCAGCGCAGGTGCAGCGCCCCGTCGAACAGCAGCCACAGGCCGAACACCGCGAACAGCAGGGCGGCCAGGCCGTGCAGGAGCCGTTGCGGCAGCCGGCGGTGCAGCACCGCGCCCACCGCGACGGCCACCCCGTCGGCCAACACCATCCCGGCGGTGGCGCCGAGCCACACCCCGGCCCAGGGCCGCTCGCTGGCCAGCGCGACGGTGGCCAGCATGGTCTTGTCGCCGAGTTCGGCGAGCACGAACGAGGAGACCACCGCGAACAGCACGTGCCGGGTGGCCGGGGCCGCGAGTTCGGCGGGGTCGACGCCGTCCTCCGGCCGTTCCCGCCAGGTCCACGCGGCGAACAACAGGAACGCCGCCGCGGCGGCGAACGCGATCGGCCGCTGCGGCAGGGCCAGGCCGAGGAAGTGCCCGACCGTCACCGAGATGCCGTGCACCAGAAACGCCGCGACGCCCACCCCGCCGAGCACCACCCACCAGCGGTAGCGCAGGGCGTAGGTGATGGTCATCAGCTGGGACTTGTCGCCGAGCTCGGCGACGAACACCACCAGGAAGCTGACCAGGAAGGCTGCGAGCACGGTGACGACCTTTCGACGCGTCGCCCGCGCGGAGGGGCACCGCCGCGCGGACTGTTGGTCGAAGGTCTCGCCCACCGCGGAAGCGGTTCGCCGGCCGGGCGCGGGGCGCGCCAGCATGTCGACCCGACGATTGGGGGCTACTCCCCTTCGTTGACGTAGGCCAGCCTAACCGCTGTCGCGCCGTTTCGCTAGTGCCGCTAACGATTTCGGGAAACCGAATTCTCCGATTCGCCGCCCCGGTCAGGCCGCCAGCAGCATGGCCAGAATCGCGGTGTCGGGGTGGCTGATCGGGTCCACCCCGACCCGGCTGACCAGGGTGGTGACGGTGCCGTCCGGCTCGGCCTCCACCCAGGCCGCCCGGTGCTCCAGCCCCAGATGCGGGATGCCGGGCAGCAGCACGCACCCCGACGCCGCGCCGTCGCACTCCGGCAGCGACGGGGTGGTCTCCGAGGGCGGGTGCAGCAGGAGCAGCGCCGGCGGCTGGCGATCGGCGAAATGCCCCGGTGTGATGGCCGATTCACCGACCACCGGGCCCTCGGCCAGGACCAGGCCCACGGTGTCGGGCGGCGGGTTCTCGGGCATCTCCTCACGCACCCCGAACACGGTGGTGGTGGGCAGCAGCCCGGGCACCGAGGCGACCCGTACGGCGGCCTTGAGCAACTGGGTCCATTCCTTGGTGGAGTCCGGCCACCGACCGGAGATGACGAAGCCCTGCAGGGCGCCGCGTGCGTGCAACGGGGCGATCTCGATCGCCCGACCGGAACCAGTTCCCATCTCGCCTCCCGAACCAGCGGACACATGCGCCGGTGTGCCGGCGCGGAATCGACACGCCGGTGGGTCGATCACCCCCAGCATGCGGCCGGAATGCCTTGGCACACAAGAGCTCACGAGTGCTAGCCGACGGCGGCCGGGAGTGCCGGAAACGACGCGGGGCGCCGCGCGTGCTGCGCGGCGCCCCTGGCGTCCGTAACGGATCCGGTCGGGACCGGGATCAGAAGATCAGGCCCTGGCCCTTGCTGACCGCGGCGTTGAAGCGGTTCTGGACGTCCTCCCAGTTGACCACGTTCCAGAACGCCTTGACGTAGTCGGCCTTGACGTTCTTGTACTGCAGGTAGAAGGCGTGCTCCCACATGTCGACCTGCAGCAGCGGGATGATGCCCAGCGGCACGTTGGCCTGCTGGTCGTAGAGCTGGAAGGTCAGCAGCTTCTGGCCGAGCGTGTCGTAGCCGAGCACCGCCCACCCGGAGCCCTGCAGGCCGTTGGCGGCCGCGGTGAACTGGGCGCGGAACTTGTCGAACGAGCCGAACTGGTCGTCGATCGCGGCGGCCAGCTCGCCGGTCGGCTTGTCACCGCCGTTCGGCGACAGGTTCTTCCACCAGATGCAGTGGTTGACGTGGCCGCCGAGGTGGAAGGCGAGGTTCTTCTCGTAGAGGAAGATCGCCGAGTGGTCGTCGTTGGCGCGGGCCTCCTCGAGCTTGGCCAGCGCGTCGTTGACGCCCTTCACGTAAGCCGCATGGTGCTTGCTGTGGTGCAGTTCGTTGATCTGGCCGGAGATGTGCGGCTCCAGCGCGCCGTAGTCCCAGTCGAGATCGGGCAACGTGTATTCAGCCACGAGGTTCCTTCCTATCGATGTGCGGTAACGCTCGGCGTCGTGAACCTATCAACGACAACATTGCTCCATCGCCGCGCGCGTCGCAAGGACGCCCGGGACCCGGCCGCCGCGGCCCGTCCTGCGTTGCAACCGGGTCGCTAGAACAGCACCAGCAGCGCGAGGATCACCAACAGCACGGCCGCGATCGCCGCGGCCCGCAGACAGGCGATGAGCTGCCCGCGGGTATAGGCAAGACCCGACGAGTGCCACTCGTCGTGCGGTGCGGCAGACCCCGAACTCATCGGATGCGAAGTCATGACACGCCCCCGACCTGCACGTTTGTCATATTTCCCCTGGTGCCGGAGCCGAGTGACCATTGTCACAGCCACTCATGGTGTCGGGAATCATAACCGCTGGTCGGGAAAGTGCGAAATCCGTAGCGGATCCGGGGCCGAAAGGCCCTTGCGCCGGCCTCCGGCGGGCCGGTGTTCGCTCCGTGCGCGGCGGGGCTGTTGATCGACCCCGGTCGCCGCCGGGCGGATATCCACAGGCCGTCCGGGCCGACCCCCGGAATCGACGGATTTCCCGCCGCCGTTCGCAAACACCCTGTGGATGAACCTGTGGAAATTGTGGATAGTTGCGTGCTTGCTGTCGCGGCGTGTGCCGGTGCGGGCGGGGCCGTGCCAGCATGGGCTGCATGAGTGATGTCCCCCAGGTTCCGGTCGCGCAGGTGCCGACCGCGTTCGACGCCCGGACCGTGCTGCTCGACGTCCGGGAGGACGACGAGTGGCAGCGCGGCCACGCCGCCGGTGCCCGGCACATCCCCATGGGGCAGGTGCCCGACCGGCTCGCCGAACTCGATCCGGCCGCCACCCACTACCTCATCTGCCACGCCGGCGGGCGCTCTCTGCGGGTGGCGACCTACCTGGCCCAGCAGGGCTACCGGGCGATCAACGTCGACGGCGGCATGCTCGCCTGGGCCGGCGCCGGCCGCCCGGTGGTCACCGACGACGGCACCCCCGGAACGGTCTGAATCCGCCGTTAGGCTGGTCGAATGATTCAGGTGTGTTCCCGGTGCGGAACGCGCTGGAACGTGCGTGACCGCCAGCGCGAGTGGTGCCCGCGGTGCCGGGGCGCCCTGCTGCCGCCGGCCGCGCCGCCGCCGCCGGCGTGGACCGGGCCGCACACCCCCGGCGCGGCCCCGCCCCGGCTGCCCCCCGGCTACCGGTGGGTGGCCGTGCGGCCCGGCGCGCCGCCGCCGCGGCGCCGCCCGCCCCGGCCGCTGGGGCCGACCCCGCGCTACACCACCATCCCGCGCTGGGGGCTCGTCGAGCACTTCGAGCCGGCCGAGCCGACGGCCGCTCCGGTGGCGGGCCCCACCGCCGCCGGGGTGCGCACCGCCCTGACCGTCACCGCGGTCATCCTCGGCGTCGCCGCACTGCTGCACGCCGCGCGCTACCTGCTGCTGCTGATCAACCGCACCCGGCTGCTCGACCCGTGGGTCGCCGCGGCGGGCACCTGGTTCCCGGTGGCGGCCAGCGTGCTGGCGATGTTCGCGGTCGTGTCGGCGGCGATCGTGCTGACCAACTGGCTCATCGCCCGCCGCGCCGCGGCCTACGCCCACCACGGCCGGCAGGATCCGCGCTCGCCGCGGGTGCTGCGCGCCGGCTGCCTGATCCCGCTGGTCAACCTGCTGTGGGCGCCGGTGTTCGTCATCGAGCTGGCCCGGCTGGAGGACCGGGTGCTGCGGCTGCGCCGGGCGATCGTGGGCTGGTGGCTGCTGTGGGTGCTCAGCACCGGGGTGGCGGTGTTCGCCGTCGCCACCAGCTTCACCGTCGACCCGCAGGGCATCGCCGACAACACCGTCACCGTCACCTTCGGATACCTGGTGTCGCTGGCCACGGTGCTGGTGCTGGCCGAGGTGTTCAACGGGTTCGAACGCGCCCCGGTGGACCGCCCGGCCCGCCGCTGGGTGGTGGTGCCGGATGCGCCCCGCCCGGAACCGGCCGGGGAGCGGCCCGAAAAACCCGCCGGTGAGCCGACCGAAACCCACGGCCGCGACGCGACGGAGGACACTCCGGTCGGAGTTGATTCGCAGGGGTCCAACCCGGCAGCATGAGCGGTATGCAACTGGGCGGTGGCGCGCTCGGCGGCCACCCCTTCGTGGTTGCCCACCGCGGCGCATCCGCCATCCGGCCCGAGCACACCCTGGGCGCCTACGAACTCGCGCTCGCCGAGGGCGCCGACGGGGTCGAGTGCGATGTGCGGCTCACCCGGGACGGCCATCTCGTCTGCGTGCACGACCGCACGGTGGACCGCACCTCCGACGGCACCGGCCTGGTCAGCGAGATGACGCTGGCCCAGCTGCGGGAGCTGGACTTCGCCTCCTGGCACCCGGGCGGTCAGCGCAACGACACCGGGCTGCTCACCCTGGACACCCTGTTGTCGCTGGTCCTGGACTGGAAGGACCGGCCGGTCAAGATCTTCATCGAGACCAAGCACCCGGTGCGCTACGGGTCGCTGGTGGAGAGCAAGCTGCTGGCGCTGCTGCACCGCTACGGCATGGCCACCCCGCCATCGGCGGACCGGTCCCGGGCCGTGGTGATGTCGTTCTCGGCGGCGGCGGCCTGGCGGATCCGGCGCGCCGCGCCGATGCTGCCCACCGTGCTGCTCGGATCGGTGTCGCGCTACTTCGGCGGCTCGGCCGCCCACACCGTCGGCGCCACCGCGATCGGGCCGTCCATCGGCACCCTGCGGGAACGCCCGCAACTGGTGGACCGCGCCGCCGCGCAGGGCCGCGCCATGTACTGCTGGACGGTCAACCGGTACGAGGACGTCCGGCTGTGCCGGGAGCTGGGCGTGGCCTGGGTGGCCACCGACCACCCCGGCCGCACCAAGACCTGGCTGCAGGAGGGGCAGCCCGAGGGGCAGGCCTGCTAGAGCGCGCCCCCGGCCGCCCGCGGCGCCGCCGGATCGGGGTCCGACGCGCCCATCTCCCGGGCGACGAAGTCCTCGATGTGGAACAGGTTGGTGCCGGCGCGCTCGGCCACCCGCAGCAGCGTGGTCATCCGCGCGACCTCCTCGACCTGCTCCTTGAGGAACCACTGCATGAACTGCTCGCCGATGTAGTCGCCCTCCTCGCGGGCCACGCTGGCCAGCCGGGTGACCTGCTCGGTGACCGTGCGCTCCTGGTCCAGGGCGAGGCTCAGCGCCTCCCGGACATCGGCGAACTGGTTGCGCACCGGGTCGACCCCCGGGATCTCCACCTCGACGTCCCGGTCCAGCAGGTACTGCACGAGCATCATCGCGTGGTTGCGCTCCTCGACCGCCTGGCCGTAGAAGAGCTTGGCCAGCTGGGGCAGGTCCGCACCGTCGAAGTACACCGCGATGGCGATGTACTGCTGCGCGGCACCCAACTCATTTCGGATTTGCTCGCGAAGCAGTGCGTGGAATTTCGTGTCGAGGACGTCGGCGGTGGTCATGCGGAGAAGATATCGCAGGTCAAACGGCATTGTCAGCGAAGGTCAGCCTTATTGAGGTAAGCCGAACCTAAGGGTGTGTGACCTCGGTTACAGGTCGAATTTCGTTTGCTCTGCGCGGTGTTTGCGAATCACGTCGTGCCGGCCCGGCGCACGTCCTCCGGGACCGGGGTGTCGCCGCGCAGCGCGTCGAACAGCCGGGTCGCGGCCGGTTCGTCCCACAGCACCACCGATCCGACCGCGCTGCCGGTGAACGCCCCGATCGGCACCGTCAGCGTGGTCGTCCCGCCGCGCAGCGCCCAGCCCAGCCGGGCCAGGTCCCACAGGTGGTCGTGGTCGTCGACGGTCAGCGAGCGGCCCGCGGCGCGCGCCATCGGGATCCAGCGCAACGGGTTGGCCAGCACGGCGGGCGCGGCCGCCCGGTGCAGCAGCGCGGTGACGAACGCGCGCTGGTTGGTCATCCGGTCGAGGTCGGCCCGCGGGGTGGCGCGGCTGCGCACGTACCCGAGCGCGTTGCGGCCGTCCAGGCGCTGACAGCCGGCGGGCAGGGCGATGCCGGCCAGCGGGTCGTCGACCGGGGCCGGCAGGCACATGTCCACCCCGCCCACCGCGTCGACGAGGTCGGCGAACCCGTCGAACCCGACCTCGGCGTAGTGGTCCACCCGCAACCCGGTGGCCTGCTCGACGGTCTGCACCAGCAGCGGCGCCCCGCCGTACACCGTCGCCGCGTTGATCTTGTCCTCGCCGTGGCCGGGGATGGTGACGTAGGAGTCGCGGGGGATGGAGACCAGGGTCGGCGGTGTCGCCGATCCGAGGGCGGGCAGATGCACCAGCAGGATGGTGTCGGTGCGGCCCGCCCCGAGGTCGCCGCCGGTGGCCAGCCGGGCCTGCTGCTCGGGGGTGAGGTGCGACCGGCTGTCGGAGCCGACCAGCAACCAGGTGGTGCCTTTGCCGGCCGGGGGGCGCCCGGGATAGTCCAGCAGCGCGGTGGTGCGCTGCAGCCCGGTGTCCAGCCACACCACCGCGCCGGTCAGCCCGACGACGCAGACCAGCAGCAGCGCCAGCAGCAGCGCGCCCCAGTGCCGCCTGCGCCGGGGCGGCTTCGGCCGAGCCGCCTGGGGAGGTTTCGGCGGCCGGGCCGCCTGGGGAGTTCTGGGCGGCGGTGGCGGCGTGGGCCGGCGCGGTGGGACCGGTGACCGCGGCGGGACGGGGTTCGGCCGTGGCCGTAGCCCGGGCCCGGGCGGGGGCGGTGGTGGGGTGGGCGGATTCGGCGGCCATACCGGTGGTGGGCGGTGCCCCGGCGGCCGGCGCAGCACCGGCGGCGGCTCGCCGCGCGGTGGCCGGTGCGGCGGGACGGGCCGGCGCCGGGGGTCGGGTGCCCCGGGATGGCGCCGGTCGTCGGTCACGAATCGAATGTAGCCGCGCGGCCCGACGGCTCAGCCGAGCCAGTCGAGGTGTTCGGCGGCCAGCGCGTAGCCGGCGAACGCCACCGCGTCGATCACGGCGTGCCCGACGATCAGCGGCCACAGTCGGCCGGTGCGCCACCACACGTAACCGAACACCAGCCCCATCGCGACGTTGCCGAGCCCGGCCGAGTAGCCCTGGTAGAGGTGGTAGCAGCCGCGCAGCAGCGCGGCGGCCACGATCGCGGCCGCCACCCCGAACCGCAACTGGCGCAGCCGGGTCATCAGGTAGCCGACCACCACGATCTCCTCGGCCCAGGCATTGGCGAACGCCAGCACCAGCAGCACCGGGATCCGCCACCAGGTGTCGTACGGTTCGACCGGTTGCACGGCCGCCGACAGCCCCAGCGCCCGCGCCGCGAGGTACAGGCCGATGCCGGGCAGGCCGATCAACGCGGCCAGGCCCACCCCGCCCAGCCCGTCGGCGCGCCAGGCGAACCGGCCCAGGCCCACGTCGGCGGGACGGATGCCGCTGCGCCACAACAGGTACAACGCCAAGGCGCCCCAGCCGAGCAGCTGTGCCACCCCGGCCAGGTTCAGGCCGAGGTCGATGAGGTCGAACTGGGAGCGGCGGGGATTGAGCGCGACGGTCTGCCCGCCCAGGCCCAGCAGGGTGCCCTCGACCAGGCGCAGCAGCGCGGTGTAGGCCGACAGCCCGAAGGTCACCGCGAGCACGACGGCCAACTCGAGCCGCCAGGTGCGGCGCAGGTCGTCGGGCGCGGGCGCGGTCACCGCAGATACGGTAGCGGCCCGGCGGCCGGCGCGGCTCAGCCGCGCCGGGCCCACAGCCCGTTGCGGAACGGGCAGCCCATCAGGATCCGGATGGCGCGGCTGAGCCCGGGCACGTCGTCGACCGGGCGGGGGAACGGCAGCCGCACGTCGCGGTCGCCGTCGGCGTGCTCGATGCGCAGCTGCACCCCGTAGCGGTCCAGCGCCAGCGGGCGCACCCGGCCCCGGCGCAGCGCCGCCGGCAGCCGCGCGGCCAGGCGGTCCAGCACCTCGGGATGGGCCGCCTCGAGGTGCTGCAGCCAGCACGACTCCATCGCGCAGAACGGGTCCGGGCGGGCGGCCAGCAGGGCCGCCACGGCGACCGATTCCGCGCCGCCGGCATCGGCGGCCACTGCCGACTCCAGCTCCAGCCGCAGCAGTGTCAGGGCCTCGTCGCCGTCCCGGCCGGGTGCCGAATGCACCCGCAGCAGCGCGGGGTCGGGGTGTTCGGCGGCGACCAGGTCGAGCAGCCCGGGCAGCTCGGCCTCCGGCACCCGGTGCAACCGGCCGCGCAGCCACACCAGCGCGCGCACCGGCTCGCGCAGCGGCAGCGGGGCACGGTCGGTGAGCTCCAGCACCGCCGCCAGGCCGGCGGTGCCGGCGGCCGCCGTCACGGCGCAGACCGCGTTCCCGGCCGGCACGGCCAGCGCCACCGAGCCGTCGGCGAGCAGGTGGTGCACGGGGGCGCCGACCGGATCGACGCCGTCGGCGGCCAGGACGGCCGCGCCGGTGCGCGCACAGGCGCTGCGGATCCGTTCCGCCGCCGAGGGTGCCGTGGTGGATGCCGCCGAGGGCGCCGTTCCCGTCATCGTCCCGTCCTTCCCGCCGATGCGCGTCCAAGTGAGGTAAGCCTTACTTAACTCCGATGGCGCGACCTGCGCAAGACCTCCCCGGCACCGGCCGGGCGACCGGCTAGGGTTGTCAGGGTGCCGCGCATCGCCTACCTGGGACCGGAGGGAACCTTCAGCGAGGCGGCGCTGCGCCGGATGATCGCCGAGGACCTGATCCCCGATGCGCACACCGACCGGGTCGGCCTGCTGAGCACCGAGAGCACCCCGGCGGCGCTGGCCGCGGTGCGCGCCCACGACGCCGACTTCGCCTGCGTGCCGATCGAGAACTCGATCGAGGGCTCGGTGCTGCCCACCCTGGACGCGCTGGCCACCGGTACGCCGCTGCAGATCTACGCCGAACTCACCCTGGACGTGGCCTTCACCATCGCGGCCCGGCCCGGCGCCGCGGCCGCCGAGATCCGGACCGTGGCCGCCTTCCCGGTGGCCGCCGCCCAGGTGCGCCGCTGGCTGGCGGCCCACCTGCCGCACGCCGAGCTGGTGCCCGCCACCTCCAACGCCGCCGCCGCCCACGACGTCGCCGCCGGGGCCGCCGACGCCGCGGTCACCACGGCGCTGGCCGCGCAGCGGTGCGGGCTGACCGCCCTGGCCGCCGACGTCGTCGACGAGGCCAACGCCCGCACCCGGTTCGTGCTGGCCGGCCGCCCCGGCACCCCGCCGCCGCGCACCGGCGCCGACCGCACCTCGGTGGTGCTGCGGCTGGCCAACGCCCCCGGTGCCCTGGTCAGCGCGCTGGCCGAGTTCGCGCTGCGCGACATCGACCTCACCCGCATCGAGTCGCGGCCCACTCGCACCGAGCTCGGCAGCTACATGTTCTTCCTGGACTGCGTCGGCCACATCGCCGACGACGCCGTCGCCGAGGCACTCAAGGCGCTGCACCGACGTTGTACCGATGTGCGATATCTCGGTTCCTGGCCCACCGGCGTCCCCGCCGGCACCCCGCCCCCGACCCTCGACGAGCAGAACCGCTGGCTGACCGCGCTGCGGGAGGGCAAGCCGGGGAGCCCGGCGTGAGCGGGCGGCTGGTGCTGGTCCGGCACGGGCAGTCCCACGCCAACGTCGCCCGCCGGCTCGACACCCGCCCGCCCGGCACCGAACTCACCGACCTCGGCCGCGACCAGGCCCGCACCTTCGCCCGGCGGCTGCCGCGGCGGCCCGGGCTGGTTACCCACTCGATCGCGGTGCGCGCGGTGCAGACCGCCGCCGAGGTCACCAGCGTGCAGACCGTCGAGGCGCTCGAGGCCGACGGTATCCACGAGGTGCAGGTCGGCGAGCTGGAGGGCCGCGCTGACGACGACGCGATCGCCGAGTTCGAGTCGATCTACCAGCGCTGGCACCTCGGCGAGCTGCGCATCCCGATGCCCGGCGGCGAGACCGGCGCGGAGGTGCTGGACCGGTACGTCCCGGTGATCACCGACCTGCGGCTGCGGTACCTGGACAACGATGCCTGGCAGGACGACATCGTCGTGGTCAGCCACGGGGCGGCGATCCGCCTGGTGGCCGCCACCCTGGCCGGGGTGGACCCGAGCTTCGCGCTCGACCACCACCTGTCCAACGCCGACGCGGTGGTGCTCGCGCCCAACACCGACGGCCGCTGGTCCTGCCTGCGCTGGGGCCGGCTCACCCCGCCGTTCCATCCGGAACCGGCCGCCGACCCGGTGCGCGACGCACTGCAGTCGGCCGACCCGATGGGCTAGTCAGCCCGCCCGGGCCGGCGCGGCGGGTTCGAGCGCCTCGGCGCACCGGCAACCGATCGCCTCGCAGTCGACGCGCAGCGCGTGCGCGGCCTCCGGGGTGGTGCAGTCCGGCTCGGTGCACTCGTCACGCAGCAGCACGTGACGGATCACCGTGCCGTGGCAGTGCAGCAGATCGGCCTCGCAGTCCCGGCAGTGCGCGCTCATGGGAGCTTCATAGCACGCCGCACCGACACCGACGGTGCGCCGCGCCCGGTGTCCGGCCCCGGAATCGCCGCCGGGCGGTCAGCCCCAGCCCAGCTCGTGCAGCCGCTCGTCGTCGATGCCGAAGTGGTGGGCGATCTCGTGGATCACCG